>JAABUZ0100004383.1_pt1 | contig 19540 bp, 23 predicted proteins | sample 5562091 | NCBI WGS metagenome assembly JAABUZ01 (sample SAMN12813069, study PRJNA571459) | rock metagenome | isolation source: Antarctica rocks | place: Antarctica: Victoria Land, Linnaeus Terrace sud | collected 2015-12-21 | reverse complement strand
AAACTGCTATTGTGTGGTTTAGTTTATTGTGCAACGATATAAGAGCCCTAAGGAGGGTTAATGACATCGCAACAAATTGAACAATCTTCGTCGGCCAATTTGGCCATCAGCGAATATAACCGTGAGTTTGGTGCTAAATCCATGGCTGACTTTACGGATCTTGAGATGTTTAAGGAGCATGGGCTGCATAATGAGGACTTTAATGGATATCGATTCTGTAGTCCAAGCTCAGGTAGTTGGTGCACCTGCTACACGTGGGAATGTTAATCTTTTGAGTAGCCTTAGAAACAATGGCTGGCAAAGACATGTCTTTGCCAGCCATTGTTTTGCAATTGACTGGTGGACTTCTCCAGCTCTTCAAATGTCTTTCCAGATTCACCATGGTTAAGGAATTGAAAGATTTTGACAACTTCGCTTCCATTTCCCTCACAGTACATAGCTACTACAAGAATTTGATCGGCAATCCGCAGTTTACACATGCTGATATCAGGCAGGCTCTTATTACTTTTTGCTGCGACCATCTCTTGTTACCTGATGATCTCAGCTCTTTTGTCGTGCGAGATCAGCTGCTGCACAATCTAATTCGCCAGTCTGAGGAGATATTAAAGGAGCACGGTTCGACTCAGACCATCAAGCAAAGTTTGCAGTTGCTAATCAATTTTACATATGCAACTGCTCTTATCCTAGGCCGGTTTAAAACAGACTACCAAGATATCAGCACTCTTATAAACGGAGCAAGTGCCAGTCGAGTTACGGACGTGGCTGTGTTGGTTGGAGATAGTCATTGTAATGGTTGTCGTGTTGCTACAGTCACACTTGAGAATGCTGTCAAGCTCGTTTACAAACCCCGGTCACTGCTGGTAGATGCTTACTTTCAATGGTTTGTCAGTTGGCTTAATCTTCAGCTACCCAGACTGCACTTACGCCCTTATAAAACAATCCAAAGATCTGACTATGGATGGACAGAGTTCATACCGCATAAGTATTGCGAAACTGCTGAAGAGATAAATGGCTTCTACACCCGTTGTGGCCGCTATCTGGCGTGTTTCCATCTCTTGTCCTCGACGGACATGCATTTCGAAAATCTCATTGCGTTTGGAGAGTACCCGGTCTTTGTAGACCTTGAGACTCTTATCACACCTAAGGTGCACTCTCCTAACCCGTTGGGTCGTGACTACCACTCCGTAGTAGACACCTTTGTCTTGCCACAGGTATTTGGGATTCCAACTCGAGCCCTTGACGATCAAACAAAACCAATCACACCATTTCATAAACAGAAGGTCGATGATTTTGGCGCGCTAGCATATATGCGACTAGAATATGAGACAACGAGGAAAGTGCATGTCAAGTATAATCTTCCTATTTCAGGTCAGCTGCCATTATTAGATATCGACCGTTGTATTTTACACTTGTGCTCTGGCTTTGAGGAGGTGTATGACATTTTTGTTAAGTTCCGCAGCTTTCTTACAAGTCGTAAATTTATAGGCCGCTTAGAATATTTACCAATTCGAGTATTGGTCAGATCTACTCGCTCCTATATCCAACTGCTCAGATATATTACAAGTGATCATGGTGCAAGTGAAAGAGAAAGGCTCTTTGCAGCTCTGAAAGAGAGTGCGACGAGATCAACGCTATACTCGCATACAATCGAATCAGAATTGAGAGATTTGAATAATGGTGATGTGCCATACTTTACCACGACGGTCAACTCGACGATTGTAAAGGACTCACATGGTCAAAATCTTTGTGGCATTATTGAACAGTCAGCGCTAGACTGTTTTAAAACAAAGGTAAGCCGTCTTGGCAGCCAAGACAAGAATATTCAGCTCTGGTTTATTCAAAACTCATTTCGCGGAGCGTTGTCTTATGCTTCATGACTAAATGATTATCTAAATACTAATATGGAGTATATTGAGAATGGAAGATCGCTTGTTTGCTGCGCTGTTCAAGAGCTCAGATCGTTCTCATATTCGGATGATTTCAAGGGTCCATGGCCTTCTGTTAAACGGAATGTAAGTGCTGGACATTATTTGCTCGGCTGGACAGGATGTGAGCTTTATGACGGTTCTGCTGGTATATTGTACTTCTTATTATATGCGGCACGCCTGCTCAAAGATGAAATCCTTAGTCGTGAAACAAACGATGCTTTAGCTGAATTACTTAACCTAGACATAGAAGAGATTGCGACCAGTAAAGGCATTGGCGTCTTTATTGGCCTTAGTGGTTTTTTCTATGTTGCGCTACATGCTTATGCACTTAATCCAAACAATCGGACTAAGAAGTTTTTGAGTGATTGTCTCAGCGTTATTAGAAAGGAACTAGATCGGCTCACGATCAATGATGTTATAGATGGTAAAGCTGGAGTTTTGCTGGTTGTCCTCTCCTATTATGAGTTCTTTAAAGATACTTACGCATTGGAGACCGCAAAAATACTGGGTGAATTGCTACTTCAGACCGCTATTAGAGAGCAAGGACATGTTGGCTGGATAGATCATGGTGCTGTACCTTGGGGAGGCTTTGGGCATGGTGTAACGGGTATTTCTTATGCGATGTTTAGACTTTTTCAGCACACAGCATCTAATAACATTTTTGACGTTGCTTATGGTGGATTCATTTATGAAGATTCACTTTTTAATGCTGATCTCGACACTTGGCGCGACCTTCGATTCTGTAGCATAGAACACGTGGCCAATGCCTGGTGCAATGGGGCACCAGGCATTGGCCACGCCAGGTACCGTATAAAGCAAATATTCCGCAATTTGCCCTTTGATGAGTCAATTCGTGCCGCTGAGATAGCTTGTCGGAAACCAAGTCGTTCTGACTGCTTATGTCATGGGACTATGGGTAATTTAGAGTTGCTTATGGATGTCACGGCAAACCACAAAGATAGAGGATATGCTACATACCTGAATGATGCGATTCACGAAATCAGCAAAATGGCTCAGGCTGGGAGGTGGCGCTGTGGTAATAGTTGGAATATCAAAACGTTTGGCTTAATGACCGGTATAGCTGGTATCGGCTTCCAAGCTGCAAGGATTGTCTCTACTGAATTCATACCATCTCTTTTACTACTTGAGCCTCCATCGCTTCCTTTCTGAACTTCTGTAGTATGGCTCAGCCGGTAACTTATTCGAATTCAACTACTATTGCTGTTCTATCCGACTGTCCTTTTGGCACAACTGGGTTTGGAACTGTCGCTCACAGCTTTTCAGAAGAACTAGCAAAAATGAGCTATGTCGTTTACTGCTTTGCTTTGAATTGTTCGGGCTCACTTCCTTCAAAAGCATTGGGGTATAAGGTTTTTCTCTGTTCTTACCCCGTCGAGTCGCCACCGGCTCGGCAATTATTTAAACAGTTTCTTAATAACGTCCAACCAAAAGCAGTAATTTTGTTTATAAGTTCCTCCTGGATTCATCAGTATGTTCCGCTTATTAAACTGTCTGTAGAGTTAGGAGTCTCAGTATTACTGCACGTGGTATTGGAGGGCGATCCAATTAGTAGAGAGGCTATAACGATCTTATCAGCATTGCCCGTTACACTATTAGCAGCGACGAAACACACCACCGAATATTTACGATCTAAATGTAATCGGGAAGTTCATTTAATTTCCCAAGCGGTGGATAAGGATCGATTTAAACAACTAATCGACGAGGAACGTCAGGAAGTTAGAAGGGCATTAAACTTTGATGATAAATTTATAATAGGAGTTTTTGGCCGAAATATTCGTCGTAAGCAAATTCCTCGGGTTTTGGAAGGTTGTCAGATACTTATTTATCAAGGCATGGTCGACCTTTTCGCTTATCTTCATTGTCAACATGAGCGACGACTTGGCGGTTGGCCTCTCGATGAAATTATTGAGCGGTTAGGGATATCAGCATTCGTTGGCTTTCCAAACAATCATGTTGAAGAAGCTGGCATTATAAATTCTGAACAGACTAAATATGATGAATACGCGGCAAGAGTATCTGCATGCGATCTAATCCTTAATTGCTCATCTGGGGGCGGGTTTGAGCTAGGCATACTTGAAGCACAGGCATGTGGCGTACCATTGTTATGCACCGATGATAAGGGTAATATGGCAGAGGTTGCTGGGGATGGGGCGATCCTTTTGCCTGCAGACCGGGCCTTTAGTATAGAGGGAGCTTTTGAATATTATGTCCAGCCATTTACTATCGCCGACTCAATCCGAAAACTCAGACAAGATGCAAGCCTCCGAGAGTCGCTAGTATCACTTGGATTACAAAACGTCAGCCTATATTCTTGGACAAATGCAGCACAACAACTAGTTCAGATCATCAACTCAGTAACACTAGTTCACCGTTCTTCGGAACAATGCAACTTTTCTAGCTAGTTGCCTCTGGACTTGTGGGCTTTTATATTCTTTTCAGTTAGTAATAATTCAATGTCCTTAACCAGATTCTCCTGTTTCATGAGTTCATCCCAACTCTGATCCTCTTTTGCTGGTGTTTGAAAACGAATCATCCCCGATCGATCTACTAAAGCCAGTTGCGGTACAACAAAATAACTAGAACTAAACTGCATGAAAGTTTGAACTTGTTCCGGAGATAGCCAGCCCACGGGGAAATTCACTTGGTAATCCTTAACGAAATTTTCTACAAGTAGGTTTGAATCAGGATTAACAGCAGCAGCTAAGACCTGAAATCCTTGAGCACCGTATTTGGACTGTAGAGCAGACATGAATTTAGAAGAAGCCTGACAATGGGGGCACGTGGTCCGGATAAATTCGATCGCAACCACTTTGCCCGTGTATTGACTCAGTAGAATCTCCTTGCCGTTCGAAGCATTAATTGCAAGTTCAGGGGCTTTACGCATACTACCAGCGCTAGATTCAGCCATCACAACTCGTTGAGCTATCGAGAAACTAGTGAGAATCGCGAGCAATCTGATGAGACATAAATGAAGCTTTGGATTTAGCATAGATACCGCTGCAAATTTGTCTATTAATATACCATACAATGAGGCTTATAGCGTGTTATTAACCCTGCCACACTGGAGATGTGCCCTCGCTGTTACGAAAGCCCTATTCTCCGGATGTGAGCGAGGAAGAATGGGCCTTTGTCGCTCCCTATCTCGTGCTCATGACGCCGGATGCCCCCCAGCGCACCTACTCCTTACGCGAGGTCTTCAACGGCTTGCGTTATCTGGTCAAGATGGGCTGCCTGTGGCGCGATCTGCCGCACGATTTGCCGCCTTGGGAGGTGGTCTATCAACAAATCCAGCGCTGGTTGCGGGCCGATGTTTTTGCCCGGATGGCGCAGGACTTACGCGAACTGCTGCGCCTCGAAGCCGGACGCCCCGCTCAGCCGACGGCCGCCATTCTCGACAGCCGCACCCTGCCGTCCACGCCGGAAAATGGACACTGGGCGGGCTGGGACGGAGCCGAGCGTCGGAACGGCCCCAAAGTACATGTGGCGGTGGACACCTTGGGACATTTGCTGGCGCTCCATGTCACGCCGGCGACCGAACAGGACCGGGCGCAGGTGGGCGAGCTGGCCGTTCACATTCAAGAAGTCCCCGACGAACAGGTCGAATGGGCCTATGTCGATTAGGGGTACACCGGCGAGGCGGCGCACACCGCTGCCCAGGCGCACGGTATCCAACTGGACATGGTCAAACTACCGACTGTGAAAAAAGGATTTATCCTGCTGCCGTGCAGGTGGGTGGTAGAGCGCTAGTTTGCCTGGACCATGCGCTTTCGACGCTTGGTGCGCGACTACGAACGCCTGCCGGACACGGTTGCGGGCCTGCACTTCTTGGCTTTTGCCTGTTTGTTTCTCGAACTCTGGGTGGCAGCACTGGCCCAAAGTCAATAACAAGCTCTAGTATGAATGCAAGCGCAGTAATCAGATGCACGTATACGGATTGTGCTCATGATTAAATCGGGCTGAAAAGGGCTGTTTCTATGGAGATTGTACTTTTGTCAGACTCACCTGTTCAGGGCAGCGCTCTTGAGGAACCAGGCGTAGGAGGATCACAGTACGCTGCTATTAATCTCATGCGTGCACTGGTGAGACGTGGGCATCGTACTACAATAGTGAGCCCTGGAGTCCAGGACGCTGTTGACCATGGAGTTGATTACAAAAATCGTCAAACGACTTCGCTACACTGTTCCGCTGCAGACATCCTGATTCATTTTCGTAGGGTGCAGTCGTACTCCTTAATAAAGCAGATACCGACGCGTCACATCTTGTGGACGACAGACGTGCCGCATTCAGGGTTTCCACCGGTGGATTTCAGCAAGCTTTATAAAGTTATCTGCATTTCGGCTTTCCAAAAAAGGATGATGCTCGCTTTCTATAAAGACTTAGCGGAATCTAGCATAGTGGTGCTCGAGCATGGCATTATGGCCGAGGAGTACTTTACAGGGAAGGTTGTCGAGAACTTAAACAATAAGCTTAATGAGCTAATTTACTGTTCTGTTCCAGGTAGAGGGTTACAGTACTTGCCCCGCCTTTATCACCGAATTGCTGAGAGAGTACCTACAATATCCCTTAATATCACATCAGATTACTCATTGTGGGGAAGATCTGAAGGAACTGAACCGTTCAGGCCTTTGTTTAAAAACTTGCCTAATGTAAATTATTATGGCAAAGTGCCTCGTAAGACACTTGTTAGTTTACAGAAACGTGCTAAGGTTATGGCATATCCGTGTGAGTACGCTGAAGGTTTTTGCATCTCTGCTTTAGAGTGTATTGCAGCTGGAACAGTTCCTGTGAGCTCGGAACATGGTGCGCTAAGTGAAACTATAGGAGATGATGGTATTCTCATTAGTGGTTGCCCTGGACAAAGCACTTATGACGAGGCTTTTATTGAGAGTGTCGTGCGCTTAGTTACGGATGATGACTACAGAATTAAAATGGCGTTACAAGGTATAAGTAGAGTCTATTCCAGGAATACCTGGGATATCATAGCTGCGCAGTTTGAACAATTTATAATTAATTAGAAGTGCGTATCTGTCAAAATTGATCAGTAAGAGTTGGAAATTAGTAATCTTACATCCTACTCATTGTCATTCGTATGACCACAGTGTTTAATAGTGAGTTTTTGCACTGGACAATTGTAGGCATATTGTGGCTGCATGATTGTTCATCTTCCGGCAAGTAGTGATTTGGGTTGAAGGTGCGCAAAATCTATACCTCCACAAATAAATTAGGTTTGTGATGATGTTCCGGTCAAAACAAAAATAGTAACTTAAACGGTCTGGGAATATTTTCTAAGACGTCTGCTAATATGCCAAATTGTCTTTGGATTTATTATCGAACTCATAGTGGCTCAAGCCGTGCGCCAAGACCCTCTTGGTTTAGTAAAGAACTCTGCTTTCGCAGCCTAGTTTATGCTTCAAAAGCTCTTACTGATGCTGGATATTCTGTCAAATTGAAAGTATTCTTTGATGGACATCAGATCACGGCTGATCCCTGGTATCTAACACTACAGAGCATGCTTGGGCCTGAACATCAGCTGGTTCTGACCAACACAGTTGGAAATTCCCCTAGTTTTTCTATTGTACTGGAATCATTAACTTACCATTCACCATCGGATTCAATACTGATCGCGGAAGACGATTACCTTTGGTTACCCAAATCCCTAGCCGCCCTGACTGATGTTCTAAGAGTTTTACCAGCTGACTACATCACTGGCTATGATCACCCAGACAGATACGACAATGCCAATCCTCTGGGAAAGGATATTGAGCATTATAATAGATCTTTATATGTTACTAAGTACAGCCACTGGCGACCAGTCGAATCAACCTGCATGACGTTTATGACGTCTGTACACTGCCTTATGAGTGACATGGAGGTTTTTCAGCGGCATTTGAGGGATAATCCGGTCAGGCCGAATAGTCGAAGTTTATTTCGGCAACTCCAGGGATTAATATCATCAGATGTAATTACCAAAAGAAAACTCTTAATCGGGTCCGTACCTGCTCTTTGCACGCACGCTCAATTGCCCTACCTTGCTCCAGTTGTAGACTGGATGTTTCACGCGGACAAAATACGAGAGATCACTAACAAGTAGTTTAGTGATATCTGTAGGTATCAAATCACCTTGCGTAAATTTTCAATAGTTATTCTTTCAAAGACAAAGCATCTCCTAGTGAGAGCCATTGAGTCAATTGCTCGTACTCACAAAACGATAGACGGATTGCGCGTGATTGTTGTTGATGATGGGCTTCCCTCCCGCCCAACATTTAGTTGTCAGGTTGAATATATCAACGGACAACAACCATTTTGTTTCTCGCGTAATGCGAACCTGGGCATTTCCGCATGTGGTGATGAAGATGTATTTCTGATGAACGACGACATAACTTTCATTTCAAAAGATGGAATCCAAGCTTTAGGGGTAGCTATCAGCAGTAATTCAAGGCTCGGACTTGTAACTCCCTCGTTCACAAGAAAGGAGCGAGCTCCAAGCCAGAGGTTTGGCTACCTTGATCCCGGCGATGGTCTCTGGATTGAAACGCGCACTAGCTTAACCTTTGCTGCTGTATATATCCGCAGAGAGCTAATAAGAGACATTGGGAGCTTTGATGAAAGTTTTGTTGGATACGGTTACGAGGATAATGATTTCTGCTGGCGTGCCAGGTTAGGAAACTACTTGATTGGGGTTCTCCCAGAGATTGTAGTTGCTCATGGAGATTTTAATGGGAATGCTTCTAGCACATTCAGACATATAGAAGACTTCGAACGTATGTTTTTCGAAAATCGTATTAGGTTTGTAAAAAAATGGGGAAAGCAAGTTCTGGGTCTCGATGAAGGTACTTGCTTGATGCTCGAGGATCTCGTGTCCTATCTTTAGCGAAATTGACCCAAACCCAGAAACCGAGCCCAGAAAGAAATTAGAGTTTTGCGCTACAATTTGGTTTTCGGAACAACAGGAGAACCGAAATGCCTAATCCAAGAATGCTGCCGTCTCCAGTGTGACCTGTTTCGATTTTCTCAGCCAATCATAGCTGAGGATTTCAGCAACTTTGAGGCGCCTCTTATTGGAAATTGCAAAGGTTTTGTTGCGAAGTTTAGGAACAGACAAATAAGGAGTAAACTTTGGATCGTGAGGGTGACGAGATTAGGCGGCAATGCCGAATAGTTGGGAGATGAATCTGATTCTGTTGCGAAGTTTTGAAGCGGCATGAAACAGGGCAAGTGACTGGGAGAAGGGGAAGCCGCTGCTAAGCAGCGAGGCCGAATAGCTTCGCCACGAATTTGGCTTCGGCCACCACGTCTTTCTTTGCTACTCGTCTCACCCGCCCCTTCCGAATCCTGTGCATCGTCTCGATCCCTTCCAGTGTTCGTCGGGCACTGGCAAAGGCTTTGTACCCTTTGGCCAGCCAGACGCGTTTTTTCGAAACACGGTGATCTTGTTCGATAGAGCGATCGCAAATGAGAAAAATGGTTTTTCTCCCCTGCCGGACTGGTTGGCACCACATAACGGATTTCCACTTCTGTCCCAGTCACCAGCACACGGTCGATGAGCAGTTCGACCAACTGCCGCTTCTGCTCAAAGCTGGCCTGCTTGAGCCCTTGCCGGATCCGCTGACAGAAGCCCTCGATCGACTGTGCCAGTCCAGCCAGTTCGTTCTGCCGGTCCGTGTGCTGGTCCAGTTGCCGTTGTTGCTCTTCCAGCGCCTGCTGCCGCTGTTCAGCATCGGTTCTCCGTCGCCGGTACTCTTCCAGCGGAATCACGCCACTCAGATACGCCTCGGTTAGGCGATCCAACTGTTGCGACAAGCTGCTGTGTGCCCGACGAAGTCCTTGCTGACGAGACTGCATCTCTTGGGGGAGCCAGTGCCCGCCATGGGCTCGTTGCAAGGCGTGTGCGATTTGTTCGGGGTGAATCAGAAGATCACACAAATCTTTCCACACAACTTCATCCAGTTGCCCGGCTGGGCTGAGCCGCGCGGGACAGTGCTCTTCATGCCGTGAGTAAACCGGTGATTGCTTGCCCACACAGCGGTATCCCTGACTGTTGCGAATTCCCATGCAAGCGAGGCCACAAACGCCGCAGCTGACGAGGTCCCGCAGCAGGTAATCGTTATTACGAGTGTTGTTGCGCTGGGCAAACGCACGGTTGACCGACAGCTTGGCTTGCACGCGATCGTATAGCTCCTGACTGACCAAAGCCGGCACGGTAGTGACGAACGTCCATTCCTGGCGTGGTGCATTGACACGGGTATACTCGGAGCGATGCTGCGGCACCAGGATGGCTGATCTTCTTTTCAATGTGCCGATCCGATGCCAGCGGTTCGCATAGACCTGGCCGGTGTAGGTCGGATTGGCTCTGGTGCAAACGTGAATGCCAATTGGGGAAGATAGACAGATGTCGCAGTTGGTACCAGTAGAGGAGCTTTTCAAAGGACGGCATTTCGATCAGGAGATCGTGGTTCTCTGTGTTTGTTGGTACTTGAGTTTCAAATTAAGTTCTCGAGATCTGGCAGCGATCATGAGGGAGCACGGCCTGGCGATGGCCCACACCACGATTCTTCGCTGGGTCCAGCATTACACGCCAGAATTTGAGAAACGCTGGAAGCGCTACGCTCGCCCGGTCGGAGGATCCTGGAGGATGGATGAAACGCATGTGAAGGTTCGAGGCGAATGGATGTACCTGTATCGAGCCGTCGACAAGGTCGGCCAGACCGTGGAGTTCCACCTCAGCCGCCGACGGGATCGGAATGCGGCCAAGACCTTTCTGCGTAAGGCGATGAGGAATCAAGGAGTCCCGACCAAGATCACGCTCGATGCCTATGCCGCCTCCCACCGCGCCATTGCCGATTTGAAGAAAAGTGGCGAGTTGCCGAGGCACGTACAGGTACGGACGAGCAAGTATTTAAATAATCGGGTGGAACAGGACCATCGGCGAATCAAACAACGACTACGCCCCATGCTGGGGTTGAAGAGCTTCCGGACAGCCGCTGTTGTGATCAGCGGCATCGAACGGGCAGAGAAGATCAAAAAAGCACAATTCACCATCAGCAAGCGGGGCGGACCAACAGCATCCATGCCGGATATCTGGCGAGTCGCTCTGGCCGTGTGAGTAAGAGCACTTCTTTGCAGTAGAGGGAAAAAATGAAGGGAGTGTCAAGAACTTTGTGTAAACGGCATTTTGCTTGGTTTACCTCAGGCGCTCTGGGAAACGCGCTTCCCAGAGCAGCGCAAAGTGGTTGAGGGCGGCTTTCCAACTCGGCAGCGGTCCCCATTTCTTGGTCACATTTCGTAACGCCAAATAGAGTAGTTTCAGCGTCGCCTCCTCACTCGGAAACGAACCGCGTGTCTTGATGATTTTGCGCAAACTCCGGTGCAAAGACTCCACGGCATTGGTCGTGTAAATGACTCGGCGGATCTCGGGCGGAAAGGCAAAAAAGGGAGTGATCTGCTCCCAGTGCCTTTGCCAGAGCAGAGCAATGGTGGGGTACTTCCGGTCCCATCCGATTCGAAACAGATCCAACTGTTGGGCCGCTTGCTCAACCGTGGCGGCCCGATAGATCGCTTTCAGATCGGTGGCGACTCGTTTGCGGTCCTGCCAGCTGACATAATTCAGGCTGGCTCGCACCAGATGCACAATGCAAAGCTGGACCGTAGCTTGTGGGTACACCGTTTGGATGGCTTGCGGGAAGCCCTTTAATCCATCCACGCAAGCAATGAGGATGTCCTGCACGCCGCGATTCTTTAACTCCGTCAGAATCTGCAGCCAGAACTTGGCTCCTTCGCTGGCGCTCGTCCACAGACCCAGCACTTCTTTGTGGCCTTCGAGCGTGATGCCGAGCACTACATACACGGCGCGGTTCCCGACCACGCCGTTGTCGCGCCTCTTCACCATGAGTGCATCTAGATACACGATCGGATACACCGGCTCGAGGGGCCGCGCTTGCCAAGCGCGTACTTCTTCGAGCACGGCATCGGTGACGTTCGAGATCAGGGTAGGGCTGACATCGGTATGCTACATCTCCTGCAGATGTTCCTGGATCTCGCGCGTGGTCATGCCCCGGGCATACAGCGACAGGATCTTGTCATCGAAGCCGGTAAACCGCGTCTCCCCTTTCGGCACGATCTGCGGCGCAAAGCTCGCCTGGCGATCCCGCGGCACCGCCAGGTCCATCTCGCCAAAGTCGCCTTTGAGTTTCTTTTTGCTGGTGCCGTTCCGGCTATTGCCGCTGCCATAGCCCGCCGGATCATGCTTTTCGTATCCCAAATGAGTGGTCAGTTCGGCTTCCATCGCTCGTTCCAGCAAAGCTTTGGTCAGCTGCTTGAGCAGCCCGTTTTCGCCGATGATATCTTCTGGTTTCTGATAATTGATTAACAGCTTATCGATGACTTCCTTTTCGATCTCCATGGGTCTTTCTCAGTCTCTCCTTTTCTGTCCTTGAGAAAAACCGTTTACACAATCTCTTTTACACCCTCGAAATGAACGCTCCATTTACCCCGCTCTCCCATTTGCACCAGAGCCGTCTGGATTAATCCGCCCGCGGCCAAACAGGACAAAACTCCTTAAACTTCTATGCCGTGTGTCTCATTGTTGTTGACACGTTCCGCTTTGTCCGTGTGACCGTTGTTGTAGCCACGCCGACGCCGGGGAAGGCGAACTTCCGTATGCAAGCCGCCTTTCCAATGCAGAACGAGGAGGATCTCGCCCGCATGGCTCTCCACATCCGCGATTACTTCCTGCAGCAAGGTGCGCACAATCCGCTTTTTCAAGCGTGCATCACATTGTGGATCATTCCAAACCAGATCGAATTGTTCTGCCAAGCCCAGGAACTCCGCCGTGGTTGCCCGCGACGAAGCTGGATCGTCCGTCTCGGAAGCGAGACGCCGCTCGATCTCCTGTACGCGCTGGAGAGCCTGGTTCCAGCGTCGCTCCAGTTCTCCGGTCACCAAGCGATTTTCGGGGTCCGAGGCATCATATTGTCTTTGGGCACGCTGTGCGGCATAGCGCGCCGCTTCCAGATCTCGCTGGAGCGCGGCTCTTACCTCATCTTGCTGCTGTTTGTGTTGCTCGCCAGCCAGCACGGCTGCTTCCACCGCTGCCGGCTGAACCGCCGCCAGCACCTGTTTGCCAATCATGTCATCCACCGGAACGCCTCCGAATGCCATACAGCGCGGTTCCCCATGGTCCAGCCAACCACGGTTGCAGGTGTAGCGTAACACTTCATGCTGACTGCCGGTATACCGTACTGTCAGCTTACGACCGCAGCGCCGGCAGCGCAATAAACCGGTGAGTAACCCCGCCCCTTTCTTCGCGGCACCGTTTTGCTCCGCACTGATTAGGTTTTCGTGGACCGCTTGGCGGATGCTTTCACTCTCTTCCCAACTGATGTAGCCTTCATGAGCATGCGGAATCAGAGCCAACCATTGCTCGGGTGGTTTGCGACGCAAACGAGAGCGCGGCTCGCCGGCTTGGTAGTGCAGCACCGATTCGGTTTTGCCATAAGTGTAAGCTCCTCCGTACACCGGGCTGGTCAGCAAGCGATAGAGCGAACGGTACGAAGGACGCCGCCAGAACAGTTCGCTTCGTTGATTATGGGCTGGCAGCTGTAAGTCGTGTTCCAGAAACCAAAGTAGCGTCTGGCGAACCGTTCCCAGTTTCCGAAATTTTCGAAAGGCCAGGGAGATCGCTTCCTGTACCCGCTGGTCCGGGTTCTTCTCCAAACGTTGGTCTTCCGTTTTGATATAGCCGACCGGGGCCGTGATGAGCCGTTCTCCCCGGCGCGCCTTTTCGCGCCGGGCCTCGACCGAGCGCTGACGTAACAGGTCCAGTTCATACTCATTCAAACTTCCCTTCAGCCCTAACAAAAGACGGTCATTACTGTGTCGTGGTGCGTAGACTGTCTCCTGGTCGACTAACAGGGTGTCCACGATGCGGCAGACTTCCACCAATTGCTGCCACTCCCGGCTGTTCCGGGCAAACCGTGACACCTCACGAGCGGCGACGGCACCGACCTTGCCCAAGCATACCTCCGCAACCATTCGCTCAAATCCGGCTCGCGCGACAGTACCGGCAGCAGAGCGTCCTAAATCCTCATCAATGACTTCCACCTCGCACCAGCCGAGCTGGCGAAGCTGCGTTGGCATGGCGTACTGCAGCTTTTGACTTTCCAGATTGTGCATCACCTGGTGGGTGGAAGACTGGCGAATGGAGGGGATCGCTTTGCGTTCCAAATGATGAGGCTTGACTTTCTCACTCATGCGTGTTCTCCGGACGGGCCGACGGGGCGGGAGTGCGATGGACATGCTGACGCAGGAGTTGCGCCAAGTAGCGGAAGGATTTGAGGGTCGACGACCCGAGGTAACGACAACGACAGGACTCGGGCGGGCGGAAACAGCGGGAACTGTAGGAGGATCGTTTTGATTGGTTGGCGCATCAGTATCTCCAGAGACAAATAACTTCTGCGCTTTTATCACAGGGTTAGTCTGTCCTGGAAGCACCTCCAGAAGTTCGCGCAAAGAGCGCAACGCCTGCACTGTCGCTCTCGGCGACGATCCCGCCTGCAAACCACAGCAGGCCGCTGGGTCGAACATCCAGGCTGGCACTTCGACATCTACCTTTACATCCTCTATGCCGCAGACGAACACGGTCGTGCCCCGGCGATTCCGTTTGCCCTTGATATAGACCTCACGCCCATAAAACGGATGCTAAGCATAGAAAACTCGACGACCATCGGTTTTATGGGTGCTTAATCTCTCGGTTGTACAACCAGGAACGGCCTCATGGTTCTCTCAGTGGCCTGACGCCCTGGGAGAAGTGGTACCAACGAGCCAAAAACACGCCCCTCACGGAAGAAGTCGAGGCCCTGTACGATCCTGCTCAAGAACACATTCGCTATCAGGATTACAGGCTTGATCTGGAGATGGCAAAAGTGAAACGATCTCTATGAGCCGCACACATAAAGCTTAGTAGGCTTCAAAGGTTCAGTTCTGCCCCACTCCAAATTGCGGAATTTGACAAACACAACTGTTTGCAGCTTGATTTCTTGATGGCCTTTCAGCGATCGTGTTTGGCCACAAACGGCACAGCTCCGCTGTCCGGCCAGGTGGGTTTCCACTTGTTTCCCAATCACGGTTTGCTGTATTGCCTTCAAGAGCTGTTTGCTTTCCGCCAGCGTAAGCCCGGTTGTTTCCGGCCGTAGTTCCTCCGGGCGGGCCAGTTCCGCGAGTTCCTGCACTTGCTCCTGGCCATTCTCTTGGATTGTGATCAGTTGCAAGCGGAATCTCATACCTCCCTCCGTTCCAGCAACAACTGGCTGAGTTCGGCATTCGCCTGTTGACGTTGGAACTTCCGTTCATGGAACTCCAGGTAAGCATTCACTCGTTCCTGCGCCTGTTTCAACTCCTCGAGATCGATGTCGGCGCGGTCGCCTCGCTGTAACACGCTGTTAATTGTCTCTGCTAAGACCAACAGGGCGTCTGTGGGTGGAAACCGGTGGTGATCCTGTAACCGCTGATACTGCCAAGCCCGCCCTCTTCCTCGTCGGGGGCTGGATTCCGGCCCGCGACACAAAATGGCAGAACGGGTGAGGCGGACTGGGGCAGAACCGATTCCAGGCGCACGTCGCAGTCCCAGTCAGCAAAGAAGTGGTAGCGGTAGCGGAAGCGTTCGCCCTGGTGTAGGGCTAAGTCCGCCAGCCGGATCGAGTGAGGATCGCCCGTGTCACGGCCCACGGTTCGGCCGTGAAAGTGGAATTCATATAAATAGAAGTCACCCCAGCCGAAGATTGTTTGAAGGACCCGATGAAGGTCGGCCAGAGCAATATCACCAGGCACTAAAGGCGACGCCAGACCAGGGGACTCACGCCGCGCAAGACGACGCGGAGTTGAAAGGCAGAGGACGAGATCGAATGACTCATCCGAACACAGTACTCTAGTACTACTCCGTTAGGTGTTTATGGGCTGCGAGCGACGGCCCGGCAGTAGAGACAACGCCCGGTCCAGGTCGCCAGCAGTCGTTGCAGTTCACGCCGCGTTTCGGGCCGTGTCCATCTTTCTTTTACTCGACCTCCGTTTCTGCTCCAGGCGCAAGAACAAGGGCGCCAGCATCACCAGCGTGACGTGATGGTGCCAACCGGTCCAGGAGCGGCCTTCGAAGTGGTCCAGCCCTAACTCTTCTTTCATTTGCTGGTAGTCCAACTCGACCCGCCAGCGTCCGCGCGCAATCTGCACCAAGCGCTTCCGGCTCAGTTGTTCCGGCAGATCGCACAGATAGTACTTGGTCGGCTCCGTGGCTTCGTTCGGCCATTCGATCAACAGCCAGTGCCGTGGCCCGGGTTCCTCGCCCTCCTGCCCGTGCCAGGCGGTTTGGACACGACCCGTCCACCAGCGCGAGCGCAGGGGTCCTTTCACCCCTTACCGCCAGGTGACCCTACGAAATTGCCTCCGCTTTTGTGGCGCGACTTCTTGGACCGACCACGGTCGTTGCTCGCCGTAGCTGATCCGCGTCGGTTGTGGTCCGGGAGCACGAGGGGCCGAGGGCACCGCGTAGTGGGGTGGCTCGGTCCAAACCACCACGTCACGCGTGATCGCGACCGCATAGGGCAGCCCGCGTCGCTCTAAGCCGCGCCGAAACGCGCCATTATCGCCGTAGGCCGAGTCGGCCAGCACCGCCACGGGCTTTTCCAGCCCTCCCGCCAGAGCCTGGTCGAGCAACTCCAAAGCCAGCTCCCATTTTTTCTGGAAGCGGACCGAGTCCGGCACTCCCGCTTGTCGGCAACGCTCGTCATCGTTGGTCCAGACTTCGGGCAGATACAGGCGAAAGCCCAGTGGCGAACTGCCGCCCCGATCGGTCCGGTGCAGACTGACCGCCACTTGGCCATTGGCCTTTTTGCCGAGCGCGCCGCAGTACTGGCGTTGCACCCCCACCGAGTGCTCGCCCTTTTTCGGAAAGCTGGTATCATCAATGACCCAGGCTTCCGGGGCGGGAAAGCGCGACTCGATCCGCTCGTTCATGGCATGCCAGACCGGTTCCCACGCCCACGGACTCTGACTGAGAAACGGCTGCAGATTCTGCTCGTTGGCTTCCGGCAGGCGCGTGGCAATGGCCCCGGCACTTTTGCGCTCGCCGTCCAGCAACAGACCGCGTAGGTACACGCTGCCCCAATAGCGCCGTTCGCTCCGCCCCAAGGAGGCCAGCATCTCTTCCCAGTAGGTGTTCAGCCGTTGCCGACATCGCTCGATTTGCTTCGCCGTCATACAGCCAGTCTCGCTGCTTTTCGATCAGCAGGCAAGCACCTCACGGAGTAGCACTAGGGCGTGTCGTCAATTAACCGTGTCCAAAACTTGGGAGTCAACGGGCCATCCGGACATGCTTCACTATTCCTAGATGCATCAGGAGGAACAGCAAATGGGGCGGCGCTATGGCTTGCGGGACGATCAGTGGGAGAGAATTGAAGCCTTGTTACCGGGACGGGAAGGCACAGTGGGGGTAACGGCACAAGACAACCGCCTGTTTGTCGAGGCGGTGCTCTAGCGGTACCGGGCCGGGATTCCCTGGCGCGATCTGCCGGAGCGCTTTGGCTTCTGGAAGAACGTGCATCGGCGCTGGAGCCGCTGGGCCGCCAGCGGGGTCTGGGAGCGGATCTTTCGCACGCTCGCTACAGAGGCCAACAACGAATACGCCATGATTGACTCCACCATCGTCCGCGCTCATCAGCACAGCGCGGGCGCAAAAAGGGGGACCCAGCGACCGAGGCGATCGGACGCAGTAAAGGCGGACCCAGTACGAAGATCCACGCTACCAGCGATGCGGTAGGCAACCCGACCAGCTTTCACCTGACTCCGGGGCAGGCGCACGATCTGGAAGGAGCCGATGCCCTACTGCCTGGCATTGCTGCCGATATCATCATTGCCGACAAGGCTTACGATGCCGACGAGCGGGTTCTGGAACCCTTGCAGAAAGCGGGTAAAACCGCCGTCATCCCTCCCAGAGCAAACAGAACCAACCAGCGCTCCTACAATAAGGATTTATATAAAGCGCGGCACCGGATCGAAAACTTTTTCGCGAAACTGAAGCAGTACCGTGCGATCGCAACCCGTTACGATAAACGTGCTAAAACCTTCCTGGCTGCCGTTTATATGGCTGCTTCCATGATCTGGCTGAATTGACGACACGCCCTAGCTTGCCCCCGAAATTTTACGCTCTCCTGCCGGTCCGTTCATTAAATCTGCTCCCGCAACAACGACAACGGATGCGCGAGTAGCCCAGATCCGTGATACTCTCGAGCTTTTACGTATTACCGATGTGGCAATGCGGGCAAGTTCATAGGGACCAAATAACAACGCCAACACGGTCCGAAATCACTTTTGGCAGTTTCGTTTGTGACAGCTACAGCTTCAGAAAACACGTGCATTAAAGTCAAAATGTGACTACTACTGGGCTGTTTTGCTTACAATCATCCTGAAAGCATATTTATTTAACTTAACCTTTGTATACTCAATAATCATGATCCGGTTTGTAACAATTAGGTCTCATTTGCTGCCACTCCCAGCCGTTCGCTTGATCACTGTTCTGATTGCCTTGTGCCTGACGATACATTCTGCTGAAACTCTGCCGCGAAAGGCTCCTGAGTTTATGTTTAACTTCCCGGGTATTGGTGACAAATTGTTAAGTCAGTATCAGGGCAAAGTAGTCGCGCTCGAGTTTATTGAAACAACTTGCCCCCACTGTCAAGCTGCTTCTAAGTTTATGTCCGAGCTACAGGCTCAATATGGAAGTCGTGGGCTGCAAGTTGTCAGCATCGCTGTTAACAGCAATGCTGACTTGCTTGTGGAAAATTTTGCGAGGGAATTTCACGTCAACTTTCCGGTAGGCTGGTCAACCCCTGATCGCATGAGAGCCTTCATGGGGTTTGACCCAGGTCTTTTCGTGGTACCTCAATTGGCCCTTATCGATAGAAAGGGATACATTCATTACCAGACTCCTGCTAAGGAGAGTGAAGACTGGGAAAAGCTCATGAACCATGATTCGCTTCGGTTTCATATTGAGGAGCTAGTAAGGAAATAGTTCTGTCGATCATCGATCAAACAAACCCAGGAGAGGAAAAGAAGGGGCTGATCCCAAGAGGATGTCCGCTTTCTGTTAAAAAGTAGCGACCTTCGAACTCACAACCTACCTAATTGCTGCCTTATTAACAAACGGCTCGCTTGAAACTACATCTACCCTCGTGGCAAGTGGAAATGGAGTATGGCGGAACCCGCCCATAGCTCGATTTGATCGCCATCCTGATAGCGTTTCACATTGCGCAAACCGTTCAACTATCCAGAAAACGGGCTCGCTCATGTTCGTGCAGCACAGAGTGCGGCGGAGTTGATTCTGTACGCACAATTTCTGTTAATAGCTGGCAAAGGTATGTCTTTGCCAGCCATTGTTTCTAAGGCTACTCAAAAGATTAACATTCCCACGAGTAGCAGGTGCACCAACTACCTGAGCTTGGACTGCTGAATCGATATCCATTAAAGTCCTCATTATGCAGCCCATGCTCCTTAAACATCTCAAGATCCGTAAAGTCAGCCATGGATTTAGCACCAAACTCACGGTT
>JAABUZ0100004382.1_pt1 | contig 19540 bp, 19 predicted proteins | sample 5562091 | NCBI WGS metagenome assembly JAABUZ01 (sample SAMN12813069, study PRJNA571459) | rock metagenome | isolation source: Antarctica rocks | place: Antarctica: Victoria Land, Linnaeus Terrace sud | collected 2015-12-21 | reverse complement strand
GATGGGTTGCTTAACACTCTCATCTTGCCGTGTGCGGCCCTTGCCCGCCACCCCCTCCAACCTAGATGAAACACACCCAAACGATATCGACGGCTATTTCGAGTGTGACATTCGACACTTGGCCTCGGGTCGCTTAGGTGAGGATTTGAACGCGCTTGATCCATACAAGGTCTGGACGTGGGAGCCCCAGAACAGGCGTTGGGACCCGGACTCGGGGAAAGCGCAACTTCCGATGTGGTTCGTCTATCGGGTCGAGTTGTACCCGCACTTCGGCCAGCCGTCGGGACTGGTAGACCAGCGGGGGAACCAGTTGTCTTTCCCCAACGCGTTTCGTCTGTCGCGTCGTGCGACGACGCCCAAAGGCATTATTCGCCTTATGCTGCCTTGACCATAGACCATAGGAAGTATCCCATGATTAGAAACGAACGAGAATACAGGGAAGCTCTCCGTCAGATCGCCGGTGAGGAGGTCATCGTACGGCAACGCGCGACATTCCATGACATGGGACTGACGCCCGAGGAGGTAGATCGCGTGATGGGACCGACGCTGTCGTTTCGCGCTCAGCTTATCGAGGAGGTCGATTGGTACGAGCGAGTCCGCCGGCGCGACTTCGAGGCTATCTACTCGCTGACTGCCGTGGGCCGTTTGCTGATCGCCGCGCGTATCGCCAACGGACTGAGCCAGAAAGATTTGGCGGAGCGCCTGGGCGTGAGCGAGGAACAGGTTTCCCGCGATGAGTACAATGAGTACCGTGATGTCACATTGGATTGGGCGCAGCGTATTCTGGAGCATCTCGGCGAAACGATCACAACGCGCATCAAGGAGAAACCGACCTCCCTTGCCGGTTGAAACGAGGATTGAAAGTAGGGTGTAACCAAACGGCCTGCTCGCACGTTTATGTAGATGAAGCGTGAGACGGGCACGGGCCGGCGCTACCACTCTTGGCTGATGGGGCGGCCGCCGCGAGCTCCTCGCCCGTCTCCACTCGTCCATCTCTCCCCGCGGTTGGGGACGGCAAACCATCATGATGGTGGGTGTCGCCGGCCCAACCGTGAAAAATTAGTCTACGCCGTGGTTATGGCTTGCAGGTTGTGCAGCGATGTGCTGGCGCTCTCTAGCGAGTCCATGCGCGGGGCGTCGTTCTCCACCACGAACCACCGTGCGCCGCTTTCCTCGGCTGCTGCGATGATCGCGCGCATGTCCAGCGTCCCGTCGCCCACCTCGGCGAACCTGCGGTCCGGCGCCGGGGCCATGTCCTTGACGTGCAGCAGCGGCACGCGGCCGGAGCGACGTCGCAGATAGGCCAGCGGGTCCTGTTCCGCGTACGCCGCCCAGTAGACGTCGAGTTCCAGCGCGACCAGCGCGGGGTCGGTGGCGTCGAGCAGCCCGTCGAGCAGGAACGCTCCCCCGTCCCCGTCGGTCTCGAACTCCCAGTTGTGGTTGTGGTAGGCGAAGGTGACGCCCTGGTCGCGGCAGGCGCGGCCAAAGTCGTTCAGGCGCGGTGCCAGCGCGCGCAGCGCCGCGGCGTTGTGCTGCTCGGACGGCAGGCCAGGCAGCACCAGGTACGAGCAGCCGATGGCTCGGCAGTAGTCGATCTGTCCGTGCAGGTCGGACTCCAGGGCGGTCAGCCCCACGTGGGTCGAGGCCGCGCGCAACCCCGTCTCGGTCAGCAGCGACGCGACCTCCCCGGCCGCCAGGCCGCCGTAGCCCGCGAACTCCACGGCCGCGTACCCCGCCACCGCGACCTGCCGTACCGTCCCCGCGAAGTCACCTGCCGTCTTATCGCGCACCGTATACAGCTGCAGCGCAATCTGGTCCTTATTCATCGTGTCCCATCCTCCCCGCTACTCTCAACGTGGCAATTGCCCCTCGACGGACTATCCTCTAGTACCTTACCATCCCGTCGACGGACGGTGTGTCGATGCGAGGAGACTCGTCGATGGACGGCGTGTCAACGCGAGGAGAGCGAGCGATAGGAATCCAGGTCGGATGGCGTAAGGCGCTCAGGATTTACAAGCCGGTAGTGCGTCTATTGAGACAAAGCAACGCCCTCGGATGTCTCGACGAACTCGAACAGCGCGATGGCGTCGTCCTCCATCAGTTGCGCGGCTATCGGACGACAGATCAAGCCGTTTATCCTGATAACGCCGCTAGCCGGGCCATTCCAATAGGACGACCTCTTCGCGCAACTGCTGCTTCGTGGCCGTTGCCAGGCTTGTGCGGAACAGGTCGATTCCCGTCACGTCATAGCCGAGCGAGCGGGCAATATCGGCCAACAGTTGCCCCGTCGGGATCATCACGCGGAGGTACGACGCTTGGTCTCCTACCACGTAGGCAAGGTGCGCTCCCGGCCGCAAGACCGTGCGTAAGCCTGCCAGGTGGCGGGCCATGCCGCCGAAGTAGAGTTTGGTCACGCGGGCGTACATGCGCTCGAATCCAGACGTCTTGCCCAACTCAATGCGCCGCGCCTCGATTTGGGCGGCGATGCGCCCGATCTCGGGATGGTCGACGATCCAGTGGTCGTCGTCGTCTCCCTTGTACACGCCCCGTGTATTGGAGCGGACCAACCCGCGCTTGAGCGCCCGTAACTCCTCCTTGTTGTTGATGAACCCCAGCAGCACCGATTCGAGGCGTGTGGCGCGGGTATAGTCCTTCTCGTTGGGGTACGGCGGCGATGTGATGACCGCGTCGACCGACGATGGCTCCAGCACGGTGGGAATCTGACGGGCGTCGGCGTGATGGACGCGCGCCGCGCCGTTGTGTCCGTCGAGCGCCTGGACCTGACGCAGGTCGTCGGCCATCGCCCTGACGCCGGAGAGCCACGTCGAGACCACCGGCGCATCGATCTTGGGGATACCTACCCCTACCTCGGGTCCGAACTGCAGGTTGCTGATACCGTGTACCAGCGCCTTGGCCAGAGCCAGCGACTCGTGCTGATGGTAGCGGTCATCGCGCTGCTGCTCCAGCGTCTCCAGCAGGACCAGCATCTTGTGCAGCGGCAGCGGGCTGATGGAGTCCGACAGCAGCAGCGCGGTCTGCTCGGCGGAGAGCGTCCGCAATGCGCGCTGTCCCTGTTGAGAGCCATCGACGGCGAAGAAGACCGGCGAGTCCTCGATGCCCTCCGCCAGGAGCGATGATGAGGCCAGCGCGGCAACGTACGCGGCATGCTCCACCAGCCCATCCGGATCAGGGCTCCAGTCAGTTTTCGTCCGCGTGGCGACATAGGCCATGGAATTGACCTCGACGCCGACGCTGTGTACGCCTGCCTGCCTTCTTGGCCTCGACAAGGACAGTTCTCGTGCCGCAGAAGGGGTCGAGGACGCGCTGGTCGCCGTGGACGTCGAACCGTTCCAGATAGGTACGGACCAGATGGGGCGGGAAAGACAGGACGAAGCGATACCCGCCGTGGACGGCGCGGTCCTCGGGTAGGAGCTTGTTCATCTCACTGTTGGCGCCGCGGCGGCGAGCGGTGGCGTAGCTCATCGCGGCGTCACGGTTGATGCCGGCGAGATGCGGGCGGGCGGTCTCATAGTGGCGATGATAACACATCGCCTATGCGTTGCGCCGGGATCTATCCGCCAGTGCGGGATCAAGAGACGCACTCCGCAGCCAACCGACCGCAGTCGCACGTTCGCGGCGCCACTACTACAGCCTGGCCGACATAACGTGGCGTCTATACTGGCCTCCGCAGACACTTTAGTGTCCGGTCCCTGCCATGCGACTTTAGTCGCAGGCCATGCCGAGCGTGTCCTACCGGCCCCGTGAGCGGGGGTCGAGGGCGTCGCGCAGGGCGTCGCCGAAGAAGTTGAGGCCCATGATGGCGGTGAAGATGGCGAGGCCGGGGAACACGGCCAGCCACCATTGGTCGGGGTTCTTTTGCGCCTCGCTGATCATGGCGCCCCACTCCGGGTTGGGCTGCGGCACGCCGAAGCCGATGAAGGAGAGGCCGGCCACGGTCAGGATGGCGTTGCCGATGTCCAGCGTGGCCAGGATCACCACCGGCCCGATGGCGTTGGGCAGCACGGTGCGCCACAGGATGCGCCACTCCCCCACGCCGGTGGCTCGCGCCGCGGTGACGAACTCGCGCTCGCGCAGCTCCAGCACCACGCCGCGCACCACGCGCGCGTAGGTAGGCCACCACACGATGACCATGGCCAGCGCCGTGTTGACCAGGCTGGGGCCGAGCGCCGCGCTGACGGCCAGGGCCAGGATCAGGATGGGGAAGGCCAGCACGATGTCGGCGATGCGCATGATGACCTCGTCCACGGCGCGGCCCACGAAGCCGGCGATCCCGCCGAGCAATAGCCCCAGTAGTACGCCCGAGAGGACCACCACCACGCCCAGGCCCAGCGAGGCGCGCCCGCCGTAGGCCAGGCGGCTGAGCACGTCGCGCCCGGCCTCGTCGGTCCCCAGGGGGTGCGCGGACGAGGGCGCGCCCAGCGTGTTGTAGAGGTCCTGAAAGGTGATGGGGTCGTAGCGCGCGACCAGCGGCGCGACGACGGCCAGCACGATCCAGAACAACACGATCACCGCGCCGGCGGCGGCCAGGGGGTTGCGCAGGATGGTGCGCCACAGGGCGGGCCGGCGCGAGACCGGTTCGACGGCCTCGATCTCGGCGGTCTCCATGGGGGCGTCGACGACGTTGATGCTCATGCTCAGCCTAACCTGACTTGCGGGTTCAGGACGGCGTACAGGATATCGACCACGAGGTTGAGCACGAGGTAGATCACCGCGGTCAGCAAGGCCACGCCCATGATGGCGGGGAAATCGGCCGAGCCGGCGGTCTGCGTGGCATAGGAGCCGATGCCCGGCCAGGCGAAGACCGTCTCAGTCAGCACCGCGCCGGAGAGGAGGGAGCCGTAGGCCAGTCCGGTCAGGGTCAGGGTGGGGATGATGGCGTTGCGCAGCCCGTGGCGCAGCACGATGCGCGCCTCGCGCAGGCCTTTGGCGCGCGCCGTGCGGATATAGTCCTGCACCAGGGCCTCGAGCATGGAGCCGCGCGTGATGCGCGTGATGATGCCCGTGGTGGCGGCGCCCAGGACAAGCGCGGGCAGGATCAGGTGGGCCAGCGCGTTACCCAGGGCAGGCCAGTTCTGGGCCAGGATGCAGTCGATCACCATCACGCCGGTGACCACGGGCGGCGCCGCGACGGTGCGGTCGAGTTGCCCCGTCGGCCCCGGCAGCAGGTTAAGGTGGTACCACAGCCCCAGCAAGAGCAACAGGCCCAGCCAGAAGACCGGGACGGAGGTCCCGACCAGCGCCACGAAACGCGCCACGTGGTCGGGCAGCCGGTTGCGCCGCGCGGCGGACAGGACGCCGAGCGGCACCCCGATCAGCAGGCTGATCAGCAGCGCGGCCGTGCTCAGCTCCAGCGTGGCGGGGAAGAACTGCTGCAGATCCGCCGTCACCGCCCGGCGCGAGACGATGGACACGCCGAGGTCACCGTGCAGCAGGTTGCCCACGTAATACAGGTACTGTACGGGCAGCGGCTGGTCGAAGCCCCAGGCATGGCGATACTGCGCCACGATGCTAGGGTCATCCTGGGCGCGCTGACCCAGGTTGGCGATCACCGGGTCGGCCGGCACCGCGTGCGAGATGATGAACGTCACCAGCGTGATGCCGATCAACACCGGGATCGTCAGCAGCAGGCGACGGATGATGTATGGTAGCAGGCCCATAAGCGAGTAATTAGCCGTTAGTAATTAGCCATTAGCCAGTAGAAAAACTAACGGCTAATTACTAATTACTATCGTGACACCGTTCTGAAGTTGCTGGGCAGGATGGGAGAGTAGACGTAGCCCTTGATGTTGCTGCCGAGCACGATGATGTTCTGCGGCTGGATCAGGCCGACCCAGGGGCCTTCCCGCAGCCAGGTCTGCTGCACCGTGCGGTAGTAGGAGATCCGCTGCGCGGTGTCGCTAGTGGTGTCGGCTTTGGCTACGATGCCGGCCAGGGTCGAGTTATTGGTGTAGTACATGCGCTTGGCCGGGCCGCCGCCGGGCGAGAAGGGGCCGGCGTAGTCGTTGGGGTCGGGAAAGTCGACGCCCCAGTTGTAGAGGATCATCTGCAGCTTCTGCGCGCGGTACTGGGGCAGGACCACCGAGTCCTGCTCGGGATCGAGCGTGACCTTGATGCCGACCTGCGCCAGGTCGTTCTGCAGCGTGCTGGCCAGGGGGTCGTAGAGGATGCCGTCGAAGGTCGTATTGACGTCGTAGGTCAGCTTGACCGTGAACCCGTTGGGGTAGCCGGCGGCCTTGAGTAAGGCTTTGGCCTGAGCAAGGTCACGGTGGATCAGCAGGGCGTTGTTGGTCGCCGTGTCGTTGCCCAGCATGCCCACGGGGATCATGCTGTTGGGCCGCGTGCCGACGCCCTTGAGCAGGCCCTGCAGGATGCCGTCGTAGTCGATGGCAAGGCGCACGGCCTGGCGAACGCGCGGGTCGGATAGCGGCTTGGACAGCGTGGGGCTGGTGGTCATGCCGATATAGATCAGGTCCAGCGTATTGCCCGTGACCACGTTGACGCTGGATTTGTGCTTGAGGGTTTGCGCCTGCTGCACGGTGATGTTCATGGCCGCGTCGACCGAACCGCTTTGCACCAGCAGGCTTTGCGTGGCGGCGTTCTGCTGGTTCTGGAAGGTGATGGTGTCCATGAAGGGGCGCGGCCCCCAGTAGTTGGGGTTGCGCTGCATCACGATCTGCACCTTGCGCGTCCAGTTAGTCATCTGGAAGGCGCCCGTGCCGACCGATTGCGTGTCCAGGAATGAGGTGGCCTTGTCCTTGGTGGCCGCCTTGGGCGAGTCGTCGCCGCCGTGGGCGCGGACCAGTTTGGAGTCGAGCACGGCGAAGTTGGTGTCGGCCAGGGCGGAGAGGAAGGAGACGTCGGGCGCGCTGAGCGTGATGCGCACGGTGGAGGGGTCGAGGGCGCGGATGTCGCTGGCCCCGGCGATCAGGAAGGACGGGTTGTCGTTGAGGTACTTGAGGCGCAGGTAGGAGAACACCACGTCCGCGGCGGTCATCGGGTTTCCGCTGGCGAAGCGCACGCCCTTGCGCAGGTGGAAGGTGAAGACCTTGCCGTCGCGGCTGATGCTATAGCTGGTGGCGAGGTCCGGTTGCGGGTGCGCGGTGTCGGTACCGCGGTACGTGATCAGCGTGTCGTAGCAGTTGGTGGCCATGGCGTTGGAGGTGAACTCGTAGAAGTGACCCGGGTCCATCGTTTTGCCGTCGCTGATGTCGCGCGCGACCAGCAGCGTCGTCTGGCCGGCGGCGTGGACCGGTGCGGCCGTATGGGCGGCAAAGCCGGATGCCGATGCGGCGACCGTCCCGGCGATGAGCAGCGCGCCCGCGACGCGGCGGCGCGGACGAGCGGTGAGATGTGCCATGACCTGTACCTGCCTTTCCTACTATAAACCCATCAGGATAGAGATGATGAAGGCGCCCGCACAACGTTGGCGAGGAGTGACGAGTCAGCGGCGACGGCGCCACGGCCGTCGCGCACCGCTCACCGACGAACGATGCGGCATGTTGTGCAGTATATGTAGTCTACGCGGGGGGTGTCAATTAATCGAGGTCCGATGGTCCCGCGGCCTGCGACTAAAGTCGCATGGCAGGGGACGGACACTAAAGTGTCTCAGATGGTGAAGGAGCACGCCGGGATTATGCCAGCCCACATATCGTAGCCACTGGTATGGCCATCGATAGACCGAGCGATCATAGGGTATCCTATGATTAAGGAGGAAGGAGAACAAGGCCATGGAAGTTCTGGAGCAGACGGTTCCGACCGGAAGGCAGGAGCAGCGCGTTGTCATCCCCAGCAGCGTGCTCGCGGCGATCAGCCAATTGCCGACCCCCGAGCAAGAGGAGGTGGTGGCATGATTGGTGAAACGGAATCCCAGCGCGAGACGTTCGCCAAAGTGAATGACGCCCTCAGTGAATGGGTTCGTCAGCACCCCCACCCTAATTCCCCCACTATCTCTGTGATGGGACGCACATACTCGCCACGAGAGCTCCTTGACGAAGTGCGGCAAGAAACGCCACTGAGTCAGCGATTCCTCGGCTTCCTCGGCTTCCTCGAGCGATCCGCCATAGCGCGCCAGGCGTCGCCAGAGGAACTTATCTACGAGATGATCAAGACGAACCCCTGCTTCACGCTGCGCCATGACTAATAGTCGCGCGGGCGCATGGCGCTAGAGCGATGACCCGGATACTCATTGTCGCGACAAACGACGATTTACAGACATGCCTAACGTCCTACTGGGCCAAGTCTCTCCAACGTTGCCTGGCAAGCGCAGGGCACGAAACCGAATTGCTCAGTGGACACGATGTCACTTTCACCGGCCTGAGAAACGCCATCGCCAGCGCCCCACCAGTGATCGGATTGACATTCGTTGCGGTGCTCATCCTCAAGAAGGGCCTCAACAAATACTGTGCGGGATACGCGGAGCGAACAGGCGGAACCTAACCAGCACGCAGGTGGGTAATTGGTCGGTTGTCGGACGGAGGCGAGCCAGGATGATGGAACAAGGCCACGCCTATGCTAAACAGTCGCCTTGCCGCTAGCGGAGACCCCTCCGCAAGAAGGACTCCCGCTCCCAAGATGGATCATGCCGGCTCATCGACGCGCGAGGCAAGGGCCATCAGGTCCGAGCGCAGACCATTGAGGCGCTCGTCGAGTATAGCGAGGCGCTGTACCTCGGGCTCCAGTTCGTGCTCGCGGGCACGGCAGTCGGCCAGCGCGCCGTCGATGGTGGCGCGGGCGTTGTCGATCAGCACGTCGATGCCCGTGCCCAGGGCGGCGGCCAACTCGTCGAAGGTGGCGTCGACGCGCTCGCGCAGCGCGGGCAGGGCGCGCTCAGGGATGCGCGCGATCTCGGGCCGGGCGCTCTCAGCCACCTGTTCGCGCAGGGCGCGCTCGATGGCCCCGCGCCGCGAGATGAGGGCCAGGATGGCCGCTCCCACCGCCGTGGAGACCGCGACCAGAGGCGCCGCCGACAGACCCAGCGCCGCTACCAGCGCCCCCGCCGCCAGTTGGAAGGCGATCACGCGCACCGCCGTCCCCAGCCACCCCGGCCCGGCGCCGAAGAGCGCCTCGATGTCGCCCCGGAAGCGACCGCCCCCGGCGGAGAGGATCGTCTCGATGATGCGGCCGGGGTCTCCCGGCGCGTGCGCCTCGTTCGCCTCCGCGGAGAGCACGGTGTCGCCCTCCAGCACGCGCAGGCGGATGCGGCGCAGCGAGGCGTCGATGCCGGCGGCGTCGGCGCCGATCTCGGCCACCAGGCGCTCCAGCTCGGCCTGCACCTCCCCACCCATGGTCTCGGCCCAGCGGTTGAGCTCACGCTCGATATAGGCGTTGGTCTGCGCCACCAACTCGGTGCGGATGGCGCCCGGTCCCCAGGCGGCGTCGATGGTGAAATCGTCCGCGGCGTCGGCCAGCCCGTCGGCCAGCTCGCCCGCTTTGCGGCGCAACGACAGCTCCATCGCCGCCGCCGCGTGGCCGCGCGCCGCCTCGATGGCGGCCAGGATGTGCGCCCTGTGCTCGCGCAGCGCGGCAAACTCCGGCTCGACCTGCCGCGCGCGCTCCTCCAGCGCGTCCAGGTCGATGGCCAGGGCGCGACGCCGGAAGGCCGCCGCCTGCGCGGCCGCGGCGACGGCGTCGCGGGCGATGCTGACCGGCCGCGCCAGCATCAAGCGCCCGCGGTCGCGGGTCAGAAACCTCTCCAGCGACCGCTCCAGGGCGGGCAGCCCGCTGCTCTCCAGGGCGGCCACGTCGCCGGATTGACGCGCGCGCAGGGCGGGACGCGCGCTGACGAAGTGGATGCGCTCCGTGCTGAGGTCGCGTCCGTCGATCTGGCAGAGCGGGCCCAGGCGCGCTCGGGCCAGGGCCTGCACGGCGCGCAGTTCACGCTCGGGCTCGTCCGCGTCGGACAGCACGCGGTCCAGCTGGTTGACGGCGAAGAAGATGTGGCGCAGCCCGCGGCCGGCCAGGTGGTCGGCAATGAACTCGCTCTCGGTGACGGAGCCGAAGTTGGTGGCCGAGAGCACGAAGAGTGCTACGTCGCACTGCGCGATGTAGCCGCTGGTCAGCTCGGTGCGCGTGGCGTGCTCGTTGAGTCCGGGCGAGTCGACCAGCTCCACGTTGTTGCGGCACAGGGGCGCGGGGTAGGCCACCTCGACCAGCCGGATCTCGCCTTGCCGCCGGCGGTTATCCCGCTCGTCGACGGAGAGCGCCAGCACGTCGCTTAACCCGTCGATTCCAACCTGGCGCGGCGCGAGGGCGCTATCGTAATAGCGCAGCGTGGCGGATGGAGGCTCGCCGTAGCGCACCACGGTCAGCAGCGCCGTGGTGGGCGTGACGTTGGCCGGCAGGATCGGCGCGCCCAGCAACGCGTTGACCAGGGTCGACTTGCCGCGCTTGAACTCGCCGAGCACCAGCACGCGGAAGACGCCCTCGCCGACCTTGTGGCTCAGCGCGTCGGCGGCCGCCGCGGCCTCGCCCAGCCCCAGCGCCCGCTCGGCCTCGGCCAGACCGCTCAGGACGCGTAACAGATCGGCGCGCAGGCCCTCGAAGGCGGCATAGGTACTGGAGTTGGATTGGGTCATGGAGCTACCTCGGGAGAAAGGTTATGATCGGCCAGACGCGCCTGAATGTTGGCAAGCGCGACCAGACTCGTTGTGATTGCGCTGACGCGCTCTTCGATGCCGTCCGCCCCGGCCTCGTGGCGGGTCTGCGCCTCGCGCAAAGCGGCGCGCGCCTCATCGATCCACACGCTCAGGGCCTGCTCGACGTTGGTCGTCAGGTCGGCCTCGAAGCGAGTGAAGCTGTCGGCGATGCTCCGGGCCATGGCGTCCGCCGTTGCCGTGACCGCGCGCGTCGCGTCCGCCACCAACTCCTCGCGCTCTTTGATCTGCCGCGCCCGCAGCGTATACAGGCGCAGGGCCGGCCCTCCGACCATCAGCGCCGCGGTCAGCAGGGGATTGACGAACAGCCCGATTGCCGCGGCGAAGATGCGCACCATCAGCCCGTGGTCCCACAGGTCGGCCACGCCGCGCCGGCCCAGGGGATAGGCGCCCGCTTCGGCAGGGTTGGCCAGGCCGCCGGGCAGCTCGGACCGCGGGCCGCTCAGGCTCTCCTCCGCCGCGGCGCAGGCTGCCTCGACCGCCGCTTGCAGGGCGGGCAGCGTCTCCTCCAAATGCCAGCGGAAGGTATCCTGGATGTAGAAGGGGAGGTGGCGGCGCACATCGGCCGGGTCGACGCCGCGCACCTCGCCGGGCAGCGTCGCGCTCAGGGTATTGGCCAGCGCGCGCAGCCCCGTCAGATAGTCCTCGCGCACGATGGCCAGCCGCGCCGCCAGCGCGTCGAGCGTGGCCTTGACCTGCCCGCGCAGGTCGGCTTCGCGCGCCTCGAGGCCAGCCAGCTCATGCGCCAGCTCATCCGTGGTGGCCGTGAGGCGGCCGTGCTCCAGGCGCAGCGCCAAGGCGACCGCCGTGGCGGTTCCGGCCGCCTTGGCCCGCGCACTCTCCAGCAGGACCGCCCGCCGTTGGGCCGGCAACTCCTCGGTCAACAGACGGCGCAGGGCGTCGTTGCCCGGACGCGGTTCTCCGCGCAGGGCGGCGCGGGCCGAGTAGGGCAGTACCACGGGAGGGCCGCCGAGCAGCGGCTCCAGCAGCCGGGTGGCGCGCCGCAGGACCTGCTCGTCCAGGGACCGGACGCCCACCGCCCTGTTCGGACCTGACGCGTCGTCCGCTTCGAGCGCATCGTCGAGTTGATCGGCCTTGTTGAGCACGAAGACCAGCCGGCCGATGCTGCCGCGCAGCAGCTTGTCGCCGATGATGGCGCGCTCGGAGAGGCTGAGCGCGAAGCTGGAGTCCAGCACGAAGAGGCCCACGTCGCAGCGCGGCAGCAGGTCGTAGATCAGGTCCGCCTGCACGTTGTCGGGGTCGTTCAAGCCCGGCGTGTCGATGAGCGTGAGGCGCTCCAGCACGGCGGCCGGCAAGGTCACCACCACGCGGCGCAGGCGGCCCATCATCGCGGCCGCGTCGCCGTGATCGTCGCCGATTGGGTCCGCCTGGAGCGTCATCGCAGCGGCGCCCCCGGCGGACTCCCGCGCCCGTGAGGCAACAGTCGACCCCTCTTGAGGGCGATCCGCGCCCGTTTGGGGTGCGCGCGCGTCGCCGTCGCCAGTCGCGGCGGCTGTCTCCCGCGGCCCTCCGCTCGCGTCTCCCTCCGCGTCGTGCTCCATTCCCTCGTCGCGGGCCATCGCGGCGGCGAGCAGGCGGTAGGCCTCGCGGTCGATCGGCTGGCGCACGCCGTCGTCGTACTGGAGTTCGATGCGCTCGGACGGCCCGTGGCGGACCTCGGTCACAACGCGCGTGGTGGGCGTCGTGCCCATCGGCAGCAAGGGCTCACCCAGCAGGCTGTTGATCAGGGCCGACTTGCCGCGGTTGAACTCGCCCAGCACCAGCACCGTCAGGGCCTGGGCGTCCAGCCGCTCCACGATTCCGTCCAGGGCCCCGGCCGCGTCGCGCGCCCCCGCCGCCGCGGCCAGCCCGTGCAGCGCCACGATGTCATGCCGCAGCGCCGCCTCGTCGCGCACCAACCGCAGTGTCCCGCTCACTAGATCACCTTCACGATCTCGCGCGTCTCGCGCTCCAGCGTCTCGCGGTCGAGCAGCGGCGTGTCCCGCGGACGCGGCAGGCCGCTGAGGTCGTGGTACAACTCGGAGCGCGCGAACAGCTCCAGGGCGCGCACGCGCTTTGTGATCACGGGGTGGGTGTAGAACATCTCCTGCCAGCGCACGGCGAAGCTCTCGCGCCGCAGCTCGCGCTCTTGCTGCAGGTATTCTTCCACGTTGACCCCTTTCGCCAAGCTGTCGAAGCCCAGGCGCAGCTTGATTAAGGCGCGGCGCGCCACCTCGATGTCCCGGCAGCACAGCAGTCCCGCGCGGTCGGCCGTGACCTCGGCCCGCCGCGACCAGGTCTGCAGGGGGATGCGCGCGGCCAGGAACAGGGTGTACGAGGGGATGCGCCATAGCAGCTTGAAGACCGTGTTGTAGTAGAGCATGAAGGCCAGCGTGTCGTAGGTGACGTGGTGGTTGTGGATGTGGCCGCACTCGTGGCCCAACACGAACAGCATCTCATCGGGCGTGTACTCGCGCAGCATCAGCGCCGAGGCGTAGATATAGCAGTCGCGGTCGGCGCCCGTGGTAAAGGCGATCAGATCCCCGGCGTAGGAGCCCAGCAAGAGGCGCGGGATGGGGATGCTGAGCCGTTCCGCCGCCAGGGCAAGCAGGCGATGCGCGTCGGGGAACTGCGTCGGCGAGGCCCACACGCTGTCGCGCAGGAAGAGGCCCTGGAAGACGCGCTGGTAGGCGTTGATCAGGTCGTCGAGGTAGAAGCGCCAGCCGGTGGCGCCGAGCGTGCGCAGGATGGCCGAGTCGGTCGGATGGGCGTAGGGGGCGGGGCCATCGCCGCCGGTGGCCGTGCCCGTGCCGGCGCGGCGCTCCTTCACATACGCGCGGAAACTCTGGCGCGGCAGGCCCGTGCCCATCAGCGTCCCCGACCCCATGGTCGTGGCCGTGGCCGTGGCCGCGCTCGTAGTCGTCTCTCTACTCATCGCTCGTCGCCACCTCTCCAGGCTGCATTATTTGTAGGCGCACATAAGGTCTGGGATAACTGGGAGCGCGGGCGGCTCGCCCGTCCCCGCGTCGGACCCGGGACGGGCGGGCCGCCCGCGCTCCCAGAACTATTGTGCGCCAACCATTATTCACGAGGCGGTCCCAGAGGGTACGCGTACCGCCAACGCACCGGCCATGAATAATCCGGGCCGGCCAGCTTCCCTGGTCCGCGCAATCGCCCGGCACTATGCTACCACAGGCGGGACTAACCGGGACTAACGAGTGGCTCATGTGCCCGGCGCGATGCTGCCATGGGCAGGACCAACAGACGGTCATCAACCTGTGTACGCTAATGAGGTGCGACACCGGCTGTTGTGCTAGCGCGGCGCTCGTTCGCGACAAAGTTCCTCGTGGCGTGGGACGCGCGGACCGCGGGCGCCGGGAGGAGACGATCGTATGCCGCTGCGCTTCGTTCCGCAAGAACGCGCGTTTTTCGACCTGTTCCGGCGCGACATTGCCGCCTGCCGCGAGGGTGTGACCCTGTTCGCGGACATGGTGCGCGACTATCAGAACCTCAAGAGCAAAGCCGCGCGTATCCACGAGATTGAGCACGAGGGCGACCGCGTGACGGGCGAGATCTTTGCCCTCATCAACCGCACCTTTGTCACGCCGTTTGAGCACGAGGACATCATCGCGTTGGGCAGCATCATCGACACCGTGCTCGACGGGGTCGACGAGATTGCCACGATGCTGGTGCTTTATAACGTGGCCCAGCCCAGCGTCTACCTGCTCGAGGCCAGTACCTTGCTCGTGCGCACGGTGGACGAGCTTGTCGCCGCCATCGCCCTGCTGGAGTCGCTCAAAGGGTTGCATCCCCACGCGGAGGCGGTGCATCACATGGAGCAGGAGGCGGACGGGCTGTACTACAACGCCATCGCCGAGCTCTTCCTGCCCGACACCTATCCGCCGATCGAGGTTATCAAGTGGAAGTCGCTCTACGACCTGATGGAGCGCGCGTTCGACAAGTGCGAGGATGTCGGCAACGTGCTGGAGAACGTGGTGCTCAAGAATGGGTAGCATCGTTGCCGTCGTCCTGATCATCGCCCTGGGGCTCGGCTTCGATTTCACCAACGGCTTCCATGACGCCGCCAACGCCATCGCCACCGCGGTCTCCACGCGCGCGCTCTCGCCGCGTCGCGCCCTGCTGCTCTCGGCCGCGCTCAACCTCGTCGGCGCGTTCCTGACCACGGCCGTGGCCGCGACCGTGGGCAAGGGTATCGTGCAGACGAGCGCGGTTGACGGTCGTGGGCGCGGCGCTGGTGAGAGCCATCGCCGACGCGCAAGCGGTCTCGGCGGCCTTCGTGTCGTTCGCCCACGGGCCCCACGACGCGCAGAAGACAATGGGCGTGATCACGCTGGCCTTGGTGGCGGGTGGCTACCAGCATCGCTTCGCCGTCCCGCCCTGGGTGATCGTCATCTCGGCCGCGGCCATCGCGTTGGGGACGTTCAGCGGCGGCTGGCGCATTATCCGCACCATGGGCCAGCGTATCATCCACCTGGAGCCGATCAATGGCTTCGCCGCCGAGACATCGGCGGCCACCATCCTGCTGCTCTCCTCCCTGAATGGCCTCCCGGTGAGTACGACGCACGTCGTCTCGGGCGCCATCATGGGCGTGGGCTCCACGCGCAACCCCTCGGCGGTGCGCTGGGGCGTGGCGGGCGCCATCGCGATGGCCTGGGTCCTGACCATCCCCTGCGCCGCGCTTGCCGCGGCCGTGGTGTACGGCGTGGCCCGTCTCGTCGGCGTGCCCGCGTAGGGGTGCATCTTATGATGATGGTGATGGCGCCTGCCGCCAGGCGCGACCACCCTCGCATAAAGAAAACTAACTCTAAGAGGGTGAGAGTGATACCATGTCTAGCATGAACAGCCTTCAGAGATTGCCCGACAACCTGCCGGTCCCCGTCGACGACGGCGCCTGCGCCCACCTCGCGGCCATGCCATTGCCGGGCGTGCCATTGATGTCGACCGCGGGGACCGTCGTCGACGTGGCGGCGCTGGCCGGCCGCACGGTGCTGTATTGCTATCCGCGCACGGGTCGACCCGACCAGGAGTTGCCGACCGGGTGGGATGCTATCCCCGGCGCGCGCGGCTGCACCCCGCAGTCGTGCGCCTTCCGCGATCACCACAAGGATCTTCTGGCTCTTGGCGCGCGCGTGTTCGGCCTGAGCGCGCAGGACACCGACTATCAGCGCGAGGCGGCCGCGCGCCTCCACCTGCCCTTCCCGCTGCTCAACGACGCGGACCTCGCCTTCGCCCGTGCCCTGCGCCTGCCCACCTTCGAGGTCGACGGTATGACCCTCATCAAGCGGCTGACGCTCGTGATCGACGACGGGCACGTTGCCAAGGTCTTCTATCCGGTGTTCCCGCCGGACAAGAACGCCGCCGACGTGATCGCCTGGCTCTCCGCGCATCCCCGCGCGCTCTGACCGAGTCGGCCTGCGACCGGCGCACAAGAGTAGCGCAAATGATGGATATGACCGCGCCGCGTCGGTCGCTCGGGGCCGTTGCTATTCCGTCCGGCCACGGACGCGCAGAGAGATCGACACAACGCGGGGCCGTCCTACCTACCGCCGCGCGTCCGGCGCGGCCCGCCGCGCGTCCGGCGCGGCCCGCCGCGCGTCCGGCGCGGCCCGCCGCGCGTCCGGCGCGGCCCGCCGTGCGTCCGGCGCGGCCCGCCGTGCGTCCGGCGCGGCCCGCCGTGCGTCCGGCGCGGCCCGCCGTGCCCCCGCACAGCGGCGCGGCCACATGCAGGATCTCCGCCATGCGCAGGCTGTCCTGTCCATCGAGGCCGCCGGCGGCGAGCGCGGCGCGGGCATCGCCGGCGGCCCGGCAGCGGGCGCGCGCCCACGTGGCCTCGGCGAGAGCGAGGTGAGCCGCCGTCGGGCCACGCTGGCCGACGTTGGGGTCGGCCAGCGCGCGGCGCCAATCGGCCAGCGCCGCGCGGCGCTCCCCGGCGACGATCTCAACCTCGGCGCGCAGACGGTACCCATCGCCGTCTTGTGGGTCGAGGGCCAGCGCGGGCCGTGAGCGCGAACGCCTGGTCGAGGCGACCCTGCCAGAGGGCGACCTGCGCCCCCGAGGTCAATGGATCGGGATGGCGTGGGGCGAGTTGCGCGGCGCGGGCGAAGGCAGCGGCGGCGCGGGCAACCAACGCCTGGTCCCAGCCGCCGGGAGCGGATGGGTCGCGGCCCAGGCCGGCCCAGCGCTCGTAGGCTTTGCCCGTATCGCGCAAAGGATCGGGGTCGTAGGGATTGAGCCGGGCGGCGCGGCCGAAGAGCAGCAGGGCGCGCGTATACAGGTCGGGCGCCTGCGTGGCGGCGACGCTCCCTGCGGCCGCGGCAGCGTCGCCCCACTCCACCATGGTCGTGCCCGCGTCGAGGAGGTACTCCTCCCGATCTGGGACCAGCCGGACGGCGTCTGCCTGGGCCCGCGCGGCGGCGGCGAACTGGCGCAGCGCCAGGATTGGCCGCGGCGACAGACCCGACGGCAGCGGCGCCTGACCCGCGTTGGCCTGCGCGGCCATGCCCAGGTCGGCCCCCCGTCGGGCTGCGGTGTCGGCGGCGATGGCCGTCGTGCCCGCGGCAATCACGGTCCAGGCAACCATGCCGGAGGCGACGCCCGCGCCGCAGAGCACGACCGTTACCAGGCGCGCCCTCCACAGGCTTGACCCCAGCCGCGCATCCGTGGCCCCGCGCGGGCGCCGCGGCGCCGCGACTGCCGTCGTCGAGCGACGTCCGCGCGACGGCGTCCGCGCGCCCGGTCGTTGCCCATAGGGCGCCGTCCCTGCCGGGAAGGGAGCGAAGGCCGCGACCCGCGGGAACGCGGCGGCCACACGGTCGAGCACGTCGATGCGCGTCGGGCCAAGGCCGCCGCGCCGGGCCAGCAGTGTGGGCGCGGTTTCCGCCCGCGTGCTGCTCTCAGGGGCGGCGTGCTCGAGAGCGGCGAGGGCGGCCGTGAGCCCGGTGATGAGCCAGGTGAGTAGCAGCGTGGCGACGACGGCGATGCCGAAGAAGCCCTCGACCAGGTGGCCCGCCAGGGCGGCTAGCAGGGCCGCGGCGAGGGCGCGCGTGGCCGGATGCGCGGTGTGGCGCACGAGGCGGAGGAGGGTGCGCGCCGTGGCGACGCAGAGGAACAGCAGGGCGGCGAGGCCGAGCAGCCCGGTCTCGGTCGCCGCGTCGAGGAAGATGTTGTGGGTGCGGTCGGGCACGGCGTTGGGGGCCTCGACGTGGCGCAGCGCGGTCGGATAGGCGGGACAATAGCAGGAGAGCAAGGTCTCGGGGCCGCAGCCGAGCAGGGGTCGGCGGGCGACCAACTCCAGGGCCGGGCGCCAGATCAGCAGGCGCACCTCGGAAATGCCCGACGCTTGCGGGCTCCACTGCACCAGGCGCGCCGCGCCGCTCCCGCCAGGGCGGCCGGCGAGCGAGAGCAGGTTGGCGGCCAGCAGGGCGCCCGTGACCACGACGCCCGCGACGAGGCTGGCGCGGCCGAGCCACCGCATGTGCCACGCGCGGGCGAGGGCCAGCCCGAACACGATCAGTCCCGCGACGAAGCCTGCGAACGGGCCGCGGCTGGCGGTGAAGAGGAGGCCGCCGACCTCCACCACCACGACCACGGCCCAGACCAGGGCGCCCAAGAGGTGCCCCGCGGTTGGACCGGCATTGCGCCTCCCGTCCGTGCGGTCGCTCATTAGCCGTTCGCCGCCGGGTGTAGCGGGGCCGGGCGGGCGATGACGGCGCGCCAGAGCACAGTTGGCCAGGGCACGATCGAGGATCGCGCGCGGCCCGGCCATGGCGGGTGCGGCAGGACGCGCGGAGTGTGGGGAGGGCGCGGAGGCGGTCGCGGGATGCAGGGCGAGGGCGAGGGCGAGGCGCCAGAGCGCCAGCGGGATGGTCATGACCAGCAGGGCGCCCAGGAAGATGGGGTTGCCCATCGTGCCCGGCACGCGCGCGGTGAGGTCGGCCTGCTGCCACGGCAAGGAGTCGCGGCCAAGGTGCTGTATCCAGCCTTACGCGGCGGGCGCGAGGCCGGCGAGGGCCATCGCCATGCCCAGCCGGCGCGCCTGGACCGCGCGGGAGACCAGGCCGGCGACGAGCAGGGCCATGGTCAGGTAAGCGAGTGTGGTCAGGAGGCCCTGCCCGCGGGCGTACGAGCCCTGCCAGCTGATGCCTGGCAGGATCGAGGCGGTGGTTGCTAGCGCAGTGACGCCGGCCAGCAGCAGGATCGGGATGACGGCGGGCCTGCGTAGGAGGGACACGACGGTATCGGCACCATCGGCATCGCGGGAAGCATCGTCTCTCCGTGCCGGGCGGGGAGCGAGGGCACCCTGGCGCCTCCTGGCGTTGGTCCGTTTGCCGACCAGCGGTGGGGGAGGCGTCGGTGGTCGCACGGTCACGCGACTCGTGGCATCCCGCGCGTGGAGAGTGGCAATCGAGCGGAGGGCCAGCCGGAGCAGGGCAAGCGCGCCGAGGACGGCGGCGACGTCGCGCAGCAGGATGGCCTTGTCGGGCTCGAAGATGCGCACGTCGTCGACGTTGAAGTAGGCCGGCACGGCCAGCACCGCGGCCAGCCAGCCGAACTCGATGGCGTGGCCGCACAGAGCCGCGGCACGGCCTATCCTCACCGCCCCTCTGTTGCTTGCCTCACCATCGCTATCTATCCACATCCAATCCTCTCGGTTGCGACAAGCCGTCAGGGCTAGTGTAGATGCTCCGGCTGGCAAGCGCAAGCGGGCGCATCCTGTCCAGCCCGTTTGCCCGTTTGAGGGTGCGCGCCAGCTTTTCGCGCTAGGCACAGCGGGGCCGCCCAATCGACCCGCCGCGCCAGGGATGATTGGCCGCTGGCTTGTGGGGCTGATGTCCCTGGGTCGGAGT
>JAABUZ0100004380.1_pt1 | contig 19543 bp, 17 predicted proteins | sample 5562091 | NCBI WGS metagenome assembly JAABUZ01 (sample SAMN12813069, study PRJNA571459) | rock metagenome | isolation source: Antarctica rocks | place: Antarctica: Victoria Land, Linnaeus Terrace sud | collected 2015-12-21 | reverse complement strand
GACGGCGTCCGCGCGGCCCTGGACGACGGCAGCGCCTACAGCGCAGCCGGGATCACCACCCAGCAGGAGCCCCTTGATACCAAGGTCGCCGACGGCAGTGGGCTGTCGGTCTTCACCGGGGTGCCCCCGGGGAATGGCCCGATCACGCGCAACGACCAGACCAGCGCCGACCCCGCGGCGGCGCTCACGACCAGCGGCGTGATCGACACCACCGGGGCGGCGTTCAAGGGCTTCGCCGGGCTGATGAGCCCGCAGTACGCCGACGCGAACGCCGTCATCCCGAACGTCGGCACCGGCTCGACCCCCACCCCGATGGGCAAGGCGACCATCGGGGTGAGCGTGATGGCCGCGGCGAAGCCGGTTGGCGGCGGCTGCCTGCGCCCGGTGATCTTCGGGCCCGGCTTCACCAGGAGCAAGTACGACGTGTTCCTCTCCAGCGACATGCTCCCCACCACGGGCGGCTCCGCGGTCTTCGCCACCGACCCGCTCGGGCACTCCTACGGCCCGAGATCAACCTGGACCGTCATGCACGGCGGAATGACCACCAGCGGCAGCGGTTTCGGGCGTGGCCACGACCTGGACGGCAACGGCAAGATCGGCGCCGCGGAGGGCTCTCAGCCGTCGTTCCAGGTGGACGCGCAGGGCGTGCCGGTCAGCCCGTCGCCACAGGCGCTCGTCGGGCTGCGGGACTCCCTGATCCAGACGGTGATCGACAACATGGTGCTGGTCCGCGCCCTGGAGAAGGGGGTCGACCTCGACGGGGACGGCGTGGTCGATACGTGCAAGCCGACCGCCACCGACCCGCACCCGGTGACCTACTACGGCCAGAGCTTCGGCGGCATCTACGGCACGATGCTGCTCGGCACCGACCCGGAGGTCACCGTCGGCGTGCCGAACGTGCCCGGCGGCCCGATCGTCGACATCGCCCGGCTCTCGAGCTTCCGTGGCAACATCGCCGCCCAGCTGCAGGCCAACCAGCCGAGCCTGCTCAACGGCGGTCCCGGCAACAACGGCTTCACCGAGTCCGTCCCGCTGCGCCTCGACCCGAGGGTGACCAACCCCGTGCCCGGGGCGATCGCCATCCAGGAGTACGGCGCGCTGGGGGCCTGGGTCGAGCGCGCCGGCAGCCCCGAGACCTACGCGCCGGCGCTGGCCGCAGGTGGCCGCTTCGGCAGCACGAAGAAGGTGATCTTCCAGACCGAGTACACGGACGGGACGGTCCCCAACCCGACCGCGAACGACATCTACCGCGCCCTCGGGGACTACTCCCGGGTCTGGATCTACCGCAACGACCGCACGGCGACCTTCGCCAGCGACCCGCACGGATCCCTGCTCGACCCCACGCTCGACACCCGCAACCTCGCCCAGCGGCAGATCTACGACTACCTCACCAGCGACGGGGCCACGGTCACCGACCCGGACGCCGGCGCGAACGTCGTGGAGCAGGGAAACAGCAGCGGGACCAACTATCCGGTGCAGCTGAACTGCCTGCACTACCCGGACCCGCAGACCGGGATGATGCAGACCAGGACCATGGGCAGCCCGGACTGCCAGGACCTCTCCGGCACGGTCACCACCCCGCAGCAGCACACGACCCCCGTCGGCGGGAACGGCACGCCACCCGCCCCTGCCCCGCCGTCGAGCTCAGCGCCCGGTGGCGGGTCTGGGTCCACTGCGGCCGGCACCCCGACGCTCACCCTGCGCGCGGACCACACGTTCATCCGTTACGGCGCCCGGCAGGTGTTCACCGGCCGCCTCACTCTGCTCGGCGCCCCGGTGGGCTCAGCCCGCGTCACCGTGCAGGACCGGTTCAGCGACGGTCGCGTCGTGCCCCTGGGTGGCACCACCACGGCGCCGGACGGGTCCTGGCGGCTGACCGCCGCCCCGCCGTACAGCGGGACCGTGACCGCCGCCGGTCAGGGGGTGACGTCGACCGGCGTGCCGAGCCGCGTCATCCTCACCTTCCGGTCGGTGCTTCTGGCCCGGCGCGGCAACCGCGTCACGGTCACCGCCCAGACCCGCCCGGGGTTCCTCACCGGTCCCAGCCGGGCCGAACGCGTCCAGCTCGTGGCCCGGGTGCACGGCCGGGACCGGGTCCTCACCACCGCGACGGCCGGTCAGCGCCGGCCGGTGCGCGGCGAGGCGCACGGGGTCAACACCGTCCGCCTGGCCGGCGCCCTGCCGGCCGGCGCGACCGGGCTGCGCGTGCTGGTGATCGGTACCCCGGTCAACACCGGCACCTCGACCACGCTCCGCCTGCCGCGGCCCTCCTGACAGCGACAGGGCGACGCCTCAGACGGGTACGGCGGCACCGGTGCCTGCCCGCGGGTCGGCGGCCGCTGCCACGGTCCGTGCGCGGCACCCGCCCCGGCCAGCACTGCCAGCTGGGCGTGGCCGAAACCACCTCCGCTCGGGGCGGTCTCGACAACGTGCCCGAGTCGTCGCAGACCCGTGACCCACCCGGCCGGTGCCCCGGCCTCGACCCGCACCGTCGGCACCGAAGGGAAGCCACCGGGTCCCGCCTCCCAGGTGTCGAAGCCGGTGCCCAGCGGCCCGGCGAGAGCCACCCGCGGTGCGGCGACCGCGGCCGCGGGAGTCTGGCCGGCGGCGAGACGGAGCAGCAGCTGCAGCACGATCTGCGGCTGCGCGTCGCCGCCCATGGTCCCGGCCACCACCCGCGCCCGCCCGTCCGCCCCGACGGCGAGCACCGGTGCGAGCGTGTGCGGCGGGCGCCGACCCGGGCCGAGCTCGGCCGGCGACTCGGGGTGCAGCGAGAAGCCGAGCCCCCTGTCCTGCAGGAAGACCCCCACCTCCGGCACGACCAGGTGCGCGCCGAAGCCGGCGGCGTTGCTCTGTGACAGCGACACCGCCATCCCGTCGCTGTCGACGGCGCAGAGGTAGATGGTGCCGCCGCCGTGCGTCGGCGGCCCCTCGGTCGCGGCGGCGCGGAGGTCGACGAGCGCCGCCCGCCGTCGCAGCTCGGCGGGGTGGAGCACCCGCCCGAGGTCGGCTCCGTCATGCAGCAGCGCCACCCGGTCCCGCCCGGCGGCCCGCGAAGCCTCGACGACCAGGTGCGGCCAGCGCGGGTCCTCCGGGTCGGGTGGGTCGCCGACCAGCTCGACAATCCGGCGGGCGGCGAGCACGAGATAGGCCTGCGACGGCGCGGGTGGGGCGAGCAGCGATCCGCCGCCGGGACTGGGGACCGCCAGCGGCTGGGCCCACTCGGCGAGGTCGGTCGTCAGGTCGTCGGCGGTAAACAGGCCTGGCCGCAGCCGGCCCGCCAGCGCGAGGAGCCCGGCGCCGAACTCCCCGCCGTACCAGCCGCTCCTGCCCTCGGCGGCGATCGCCCGGAGCGCCCTCGCGACACCGGGCCGGCGCCGCACGTCACCGGCCGCGGCGGGCAGCGAGCCGACCAGCTCACCGGCCCCTGGCACATCCGCAACGCGGGGCAGCGCGGCGGCCAGCAACGGCGAGATCGGGAACCCATCCTCGGCGAGCCCCACCGCCGGTGCGAGGACGTCGGCGAGCGGCAGCCGCCCGTGCGCGGCATGCAAGGCCAGCCAGCCGTCGACGCAGCCCGGCACGGTCACGGCACACAGGTCGCCGCGCAGCGGCACCGAGGTCAGCCCCTCGGCGCGCAGCTGCCCGGCCGACGCGCCGCTGCCGGCCCGGCCGACGGCGAGCAGGGCCCGAGGCGCCGCGACCCCGCCGGGATGCACCATCGCGACCAGATCGCCTCCCATGCCGCACATGTGCTGGGTCGTCACGGCGAGCACGGCGCTCGCGCCGACGGCCGCGTCGGCGGCGCTGCCACCGGCACGCAGCAGCGCCGCACCGGCGGAGGAGGCGAGCGCGTCGACGCTCGCGAGCACGCCGCGGCCGCGCACGGTGCTGTCAGGAAGGGTCACTGCAGGATCACTGCCGGTGGGGTCACGCCCCCAGCGTGCCCGGGCGCTGTGCACGGCCCCGGATCTGTGGTGGGGTGCTGTCATCCACCCGGGCTGCGGCCCCCGCCAGTCCCGTCCGCCCCGGTCTACGTCGACGTGCTGGCCGCGCCCGTCCCGCCGGCCGCGGCGATTCCCATCATCACCGTCAGCGGTCCAGCCACGGTGCGGTCGGGACCGCGCGGCTCCCGCTACGCCATCAAGCTGGCGTCATCGCTGCCCTCGACCACCGCGAGCGGCCGGCGGGTCGGCCTCTACGTCGACGGGGTCCGCCGGGCCACCCTGCTCACCAGCCCTACCGGCTCGACCGGCTACTACGTGTCTTTCCGCAAGGGCGTGCACAAGGTCAGTGCCGTGTTCTTCGGCGCTCCGGACCTCGTCAAGAGCGTGCGCAAGGACCTGAGGGTCCGCGCCTCCTGACGCCCCGCGCCCTGCACAGGACTACCACCGCGGTTACCATACGTTGGTGACGACGAAGACCACCGTCTATCTGCCCGACGATCTCAAGGCTGGCATCACCCGTGAGGCACGGCGGCGGGGGGTGGCCGAGGCAGAGGTCATCAGGGATGCGCTGGCGCAGGCGGTGGGGCGGCCGGCGGCCACCGGCGGTCTGTTCCACGCGGAGCCGATTGCGGAGCGCGTCGACGAGCTCCTCGATGGCTTCGGCGAGCAGTGATCGTCGCTGACACCAGCGGGCTGCTCGCCTACTTCAACGCGGACGAGCCGGCGCACGCCGCGGTCGCGGAAGCCCTTGACGCCGACCCGGACGCGCCCGTCGTGTCGCCGTTCGTCCTGGCGGAGCTGGACTACCTCGTGGCGACCCGGGTGGGCGTGGACGCCGAACGGGCGGTCCTCGCGGAGTTGACCTGCGGTGCCTACGACCTCGCCGCCATGGATGTCACGGCGTTGCGGGCGGCCGCCGAGGTCGTCGGGCGGTATCGGCACCTGGGCATCGGCCTCGCCGACGCCTCCCTCGTGGTGCTGGCGCAGAGCCGGGGCACCACGACGCTGCTGACCCTGGACCGACGGCACTTCCTCGCCGTCCGCCCGCTGACCGGTGGGCACTTCACGCTGCTGCCGTGAGCCCCGGCTCGCTGGAGCCGCGGGAGCAGCCGACGCCACTGGGTGATGGTCGCCCGGGGAGGGCAGGATCGCCGGGTGACGGTGTCGATCCTGTGGTTCCGCCGCGATCTGCGGGTGGGCGATCACCCGGCGCTGCTGGCGGCCCGGGACCAGGCCGACGAGGTGCTGCCGGTCTTCGTCCTCGACGAGGCGCTGCGGGGACCCGCCGGGGATGCCCGGCTGGCCTTCTTGTCCGGCTGTCTGCAGGACCTGAGCGCCTCCACCGACGGGCGTCTCGTCGTGCTGCCCGGCGACCCCGCCGAGGTGATCCCCCGGCTCGCGCGCCACGTCGCAGCGACGGGGGTGCACGTGAGCGCCGACTACGGGCCCTACGGCGCCCGCCGGGACCGCGCCGTCGAGCGGGCCCTCGCGGCACTGGATCCCACGGTGCCGTTGGTGCGCACCGGCTCGCCGTACGCCGTCGGCCCCGGCACGCTTCGCAGCGCCTCCACGGGCGGCCCGTTCAAGGTCTACACGCCCTATTACCGGGCCTGGCAGGCGCACGGGGTGCACCCGCCAGCACTCACCCCGCGCGCGGTGCGCTGGACCACGGCCGGCACCGTGTCGGCTGGGATCCCCGACACCCCAGCCCTTCCCGGCGTCGCGCTGCCCCCGCCGGGAGAGCACACCGCGCGCGATCGCTTCGCCGGCTTCGTCGCCGAGCACGTGCGGGCCTACGGCGACCTGCGCGACACCCCCGGCGTCACGGGGACGAGCCGGCTCTCGGCGTACCTCAAATACGGCTGCGTGCACCCGCGCTCCCTGCTGCACGCGCTCGGTGACGACGCCGGATCCGAGACCTTCCGCGGAGAATTGGCCTGGCGCGATTTCTACGCCGACGTGCTCTGGCACCGGCCGGAGACCGCGCGGGAGAACATGCAGGGACAGTTCGACCAGATGCGCTGGGACACCGGCATAGTGGCGGAGCAGCGACTGCGCGCCTGGGAGCAGGGGCGCACCGGCTTTCCTCTCGTCGATGCCGGGATGCGCCAGCTGCTCCGTGAGGCCTGGGTGCACAACCGGGTGCGGATGGTCGTCGGTTCATTCCTCGTCAAGGACCTGCACCTGGACTGGCGGCTCGGCGCCCGCCACTTCATGCGTCACCTCGTCGACGGCGACATTGCCAGCAACCAGATGGGCTGGCAGTGGGTCGCCGGCACCGGCACCGACCCGTCGCCGTTCTTCCGGGTCTTCAACCCGACGACGCAGGCGAAGAAGTTCGACCCGGACGGTGCCTACGTGCGGGCCTACGTCGAGGAGCTGCGCGATGTCGACGCGGCCCACATCCACGAGCCGTGGACGCTGCCCGACGGGCCACCGGGCGGGTACCCGCTGCCGGTGGTGGACCACGCGGACGAGCGGCGCGAGGCACTCGAGCGCTACGCCGAGGTCAGGGGCGATTGAGGCCGCCCTTCCGGCCCGCTTCGTGGTTGGCTCACCGGCAACCGCCGAACGAGAGGACCACCGTGTCTCGACGCACCACCTGGCGCCGGCTGACCGCCACCGCCGCCGCAGCCACCGCCGTGACCGTCGTCGCCGCCCTGTCGGTCCCCCTCGGCAGCGCCGCCGCGCAGGCGCCCCCACCCACCCCGGGCACCGCGCGCGGGATCCCGCTCGACCACCCGGCCGCCGGCCTCGCCCGGCACTCGAGCGCCCCGGACGTGCCGGTGCACGCGGCCCTGCCGAAGGGGCTGCCGGGCAAGGGCACGGTCGTGGTCCAGCTCGACCTGGCCGCGCCGACCGCGCAGGCCGCGTTCGGCGGGCTGCACACGACCAGCACCAGGGAGCGCGCCGACGCCGCGACCCGGGCCCGGGCCGCCGAGCGGGTCGCGCAGGCCGCCCTCATCGCGCGCCTCGCCCAGCCGGCCAGCCAGGCGCAGGTCCTCTACACCACCACGGTGCTCACCGACGCGGTCGCGGTCCGGGTCGATGTCGGCAAGCTGGCCGCGATCGCGGCGCTGCCCGGCGTGACCGGCGTGCACCAGGTCGCGCCCAAGTTCCGCGCCAACACCCGCGCCGTGCCGCTCACCGGCAGCCCGAGGGTCTGGGGGGCCTACGGCGCCGGCGCCGGCGTCAACGTCGCGGTGATCGACACCGGCGTGGACTACACCCACGCCGACTTCGGCGGCGCCGGCACCACCGCCGCCTACGACGACGCCTTCGCGCACGACACCGTCACGGCCTCCGGTGGCAAGACCTACTTCCCGACCCCGGTCGTGACACAGGGCAACGACCTCGTCGGTGACGCCTACACCGCCGGCTACAACGAGGACGGCACCGCCGACACCACGCCCGGCGCGCAGACTCCCGTGCCGGACCCCAACCCGCTCGACTGCTCGACGGTCACCGGCAGCGTGGGCCACGGCACGCACGTCTCCGGCATCGTCGCCGGCCGGGGGGTCAAGACCGATGGCAGCACCTACACCGGGGCCTACGACGCCGGCACCGAGACCGGCACAGCGTTCAAGGTCGGGCCGGGAACGGCGCCACGGGCGAACCTGGGCAGCTGGCGCGTCTTCGGCTGCCACGGCGCCACCTTCGTGGTCAGCCAGGCGCTGGACCAGATCGCCCAGACCCGGGTCGACGCGGACCCCAGCAACGACGTGAACATCATGAACCTCTCCCTCGGCGCGGACTTCACCCGCGACGACGACCCCGACTCGGTCAACATCAACCGGCTGGCGATGCTCGGCGTGCTGCCGGTGGTCGCCGCCGGCAACTCCGGTGACGTCTACGAGACCGGCGGCTCGCCCGGCTCCGCCACCCGGGCGTTGACCGTGGCGGCCACCGACGACGGCGGGGCCAACACCGACGCGCTCAAGGTCGACTCCCCCGCCCGGCTGGCCGGCAACTACCCCGGTGCGTTCGGCGCGCTCTACGTGTTCGACGCCACCCACCCCGGCGTCACCGGTGCCGCGCTGGCCCGGCCCACCGACCCGGTGGACCAGGAGAGCTGCAAGCCCTACACCGCCGCCGGCGTCAGCCAGGTCACCGGCAAGGTCGCGGTCATCGACGCCAAGGGCTACGCCGCCGGCGGCAGCTGCGGCTCGGCCACCAAGGGCACCAACGCCACGAACGCCGGCGCCATCGGCGTCGTCATCGTTAGCGCCGACGAGTCGCTGAACTCCATCAACGGCGCGGCCGCAGCACCGACCATCACCGTGCAGCAGTCGGTCGGGCAGCTGCTGATCGCGGCATTGCCGGCCGGCCCCGTGACCGTGGACATGACGGCCGCGCAGAAGAATGCGTCCTCGCTGGACCAGCCGGGCAACGTCGACAAGATCGCCGACTTCACCTCCCGCGGTGGCGTGCAGCCCGGCAACCTCAAGCCCGACGTCGGCGCGCCCGGCGTCTCGATCTTCTCCGCCGCCTCCGGCACCGGCAGCGCCGGCGTGAGCTACGACGGCACCTCGATGGCCACCCCGCACACCGCCGGCATCGCCGCCGAGGTGCTCGCCGCGCACCGGGGCTACTCCGCCGAGCAGCTCAAGGCCGCGGTGATGAACACCGCCGACAACGCCCTGTTCGTCAACGGCGCCGCCGCCGGCGGGCAGACCTATGGGCCGGCCAGGGTGGGCGCCGGCCGGGTGCGGGCGGACCTCGCCGTGCCCAACGGTGTGCTGGCCTACGCCGATGCCGGGTCCGGTGCCGTCAGCGCCAACTTCGGCCTGATCGCGTTGACCGGGCCGACGGCAACGGCCACCAGGACCGTGACCGTGCAGAACACCGGCACGGCAGCGGAGACCTACACGCCGTCGCTGCGGGTGGCCACCCCGCAGGCCGGCGTCGACGTCACGGTGAGCCCGACGTCGGTCCCGGTCGCCGCCGGGCAGACCGCGACGGTGACGCTGACGCTGACCGCGACGCGGAGTGCCCTGACCAAGACCGAGGACCCCACCCGCGACGACAACGTCGCCGGCTTCACCCAGGACTTCGTCGCCGAGGCCACCGGGCTGCTCCTGCTCACTCCGGCCGACACCGGCCAGCCCACGCTCCGGGTGCCCTTCGGCGCCGCGGTGCGACCGGCCGCCGCGATGCACAGCGTCGGCGGCCTCACCTTCGCCCCCGGCGCGACCACCTCCTCGGTCGCCCTGGACGGCACCGGGGTCGCCAACGGCGTCCCGGGCCGCGCGAGCTCGGTCTCCTCCGCCGTGTCGGCGTACACGTTGCAGGCCACCAGCCCGCAGCTGCCCGCCTGCGCGGCGCACCCGATCACCCAGGACCAGGGCCCGGGGGGGTGCATCTTCTTCGGCTCCGAGCGCGCCGCCGACCTCGCTGCCGTCGGCGTCACCTCCACCGTGCCCAGCGGGGGGATCGCCGACGGCATCGTGCAGTTCGGCCTGGCCACCTACGCGCCGTGGGTCACCCCGTCGTGGAACTACGCCAGGGGCACCGTCGGGGACATCAGGTTCCGCATCCTGGTCGACACCACCGGCGACGGGAAGCCCGACCGGCTCGTCGACATCGAGCGGATCCAGGACTCCACCGACCTGCTGGGCACGCTGACCTACGACCTGGCCAAGGTTGGCGTCACCGATCGCACCACCGGGGTCTTCACTCCGGTCCCCTACGGCGACCCGACGTTCGACGACGCCCTCAAGGCCTCGGCGGCGGCGGACGACTCGTCGCTGCTGGACGCGCAGTTCCTCAACGGCGTCGACGGGGCGACCGACACCGACGTCTTCAACTCCGACGTGCTCGGCGCGCCGGTCAGTGCGGCCGCCCTCGGGCTCACGGCCGGCCACACCGCCTTCAGCTACACGGTCGTGTCGCAGAGCCTGGACAACGCGCCGGTGCAGCTGGACAGCGTCGGCCCGCTCACGGCGGACGCCGCGCACCCGGCGCTGTCGGTGCCAACGGGGACGGGCGTGACGGGCCCGACCACCTTGTTCCGCGACCAGCCTGGCACCTCGCTCGCTGTCAGCCTGGACCGCGCCGCCCCTGGTCCCGACCTGGGGCTGCTGCTGCTGCACCACCACAACGTCGACGGCCAGCGGGCCGAGGTGGTCCCGGTGACCGTCCAGTCGCCGCCCGCGCCGCCGCCCGGCCCGACGACCGGGCCGACGACCGGGCCCACCAAGGCACCCGCCAGCTGCCCCGTGCCGACCTCGACGACCAGGGTCTACGGCGCGCGCACCGTGCGCTACGGCCCCGTGCGCAACCCCTTCACGGTCAAGCTGTTCGTCAACCCGGCGGGCTGCACGGGCCCCGGTGGCACCGCGACCGCCGGTGGCAAGGTCGTGGGTCTCTACGTCGACGGCGTGAAGCGGGCCCAGCTGCGCACCGGTGCCGGGGGCACCATCGCCTACGGCCTGACCTTCCGCAAGGGCAGGCACCGGGTCGAGGCGGTGTTCTACGGATCCCCCGGGAGCCTGGCCAAGAGCATCTCGCCGGCGGTCACGGTGTCGGCCCCGCGACCGTAGCGGGAGACCCCCGGCACAGCCCGGCGTGCTGGCGGGGAGGCAGGGCAGACAGCGTCTGTGCCTGCCGCCCCGCGCCACCCCGGCGCCGCCAGCTTCGTCCCCACCGGTGCGGCCGTGCCGCGGCTGGCGGAGGCGGTGCTGGGCTGCCGCGGCTGCGACATCGCCGACAACGGCTCGCGGGCCGTGTTCGGTGCCGGCACGCCCGATGCCCGCGTCGTGCTGGTCGGCGAGCAGCCGGGTGACATGGAGGAACGGCGCGGCGCGCCCTTCGTCGGGCCGGCCGGCACGCTGCTCGACCGGGCGCTGGAGGAGGCGGGGATCGACCGCTCGGCGGCGTACGTGACCAATGCCGTCAAGCACTTCAAGTTCACGATGAGTACGACGAGCAGGCGCCGGATCCATCAGAGCCCGGACAGCCATGAGGTGCTGGCGTGCCGGCCGTGGCTGGAGGCGGAGCTCAACCGGGTGCGACCCGAGCTGGTGGTGCTGCTGGGCGCCACCGCGGCAAAGGCGCTGCTGGGCAACGGGTTCCGGGTGACCCAGCAGCGCGGGCAGCTGTTCGACGGACCGGCCGGCAGCGGAGCACGGCTGCTCGCGACCATCCACCCGAGCGCGGTGCTGCGCGCGGACGACGCCAGCCGGGACGCGGCCTACGCCGGGCTGGTCGCCGACCTGCGCGTCGCCGCGGGCGTGCTCGCGGGCTGACGGCAACACTGCTCGCTGTGCCCGCGCTGCTGCCCGACGCCTTCGCCGAGCACCTGGGGGTCGCCGTCGAGCGCACCTCGCCCGGGACGGCGCGGGCGACGCTGACCCTGGATGCCCGGCACGCCAACCCGCACGGCACCGCCCACGGCGCTGTGCTCTACAGCCTCGCCGGGATCGCGCTCGCCGCGGCCGCGAACGATGACACCACCAGCGGCATCGTCTCGGCCGTGCACATCGACTACCTGGCGCCGGCCCGGCCGGGGGAGGCGCTGACCGCGACCGCGCAGCTAGTGGACAGCACGGCCAGGGAGGACGTCTTCGTCGTGCGGGTGGTCCGGGACGCCGACGGCGTCCTCGTCGCGCGGGCCGGCGGCCGGGCCACCCGCCGGTCCCGGGCCTGAGTCCTCGTCCGCCGCCGCGTCGTAGCGGGCGAAGACCGGGTAGGCGAGGCCCAGCAGGACCACGCCGACGACGCAGAGCAGGCCGCCGCTGACCGCGCTGGCAACCGGACCCACCGCCGCGGCGACGGCCCCGGACTCGAGGTCGCCCAGCCGCGGACCGCCGGCGACCACGACGAAGAAGACACCGTTCAGCCTGCCGCGCAGCTCATCTGGTGCGGCGACCTGCAGGATGGTCGCGCGGTAGACCCCGCTCACCATGTCCGCGGCACCCGCGACGGCGAGCAGCCCGACCGCGACCCCGAGCGAGCCGGTCAGGCCGAAGCCGGCCGTCGCCAGCCCCCACACCACCACGCAGACGAGCACGGCGAGCCCCTGCCGGCGCAGGTGCGTCAGCGGCCCGGAGAAAACGGCGCCAAGCAGCCCGCCGATCGCCGGGGCTGCGTAGAGCACCCCGACCGCTCCCGCGCCGGCGTGGAAGTGGGTGGCCGCCAGCGCGGGGAACAGCGCCCGCGGCATCCCGAAGACCATCGCCACGATGTCGGCGAGGAAGGTCATCAGCACCACCGGCTGGCCGCGCACCCATGCCAACCCCTCGCGCACCGCCCGCAGGCCCGGCCGGGAACCGCCCCCCTGCGGCGGCATCGGCCGCAGCCAAAAGACGCCGTAGAGCGCGGCCCCGAAGGACGCGAGGTCGACGGCGTAGGCCGACTGCAGCCCGGCCGTCGCGATCAGCACCCCGGCCAGCAGCGGCCCGCCGGTCAGCGCCGATTGCATCGACAGCTGCGACAGCGAGGTCGCCGCCGGGATCTGCCGGGCCGGCAGCAGCCGCGGGATGAAGGTCTGCCGGGCCGGCTGGTCGACCGCGAACACGGCCGCCTGCAAGGCCACCACGACGTAGAGCAGCCAGGCCTGCCGGAGGTCCAGGAACGCCTGCACCGCAAGCACTCCGGACAGAAGTGCGAGCACGGCGCTGGTCACCAGCACGAGCCGGCGGCGGTCGACGGCGTCGGCGAGCGAGCCGCCCAGCAGGCCCAGCCCGATCAGCGGGACCGCGACGGCCAGCCCGACCCCGCCGACCGCCAGCGAGCTGTGCGTCAGCGCATAGACCTGCACCGGCACGGCGACGTTGGTCATCTGGGTGCCGACCGCCGACAGCGACTGGCCGGCCCACAGCCGGCGGTATTCCGGGCTCTCGCGCAGCGGCGTCACGTCCGCGAGCAGCCGCCGTACCCGCTGCCCGCTCATCGGCCACGAGCGTAGGTCAGGGCTCGAGGCGCTCCACGACCCAGCCGGTCGCCCCGCCGGCGTCCTCGCGCCGGAACCGCAGCCGGTCGTGCAGCCGGTCCTCGCGGCCCTGCCAGAACTCCACCGTCTCCGGCACCACCCGCAGCCCGCTCCAGTGCGGCGGCCGCGGCACGTCGGCGCCCTCGAACCGGGACGCGTACGCCGAACGGCGCGCCTCGAGCACCTCCCGGGAGGCGACCACCGCCGACTGGTCACTCGACCAGGCACCGAGCTGGGAGCCCCGCGGCCGGGAGGCGAAATAAGCGTCGGCGTCGGCGTCGGTGACCTGCTCCACCGTGCCGACGACGCAGACCTGCCGCTCGAGGTCGACCCAGGAGAAGCACAGGCCGGCCCGGCCACCGGCCAGGGCTTCGGTGCCCTTGCGGGACCGCAGGTTGGTGTAGACGACGAACCCCCGCTTGTCCACCGCCTTCAGCAGCACGGTGCGGGCGGAGGGGCCGGACGAGGGCGAGGCGGTGGCGAGCACGACGGCGTTCGGCTCGGTGACGCCCGCCGCCATCACCTCGGCGAACCAACGCTCGAACTGCTCCGGCCAGCCGGCCGCGAGGTCGCCCTCGGCGAGACCACCTGCCGCGTAGCTGCGACGCAGGTCGGCGAGCCGGGGCCCGGGGACAGGGTGAGGTGTCACGTGCGCGATGATGGCCGACAGACGGGCAGGACCACCGACGTTCCCCTCACGGAGGCAGTGCAGCCATGGCCGAGCGCGACCCGAACTTCAAGCCCGGCCTGGAGGGCGTGATCGCCTTCGAGTCCGACATCGCCGAGCCCGACCGCGAGGGTGGCGCGTTGCGCTATCGCGGCGTCGACATCGAGGACCTCGTCGGCGCGGTCCCGTTCGGCAAGGTATGGGGGCTGCTCGTCGACGGCCATCTCAACCCCGGTCTGCCGCCGGCGGAGCCCTTCCCATTGCCCGTCCACTCCGGCGACATCCGGGTCGACGTGCAGTCCGCGATCGCGATGCTGGCGCCCTACTGGGGCCTCGGCCAGCTGCTGGACATCAGTGACGGCCAGTGCCGCGAGGACCTGGCCCGCATCTCGGTGACGGCGCTGTCGTTCGTCGGGCAGGCGGCGCGGGGGCTGTCGCACCCCGCCGTACCGCAGAAGGAGGTCGACAAGGCGGCCACCATCGTGGAGCGCATGATGATCCGCTGGCGCGGCGACCCCGACCCGGCCCACGTCAAGGCCGTCGACGCCTACTTCGTCTCCGCCGCCGAGCACGGGATGAACGCCTCGACGTTCACCGCCCGGGTGGTCGCCGGCACCGGCGCCGACGCGGCGGCCTGCATCAGCTCCGCCGTCGGCGCATTGTCCGGCCCGCTGCACGGCGGCGCCCCCGCCCGCGTGCTGACGATGCTCGACGCGGTGGAGGCCAGCGGGGACGCCGTCGGCTACGTCAAAGGGGTGCTCGACAAGAAGGAGCGCCTGATGGGCTTCGGGCACCGCGTCTACCGCGCCGAGGACCCCCGCGCCCGCACCCTGCGCCGGACCGCGAAGGAGCTGGGGTCGCGCCGGTACGAGGTCGCCGACGAGCTGGAGAAGGCGGCGATCGCGGAGCTCACCGAGCGCTATCCCGACCGTGCGCTGCGCACCAACGTGGAGTTCTGGAGCGCGGTCGTGCTGGACTTCGCCGAGGTGCCGCCGCACCTGTTCACGTCGATGTTCACCTGTGCCCGCACCGCCGGCTGGAGCGCGCACATCATGGAGCAGAAGCGGTTGAACAAGCTGGTCCGCCCGAGTGCCCGCTACGTCGGGGAGGCCCCGCGGCCGCTGTCGGCGGTCGAGGGCGCCTGAGCACCGTCGCCACGCCCGGGATCGTGATCCCGGCCTCGCTGCTGCCTGCCGACGGCCGCTTCGGGTCTGGTCCGTCGCGGGTCCGGCCCGAGGCGCTGGCCGGGCTGGCGGCGACCGGCACGTCCTACCTCGGCACCTCGCACCGGCAGGCCGGCGTCCGCGATGTGGTGGCCCGTATCCGGGCCGGGCTGCGCGCGCTGTTCGACCTGCCAGCCGGGCACGAGGTCGTGCTGGGCAACGGCGGGGCCACCGCGTTCTGGGAGGTCGCGGCCTTCGGGCTGGTCCGGGAGCGGTCGCAGCACCAGGTCTTCGGGGAGTTCAGCGGCAAGTTCGCCGAGGTGGCACGCGGGGCGCCGTTCCTGGCCGAGCCGGTCGTGGTGGCCGCGGCAGCCGGCAGCGCGCCCGCGCCGCTGGCAGTCGCGCCGGGAGTGGACCTGGTCGCGCTGACGCACAACGAGACCTCGACCGGGGTGGCGCTGGCGCCGGTCCGACCCGCCGGCGCGGAGGAGGCCCTGGTGGTCGTCGACGCCACCTCCGCCGCGGCCGGGCTGCCGGTCGCCGTCGCCGATCTGGACGCCTATTACTTCAGCCCGCAGAAGGGGTTCGCGGGCGACGGTGGCCTCTGGGTGGCGCTGCTGTCCCCGGCCGCGGTGGCCCGCGCCGGGCAGGTCGCCGCCGCCGGCCGGTGGATCCCGCCGTCGCTGTCGCTGACCACGGCGGTCGCCAACGCCAGGCTGGACCAGACCTACAACACGCCGGCGCTCGCGACCCTCTGGCTGCTCGCCGACAGCGTCGAGTGGCTGCTCGAGCAGGGCGGGCTCGCCTGGTCGACCGCGCGGTGCGCCGCCTCGGCCGCGGTGCTCTACGGGTGGGCCGAGCGCTCGCCGTACGCGACGCCGTTCGTGACGGACCCGGCGGTGCGCTCCCCCGTCGTCGGCACCGTGGACCTCGGCGACGGCGTGGACGCCGCGGTGGTGCGGGCCGTGCTGCGCGCGCACGGGGTGGTCGACGTCGAGCCCTACCGCTCGCTGGGGCGCAACCAGCTGCGGGTGGGCATGTTCCCCGCCGTCGACCCCGCCGACGTCGAGGCGCTGACCGCCTGCGTCGACCATGTGGTCGCCCGCCTCTGACCCGCCGGGAGGCGATCCGGGGTGGGCGAGGATGGGCGCGTGACCCACGTGCCGGCGCTGCTGACCGCGGGGCCGTTGGAGCCGGCCCGCGTGTGGCGGGCGGACCGGCGCGAGCGGCAGGCCCGGCCGCTGCGGATCGCGCTGATCACCGACGGCGGCAGCCGGATCGCGGCCGGCGCGCTGGCCGGTGCCGGCCTCGCTGTGACGGGTCTGCTCGGCCCGGACGCGCTGGAGTCGCTGGCGTGGGCGGCCGAGGAGCAGCTGCCGGGGGCCTACGCCGACCTGGCGGCCCTGCTCGCCGACGAGGTGGACGCCGTGGCGCTCGACGTGCCGCCACCGCGCAGCGACGCCCTGCTCCGCGCCGCGGCCCGGGCCGGCCTGGAGGTGCTGCTCACCCTCCCGCGCACCGCGGACGCCGGCGCCCTGGTCGAGGTGCTGGCCACCTTGGACGATGGCGACCTCGGCCACGCGGTGGCGGTGACCGGCCGCGCGGACCCGGCGTACGACCGCGTCACGGCCCTGCTCCCCCGGCTCGGCCCGGTCTCGCAGGTGACGGTCGCGCCGTGGCCGGCTGGTGGTCCGCCGCGCACCGAGCTCGTCGACCTGGTGCGGCGCTGGTGCGGTGACGTGGTCGCCGTGTGCGCCGACCCGGACGCGATGCCGGCCGAGTCACTGGGCGACGAGTCACCGGTGACACTTGCCTTGCTCACCGAGCGCGGGGCGACCGTGCTGGCGTCGGAGCGCTTCGGGGCGCGGCAGGCGGCCTGCGCCATCACCCTGATCGGGGCGGACGGCCGGATCGTGCTGCACGAGTCGACGCTGCTCGCGGCGCTGGGGCAGCGGCCGCTGCACGGCGAGCAGGTCGGCCGGGCCGACCCCGCCGCCGCCCTGCGGCTGGCCGCCGGCGGGCTCGCCGACGGCGACACACGGGCCGCCACCCTTCGCGACCTGCTCGTCGCCGCCCGGGTGCTCGCGGCGGTGGAGACCAGCCGGACCGACGGCGGCTGGGTCGAGCTCGGCTGACGCTCCGGTCCCTGACGACGGGGCCGCAGGCTCCGGTGCAGGTGTCCCACTTGGGGATCCTTCTTGACGAGCAGGATCTCAGTGGGGCCTGTAGGCGCCGGCGCGCGGGACGACGCCGACCACGGTGACGAGTCGACGGGAGTCGTCGATCCGGTAAAGCACGCGGTAGGTGCCTCGTCGGGCGCTGTGCCGGTCGTCCAGAGGTGGTCGCAGTCGTTTGCCGACCCGATGCGGGTTCTCCAGTAGCGGGCCGATGATGAACTCGTGGGCCGCGAAGGCGACCGGTTCCGGCAGTTGTTCGGTGAGTTGCCTACGGGCAGTGGGAGCGATGACCAACTCATAGTGCTGATCGCTCACGCAGTGGCTCGCCTAGCCCGCATAGCCGCAGTTAAGCTCTCCTGGTCTTCGCCCTCGCCGCGCGCCAGTTCAGCGTCGGCCTCACCGAGCGAGCGCAAGAGCGCCGGGTCGGCGAGGACGGCGATCGTGTCCTCGAGCGCTTCGAGGTCGTCCACGGCCAAGAGCACGGCGATGGGCCGTCCATGGACCGTCACTGTGATCCGCTCATGCTCGTTCCCGGCACGAGCCACGAGCTCGGAAAGATGAGCCTTCGCTTCTGCAAGCGACCTAGTTTCCCACATGGTCACAAGTATGACTATCAGCTGGCGGTCGGGCAAGTGGTCAGGCGCTCAAGCCACGACGGTGGGCCAGACCGGTGCTGGCAGCCCCGGGAACAGGTCGAACGGACCGACGCCACGGGCACCTGCTTCCCCCTGGTGGGCGCGGATGCTCTGGCGACTGCGGTCCCCGATGCCGTCGTGCCCCGCTCGTCGTCCGTGACCTGCCCGTCCACCGCGCCACGTACTCGCCGGTCGTCAGGGAGCCCAGGTCGACGCGTGCCCTGTAGCGCGGCATCAAGGGACAGCGCGTCGGATCGGCGGTTGTGGCGGGCCAACGGCCGCAACGGTTCCGCCTGGTCTATGGCCAGGTTGACGAACGGACACGTGACGTCCTGGCCATCGGCCCACGCGAGGAGCACGCCATCTACCGCCTTGGCGGCACGGCGAATCGCCCCATAGAGCTCCCTGTCCCCGCCCGATCCGATGGCGATACAGCGTCTCGATGAGCCATCGGCTGCCAGGTCTGCTCGTCGATGCGCGGGGACCAGCAGCGACTCGGTGGCGTGCAGGGACCGGCTCAGGCAGGAAGCGACCTCCGGCACCGGCAGGTCGTCGAGGTAGCGCAGCGTCAACGCCGCCCGGTGATGTGGTCCCAGCTCCTCGAGGACAGCGCGGGCGCGTAGGGCCTCGAGGCGCTCGTCCCACGGGTCATCGGCCATGCCGCCGGCCACAACGGCGACTGCCCGCAGCCCGCGGTCCTCATGGGCCCGCCGGCGCCAGTGGTCGGCCAGCTTGTGCCGAGCTACACCAACCAGCCATCCGGTCGTCATCCGGACGGGCGTATCGCGGCGGACCGACGGCGACCGCGGGGTCGCCGGCCAGCAGGGCGATCACGTCCCCGTCGGCGAGGAGCCTTTCGAGGCGCGTCGTGAGGACCGCCGCCCCAGGGGTCGGGGTGTCGTACTCCCGGTTGAACGTGTCCAGCAGCCTGGCCACGGATGCGCACTCTGCCGCCGCGGCCACTCGGGGCGCGGCAGCCAGCGGCTGCTCCATGCCGACAGTGTGTCCCAGACTATCCGATCCGACAATCACTTGTACGACACAGGTACTGAGTCGTACGATTTAGGCATGGCCACGATGAACATCAGCGACGCGCGGGACCACCTAACCGCTGCGATGGAAACCGCACGTACCGAAGCGGTGTTCGTCCAGCGCCGTGGCCGCCTGGCTGGGGTGCTGGTGAGCCCCGAGCGCTACGAGCAACTGATGACGGCCCTGGAAGACGTCGAGGACGTGGCGGCCTTCGACGCGGCGATGGCCGAGGAGGGGCCGAGCATCCCCTGGGAGCAGGTCAAAGCTGACCTCGGCTGGGAATGAGCACGTATCGCATCGAGCTTCGCCCGGGGGCAGTCCGGGCGTTGCGCAAGCTCGACCCTCAGGTTCGCCGTCGGGTCCAAGGTGCGATCGCTCTGCTCGCCCAGCATCCGCGCCCGCCGGGTGCACGTGTGCTTCAGGGTCGGCCGGGTCTTCGTGTCCGGGTCGGCGATTACCGCATCATCTACGCGGTCGAGGACGACGTGCTGTTGGTGGTCGTTGTGAGGCTTGGACATCGACGGGATGTCTACGACCAGTAGCGGCGACTGCGTCTCGCTGAAGGAGCGACCAACAGGGGTGCACGTCTGTTGCCCCACGCGCTTCCCGGACACCGCAAGCCGCTGAACGGTCGTGATGACTCCGCTGCTCGCCAGGCTCGGCGTATGGCGCCTGTCAGCGGGGCTGGGTGACGTTGTTGCTCTGGCTCCGGCGCCCGTCGTCGAGGACGTAGTGCAGGTCAGTGATCTGGTTGCCCTCGCTCTGCACGGCCCAGACGATCTGACCGGTCTGCGGGGGCGTGTGCAGCGTGGCCGTAAGCGCGGTTCCGTCCTGGCTAGGGCGTGTCGCTCAAGTGGTGGCGCTGACCTGCGGGATGGTGCGGGTATGTCACGTGATGAGGTGTTCACCGAGGATCAGTGGGCTCGGGTAGAGCCGTTGTTGCCGTCGTCGAAGGGCAAGCGCAGCAGGCCTTTCCGGGACCATCGGCAG
>JAABUZ0100004376.1_pt1 | contig 19555 bp, 17 predicted proteins | sample 5562091 | NCBI WGS metagenome assembly JAABUZ01 (sample SAMN12813069, study PRJNA571459) | rock metagenome | isolation source: Antarctica rocks | place: Antarctica: Victoria Land, Linnaeus Terrace sud | collected 2015-12-21 | reverse complement strand
AAAGCGACAATATTGTTCAGGTCTCTGACTATGGAATCACTGCGGAGGGTTATCCCTTCTATGTAATGGAGTATCTGCGTGGGCAGAGTCTAGGACAACTGCTGCGGCAACAGAAGCGGCTATCCGTGGAGCAGACTATGAGCATTATCTTTCTCGTGCCCACAGCACTAGGGCAGCTGCAAAAGGTGGTTCTGACTAGCAGTGGGCTTTAGCACCTCAACAGGAAGATTACGCAGACCAGTGTTCAGAGGGGCTCCCCCTAGCCCCTTTTCGGTGACAGTATTATCATATCTTAATTAAAATTTACATTGCTTTCGTCAAAACTTTACAAATTCTTCAAACTTACAGGTAAAAACCTAGTAAAACTAATGCTAATGTAACTGGTATAAAAATAATATTCTTTTAAGAATCATTAGGTAATCAAAAAATGGAGTGTCGGATGAAACCTAAATTTGCTACTCAGCTTTTAGTAGCTACTCTTGCCCTTTCCGGCATTATAGTGCCTACGACTGAAGCCCAGGCAAAGTCTGATAAAGTTGCAAGTGGTGGACTTGAAAGTTCGCAATTAAAGGAGGTTTCATCGAATCAGCAAACGACCTTTTACTGCGGCATGGCCGGGAGTTATTTCGCCACTTTTGCCCAAAGAGGGCAGCGGAGAACAGGTCCAATGATTGTCTGGAAAAGTGATTCCTTTGGTCCTGAATTTCCCCCAAAAGAGCGTTGCCAACAAGTCTCAGAAAGATTCACATCGGCAGTAAAAGAAAATGGTGGCACCCTGAGAAACTTACTACTTACTAGTGGACGAGTGAATGGTCAAACAGTAGTTTGTTTTGTCAACACTGCAGAGACTTGTAATAATACAAATGTGTTGTTTTCGCTGAAGCCAGAGAATGCTAGTCGCTCAGGTGACGTGATCGCCAAGTTGCTGCGTTTTAGTCAGCGTGGTGGTGGTGGCCCTGTTTTTGAAAGCGGAGGCGGCTCCGAGCAAAATTATGTCAGATTGGAAGACGTAGTGAATAAAGCTTTTGAGTCTGGGGGTAGTTCAGAAGACAGTCCTAATGTTGCCAAACCTAATGTTCCAAATACTGATAATACCCCCGAACCTAAGCCGAGTGGTAGTATTTAAGTGACGTGATGATAGCCAAATAAACAATTGTGTTAAAAGGCTCGGAGTTGGTGGAATTTAAGGGTGGGTTTAATTTCAAACTCTCTGGTTTTTTAGCGCTATTGGCGATAATCCCCTTCCTGAGCAGGTCATCATCTGTGATGAAGGGACAACCTCTACTTGAAGCCAACAACCAATTCGGTCACACAACCAACCACCAGGGGCAGCATCCCTCCAAGCATTTCCAATTTGGGGTATCGGTACCAGCGATCGCAAGGCTTGTAACTGTGCGAATTATAGCCAGTCAGGGAAGTGGCTCAGGAGTGATAATTAAGCGCCAAGGGCAGACCTACACTGTTCTGACCTGTAAGCATGTGTTAGACGACAGTCAGAATAATCGCTACAGCGTTTTGACACCAGATGGACTGAGGCACTCGAGTCAATGGCTTCGCTCTACTGAGTTCGGAAATAAAGATTTAGCTCTTGTGAAGTTTACCAGCAATCAACCTTATCGAGTTGCTGCGATCACAGAGCCTAACGCCCTATCTATTGGCGCTCTGGTTTACGCTTCAGGATTTCCTAGTTGGCAGTCTATTAACTCGAATGCCGTCAATGATACTCGTAACTGGGGAATGAGAGCCTTTCGAATCACTAGGGGTAAGGTAGCGATGTTACCAAAAAAATCCCTACAGGAGGGATATCAAATAGGTTACACCAACGACGTTCAACAGGGTATGAGTGGCGGTCCAGTCTTAAACCAGTCTGGTAAGCTTATCGGTATTAATGGAGGGTTGAAACACCCGTTGCAAGGTATTATCGCCTTCACATTTGCGGACGGCACCGTACCCTCCCAAGAGATCTTTCAAAAGATGGAAGCTTTAAGCTGGGCAATTCCCAGCCCCACATTTCAGTCAGGCGCTGGACAACCACTAGGCCAATTATAGTACTATTTGCTGAGCTTTGCCGTTCTGTGCATGCAGTATGTGGTGGAAGGAGTCAGGAGAACCCCACCGATTCTGACTCCTGACTCCAGCAGCCTGCCTACTTCGTTATAAGATTAAGGTAATTTATGAGTCGAGATTTGTCTCGTTTTGATCTTCTGACTGGCTTTTTAGCAGGAAGTGCAATCGCAGCAGTTGTAATCTACCAGCCTGCGGCTATGGCTGTGAAATCTCCTGAAGAAATTGCCCAGCTGGCAAATTTGGTTACAGTACAAGTTAACACATCAATACCAGGACATGGTAGTGGAACTGGCGTGATCATCGCTAAACAGGGCAACACTTACACAGTGCTGACGTGCGATCATGTAGCAAGAGATGTAGGTGCTTCGCCCAACATTCGGACCTACGATGGCAAGGTCTATCCGGTAACCAATATTCAAAGTTTAGGAAGCTCGGAAAATGAAAAGGATACTGATTTAGCGGTATTGACGTTCAATTCTAAATCACAGTACCAACCCGCCTCTCTGGGAAATTCTGAGCAAACGGCTATAGGTGCTCAAATTTACGTATTTGGCTATCCAGTGCAGGGTGCAGGAGAAGAGCGTAAACTTGGCGCGAACCGGGATTCTGAGTTCTCACCAGGCTATGTAACAAGTCGCCGTAGTGGGGCTAAGTATGGCTATGCACTGCGCTACAACGCTACAACGCTAGGTGGCATGAGTGGCGGTCCAGTATTTGATGCTGATGGTCGAGTCGTTGGCATCCATGGATTAGGCGATCAGGATTTGGGGAAAGGAGCGACAGAAAGTGGACAGAACGTCGAAGTAAAATTAAAAACCGGGTTCAATTCAGCAATCCCGATCAATACGTTTTTGTCAAAGCAACCGCAAGTCGGGTCTATTACTACCAAAATTGCAGTAAACAATACAGCTAGTACAGATAATCCCGCTAAACGGCTGGCAAATCCCGAATCTGCCTCTGACTTTCTGGCAGTGGGTCTAGTGAAACGTGAGCAAGGCGATAAGTCAGCGGCGCTCAACAGTTATAGCCAAGCGCTTAGCCGCAACTCAAACTATGCTGATGCTTACTACCAAAGGGGGAATGTCCGCTACGAGCAGGGGGACAAGCAGACTGCACTCGAAGACTATAACAAAGCCCTTAGCCTCAACCCGAAGTATGCTGATGCCTACTTTAACCGGGGAGTTATCCATTATGACCTGGAAGATCGCCAGGGAGCAATTGAAGATTTTAGCCAAGCTATAAATCTCAATCCCAACTTTATTGAAGCATATTATAACCGAGGAGTTATCCACCGTAGCCTGCGAGATGGGCAGAAAACATTGTCAGATTTCGAGCAAGTTGTGCGTCTTAATCCCAAAGATCCTAATGCTTACTACGACCGTGCACTCGCCCGCTTAATGCTGCTAGATAGAGAAGGAGCAGTTAAAGATTTTACCGAAGCTATACGTCTCGATCCTAACTATGTTGAAGCCTACATCACACGAGCTAGTACTCGCCGCAGACTAGGAGATAAGTCAGGAGCAATTGAAGATTTAACCAAAGCCATGGGGATTGATGCCAACAATCCTAACAATGCTGTAGCCCAATACACCCGTGGTCTTGTCCGTCGCGATCTAGGCGATCGCCAAGGAGCCTTAGAGGATTTACAGAGTGCCGCAAGCATGTTTCAGCAACAAAAACAAACAGCTAACTACGCAAAGGCAATGGATGCCATTGCGCGGTTGTCTGGACAAGGTGTAGCTGAGCACAAACCCAGTCCGGCACCCAACTCTAACGATGGCGAAAAACCCAGTCCGACAACTGACTCTAACGCAGGTGAAAAACCCAGTCCGGCAACTGACTCTAACAATAGTCCACAACCAAGTCCAGCAAATGACTCTAAAGATGGTGGTACACAACCCAGTCCGGCACCCAACTCTAACGATGGTAGTATCAAGCGCAGTAGCTAGTCACTGTTTCATCACTAGAGAAACAAGAGACGCGCCAGAGCAAAGATGCAAGCAGGGTAAGCGCAAGAAAAAAATGCCCAAAATATGATATATAGGCAATGCTAATCCCAATAATGAAGTTTGATTCTTAGCTTTATTGCGATTATTCTCAGTATTATTGAGAGCCAAGTACTTTTATTGCTTCTTGCGCTTACCCTGAAGATGCAAGCGCTTAGCCCAGTAGTAATGGGTATGGTAATGAGCCATGCCCAGCCGATTCCCTGTAAGGTTTGGAATTGAATTGAGTTGATATTTTGGACTAGACCAATCCCGACAACGCCACCGACAAGGGCATGGGAAGTGGAGACGGGAATGCCTAGTCGGGAGGCGAGCAGGATGGTGGTAGCGGTTGCTAATTCCGCGCAGAAACCCCCACTAGGTTGGAGGGGAATGATGCCTTCCCCAATGGTGGCAATGACTTTTTTGCCCCATATAGCTAAACCAGTGACGATGCCAGCGCCGCCGATTACTAGAATCCAGCTAGGGATGGTAAGGCCGTTGAGGGGAACGCTGCCGGTACAAAGAATGTAGGCGACCGCAGCTAAGGGAGCGATCGCATTCCCCACATCATTGGAACCATGGGCAAAGGCAACAAAGCAAGCGCTCAACACCTGAAACATAGCCAGTTGCTGCTCTACTTGTGAGGAATGAGGGGTGTTCTTGTCCTCTAGTTGACGCCAGCTAGTTAGGGTGAGGCCGACTGCGGCGATCGCACCGATAGCAAGCGGCACATCGTGGGCGGGGATGGTAAAACCCAGCTGCATAGTGAGAAATGCATACAGCGGTTGACTCAGCGTCGGTAGCACAATCACGCCAAATACCGACAGTAGCGCGGAACTTAACCAGGGAATCCACTCATCCAGCCGACTTAGTGGAGCGCTTTGATCCAGAATCCAGTGCTTAATTTGGCTGTAGAATAGGGCGGCAATGGTTCCACTTATCACTGGCGTCACAATCCAGGCAAAGGTGATCTGACCAATGGATGACCAGTCGATGGCTCCTACACCAATACCTGCCCAGCCAAATCCTGCGATCGCGCCCACAACTGCATGGGAGGAAGAAACAGGCCATCCCCGCGACGTGGCAATTTGCAACCATAAACCACAAGCCAACAGCACCGAAACCATCTCAGTCAAAAACACGTGGGGGGCTGAAGCGAATAGAGCCGGATTCACAATTTCAGTTGCAAGCTTTTCCGACACCGCATGACCAAACAGCACAGCACCTGTGAACTCGAACACACCAGCGATCGCCAGTGCCTGCCGCAGAGTTACAGCCTTCGACCCCACGGACGTTCCCATCGAGTTGGCAACGTCGTTCGCCCCTAGATTGCAAGCTAGGTAGAAAGCGAGAACGGCTACCAAAATTATCATGTCGTAGACTTAGATATTCATATCAACATGGCCAGTTTATCCGGTGTTGCCCTGAAAGTGCGATGCACATAGGGCATGACCCACGCGCATTTCAATATGGAAGCTGCTAATTGCCTGGAGGAGATTGAATGTTCAGCCACTTTTCTGCAATTCTTGCTGGGCAAGTTCTCGCAATTGCTCATCTGAATCATTTTCAGCTCTGTCTAGCAACAATTTCAGCGTCTGGGGATTGTCCTGATGATGTTCAAGAATTGCTTCAAGCGCAGTTTGCCTAGGGTTAGTTTGCCAATCTTCCTCACGCTCAAAGGGATCGTTAATAGCGCAGTTGTAGAGAAATTCATATATCCCAGCCTCATAGCTCCAATATTTACCGAACGCTTCCACTGCTTCCTCTCTTACAAGTGAATTCTTATCTTCCTGAGCGCAAAATTTCAGCAGGGGTAGAGGTCAAATAATTAGGTAACCTCAAAAAGATTGAAGTTACATTTCACAACGCCATCACATTCCGCTCTCCTTCCCAATCCTTCAGATTCAATATCAATTACTTCAACATTGATCACAGACTCAGCATCATCAAAAATTTCACCTAAAGGGTTTGCCAGCCATAATCCAAGTACATAAGTGCCAGGATTAAGGTACAAATTTTCAATTTTTAGCCCTACTACATTGCGACCCTTTTGAAGCCTTATAACCTGACCAAGCGAAATAGTGTCGGCGTTGACCAACTTGTTTCCAAACTGGTCATATAGGGTAACAGCAAGACTCCCAACACACCTGGGTGAGTCTGACACAATAGCTAACAAAAATTCGACCGCTCCATTTGGATAGGGTTGGAACGCAGTGGCTTCATTAAGGCTACTGTACTGAATCGCCACGAAGCTAGCCTCTCCCGTTCCTTTCCGGCTTATGTCTGAGACATCAATCCACTGATTAGGCGAGGATTTGTAGCAATTACTGGATAGATACCGCACTACACTGCTAGCAGTGCCACTGTAGGCGATTAATTGCCCACGTTCAAGGATTAAACACTGGTGGCATAACCTTTGGATTGCATCCATATTATGACTCACGAACAGAACTGTTCGGCCTTGAGTCTTGGATACTTCCTGCATCTTGCCAAGACACTTTTTCTGGAACAGCACATCACCTACTGCTAGCACCTCATCCACGATCAAGATATCCGGTTCCAGGTGGGCAGCTACTGCAAAGGCTAAGCGCACGTACATTCCAGAAGAATAACGCTTTACCGGAGTATCTAAAAACTTTTCTACTTCAGCAAAAGCCACAATTTCATCAAACTTATTTTTGATCTCGACCTTGCTCATGCTTAAAATGGCACCATTGAGGTAGATATTCTCACGTCCGGTTAACTCTGGGTGAAAGCCTGTTCCCACTTCCAATAGACTGGCTACTCGCCCTTGGATAACAATGCGACCAGTGGTTGGTTCAGTAATCCGGCTCAATATCTTCAATAGTGTCGATTTTCCTGCCCCATTACGACCGATAATTCCTACCCTGTCTCCTTGCTTAATTTCAAAAGACACATCCTTCAACGCCCAAAACTCTTGTCGGTTGGAGTTAAGGATGCTTTGCTGTGGCCGTGGCAGCAGTATGCGACTTAGATATTTTGCTCCATCAGTGAGCCGATCTCGCAAGGTTGTATGTTTTCCCTGATTTTGCTCACCGAGAACATATTTCTTGCTCAGATTCTCAACCCGAATCACAGTATTAGACACGTGCTTATTTCCTGGTTAAATTGCATAAGCAAAAGTATGTTCCATATCCCAGAGTTACTTAGAAACTAAGTGGAAATCACCCCTCCCGCATTATCTGGGTGATGAACATGACCCTCTGTTGCAAATAATACTATTAATCAATACTATTGAGAACATACAGTTCCAGGTAGCCGTAGCACTTTTGCAAAAAAATCCCCTTTGTGGCATCAAATAGGGGGATTTTATCGAACATAAGATTGCTAAGGGTTATGGGGAATGAGCCTGCCGGAGGGATAGGTCGCTATAGGTTGCGAAGATGCAATCTCAGTAACCGCTGTCGGGATTTGATCGACTGGCTGAGTTTGGGCTGCTTGGTAAGCCGTCCGCAGTTTGGCAAGCATTTCTTCCCGCCTGTCATATAATCGCTTCAATGAGCGGGGCTGGCACTGGTTCATCACGTAGGCGGTGAAGAGGGGCAAGGCAATGGTGCTATCTGTATAACAAACAATAGTACTAGGTAGCTCTTCCGGGTCAATTTTACCCCAACTGACTGCTTCTGACGGCGTTGCCCCGGATAAACCGCCAGTATCTGGACGAGCATCGGTGAACTGGATAAAGTAATCGTGCCCCCGCTCTTCTAGTCCCAGTACCTCATGAATTTGCGGCTGGGTTTGCAGCAGGAAGTTTTTCGGGCTGCCACCGCCAATAATTACAGCAGCGCTTTTGCCCTCTACGTCGGGAATGCCAGATTCACGAGCACTGTAGGCGATCGCCGCCGTCTCATTCACGTCAATTGACGGATCAATCATTAACTCTGAACCTGACAAAGCCAAAGCCGCCACATTCATCCCTATGGAACTATCCCCTGGAGATGAAGTATAGATGGGAACACCACACTCATAAGCCGTAGCTAACAGGCAGGAATGCTGTACTCCCAATTGCTTTTCCACTTCCCGGACATACTTGCCCAGCAGATGGTGGAACTCAGCTGTTCCCATCCGCTTTTGGAACGGCTCTGCTTGCAGAATTTTCCGGATGAAAGCATCGGTTTCCAGCAGCACATCATAGCCAAAGACAATGTCATAAATCCGAATCGTGCCTTCCTGGCGCAGTTTCACATCATCTAAAAACGGATTACCTGCGTAGAGTTCAAAACCTAACCCGTAATGCATATCATGGTAAAGATTAGCACCAGTGCTAATCATCCAGTCAATAAAGCCGTTACGAATCAGCGGTGCTAGGACTGAAACTCCGAACCCAGCTGGTGTCATCGCTCCCGACAAACTCACGCCGACGGTGACGCCCTCGCGTAGCACTTCCCGACTAAGCAAGTGGCAGATTTCCCGCAAACGCGCAGAGTTATAGGCGGTGAAGTAATTATCAATTAGATCCACCACGCCAATTTCCTTCGGCATGGGGACGGGTGCGATTTTGTTGCTAGGCAGTTTTGACATTTTTTCACTCCAAGTAGACACGCCCAGTCTAATCTAGCGTTTGGCTTGAGCGATAGACTACGATGGGTACGCCTGCTGAATGCTGCTTCCCAGTGTGCAGAAGGTTCGCAACTTGTTGAGCATCTGCGACGATGTAGTTGTGATGCCTGGAAACGTCGCCAACCCCCTAACATTTTTTCCAGGTAGGGATTCAACACCTAAGACGGTTCGGTTAGTGGTGAATTGAGATTTTTGGTGTACTGGGAGTCTGATTTTTTCGTGATTCTATTGAGAACAGTCTCTGGTATTGCAGCTTAACCGAGCCGTATTGCTAGTGTAGGGATGAACGTAGACTCGCTTTCTTCCGTCTTGTGTTTGGGCCATTTTTCAATAACGCTCGTAAATCACTCTAAACAGAATGACAAACTTGATGCTTGGTTATTTTCCGAAAAATTATCAACTATTTATCAGTTATGCGTCAGCCATTGCCCTCAGCTTATTTGTTCCCTTAACTGCCAACGCCATGCCTCAATTCAACGCTTCCCTCACCCAATTACCAGGACAAGAACAGACGACCTTAAAAGCTGGGAGCGTTGTCCTCACTGGCGAAAAAGGACATTACACAGGGCGAGTTCTCGTTACTGCCTCGATCAACACTGCCTGGAATGTTTTGACGGATTACGATCACTTCAAGGATTTTCTCCCCGGCGTGGTGTCCAGCAAAATTCTTCAGAACAAAGGTGACCAGACTGTATTTGAGCAAATCAATGTCGTTAAAGTTTTCCTATTTACTCAAAAAAGTCGGTTAGTCATTGCCGCATCCAAGCACTATCCCGGTAAAATTGACTTCCAGTTGAAGTCAGGTGAGATTAAGTCGCTTAATGGCTTATGGAGATTGGATATGATTTCGTCCAATCAGGTATTAATTACTCAAGATGTCACCTTCGATCCCGGTTCTTCTGTACCGCGAAACCTCGCGTTTAACATCTATAAAAATGCCTTGGCAGATTCGCTTAAAGCTATCAAACAAGAAACGGAGCGACGTTATGCCCAGCAATGAATGCTCTATAAAGAAGCATTCCAATGGAGGTTTGTCTGTTATGACAACAGAGCGCGGTGAGACACCTCAGAAGTGCCAGAGGTGCCGTGGCGGTCGCTTCGGTCCAGGGATAACTCAAGTTCCTGCTATGTGGATGCCGCGATTCATCAGCGCGAAAGCTAACGCTTCACCGCCCGTAAGTAGGAATCGTATGATCTTTTGCTAAAGCAGACGAGGATTACCTGTGCCAAGGAATTGTTGCTTTCTAGGAACCGCTGGATTTCTGTAACAGCAATTTTGGCAGCGCGCTCCATGGGGAACCCATACACGCCAGTACTGATGGCTGAGAAAGCCATGGTGCGGATGGAGTGTTGCTCTGCCAGCGCCAAACAACTGCGATAACAGCTGGCTAATAGCTCATCCTCTGCCTGATTGCCACCATACCAAATCGGGCCAACTGTGTGGATAACCCAACTGGCAGGGAGATTATAGCCTTTAGTAATTTTGGCTTCGCCAGTGGCACAGCCATTCAACTGGCGACATTCGGCTAAAAGACCTGGTCCAGCTGCTTGATGAATCGCACCATCTACACCTCCACCACCCAGTAGGGAGTTATTGGCTGCATTGACGATCGCATCCACCCGTTGCTGAGTAATATCGCCGCAGACTACCGTAATTCTATCTTGGAGCATCAAATTTTAGAGAGGTCAGGGGTTATCTACTGCTGTCTGAATACCTAGATTTACCTAGGATTTGTTCCAGGTTTTGGCTTCCTAATCTATCTACAAATGTTTTGATTAGCGCGGTTTTAGAGCGTCCTGTATCTAGGCAGTACTGCTCCAACTTATCCCATTCCTCTTGTGATAATCGAATATTCAAGTTCTTGCTCATCTTGACAGTTGTAATGCTATTGCGTTACAATTTTAGCAATTAATACCACGCATATGATGCTTTCTCCCGAATCCCGCACTTACGTTACGACGACTACTAACCGTTGGGTGGTGGCATTTTTGTCGGACATGGCAGTAACTAACCGAGAGGCTAAGCTTACTTGCCTCAAGCTGGTACTAAAAGGGGAACTGAGCAAATCACAAATTAATACCTCACTGCAACAGCAGTACCGAATCAACAAACGGCAAGCCAACAGTATTATTGCTTACGTTGAAGGGGCAGTTAAGTCTGCTCATGTTTGTCGTAGTAATCATTTAGAACTGCGCATCGGCAAGCTTAAACACGTTACAGATGTTAGCAAAAATCTGGAAAAGAAGATAGCGGCTCACCGCAAATATTTACAAACTGTAGAACAGGTTAATCGGGGAGAGAAAAAGAGAGTTCCCAAATCAATTAAACCCCGCTACCCAGATGCCTGTCCGATTCGGTGCGCCCACCATCTTACTCACTACGAATTTGCCTCTGTCAAGCTGCACCAAAAGAAGCGTTACGCTCACAAGTTGCGTTCTCAAATAGAACACATCAAACAATCGCCCTTGCATGTCACTCTTGGCAACCAGTACACCGTGGAAATGGTTGGCTCTAAGGATGAGTCTTATGGCAACCAAATCTGTCAGCTAGACCTACTGGGGAAAGAATTACATATCCGCACTCCTTACTGTTTAGAGTCGCACTATGGAAAGTATGTTACTTTCCCCATGCGACTGTCCAGGCACGGGCAAGACCAATTGGCAACGGCTTGGTTCAACCATCAGTCGATTACCTATCGATTTATCCAAAAAAGCTTGCGGGAGTGGGAAATCCACATTACTGTCGATGTTCTGCCAACACCAATTCAATCTGCTCCAGCTCAATGGGGAACAATCGGAGTAGACCTTAACCCAGGACAGATCGGATGGGTCAAAGTTGATAAAGATGCGCATGTTTTCCGGGGGAGTACTCCCCCGGAAACACTGCGCGGCAATCTTGAAGCCCAGGGACTGATTCGTACTAACATTCAATCTCAACCAAAAGGACGTACTGAAGCTATCCTGGTTGATGCTGTTACCGAGCTTACCCAGTTGGCATTTAAGTATAAGTGTCCGATTGGTGTTGAAAAGCTTGACTTTAGCGATAAGAAAAAACGGTTGCGAGAATTACCTGCCCGTCACAACCGGATGCTCAGTAATTTTGCATATAGCAAGTTCTTGCAATTGTTAAAGGCGAGATGTTTCAAGCAAGGCATTCAAGTGATTGAAGTTGATCCAGCCTATAGCAGTGTCATTGGGCTTGTGAAATTTATGTCGATGTACGGCATGAATTCAGCCACAGCCGCCGCCTTGGTACTTGCCAGGCGTGCCATGTGGTTAAGTGAAAGACCGCCAGCCAGAACCGCCTACCAAGGAAAGGAACCGAGGAAGCACGTCTGGTCAGACTGGAGGTTGACCGCCAAACGAGTGAAAGGTTCAGCTCGACACTCGTTCTATCAGCCTAAACTAACAGTTTCTTCCAGGTTACGCCCTGTACGGAATTCGTTACCTCGTAGCGAGTCATCGGCAGAGGCAATCCAGCTATCGTTGGAGCTTGGAGTGGTGAGTGAAAGTCTCACGGGCAGTCGTCGTACCGCTAGACGGCGCGCACCATGCATCTCTAGATTTGCATAGGTTTGTTTGAGCGGTTAGGAAAACTCCATATCTAAAGACAGGGAGTTGTACCATTTTAGAGGCGAGAAACTCGCAACTCCTGGCTCCCCCTGATATAAGCGCCATAAGCGCCCCTTTTTGTCATGAAAACGAATTCTTCTCCAACTCCAAACGAAACCTTAGAAACCACTGCTCCATCTGAAACGTCCAAGGCGTCGTCCACAACGCCTGAGCAGTACCAGCGAAAGATGCAGCGACGCCAGGAAGTGCAAAATCAGCGAGTGGCTCAAGCGTCGCATGAAAAAGGCTTAATCATTGTTAATACCGGCAACGGCAAGGGTAAAACTACGGCGGCTTTGGGGATGGTGTTGCGATCGCTTGGTCACGGCTATCGAGTTGCGATCGTACAATTTATCAAAGGTGCCTGGGAACCTGCTGAGAAAGCCGTCCTCAGTCTTTGGCCTGACCAGTTGGAGTTCCACGCTATGGGAGAAGGCTTTACCTGGGAAACCCAAGATCGAGAGCGAGATATCCAAAAAGCTCAAGCAGCTTGGGAAACCGCATTGACGTTTATCCGCAACCCTGACTTTAAGCTGGTGCTGTTAGATGAGGTTAATATTGCTCTGAAACTTGGCTACTTGAGCGTTGAGAACGTCTTGGCTGGGTTGGAGCAAAAACCAGCTGATTCTCACATCATCCTCACCGGCAGAGGCGCACCTGCTGCCTTGATTGAGCGAGCTGACCTAGTAACCGAAATGACACTAGTTAAGCATCCTTTCCGTGAGCAGGGCGTCAAGGCACAACCGGGAATTGAATATTAATTTTAGCAAAAGCGCCGCCTGAATTCAGGCGGCGCTTTGGTTATTGGACTACTAGCTGGGACTACTCAGCTAGCGATATACTCCTGCACATTTGCCCGACGGCGGCGCAGGTGGGCAAGGGCTTGATGCTCCAACTGACGTACCCGTTCACGGCTGAGGTTGAGTCGCTCACCTACCTTCGCCAGGGACAGCTCGTTGCCATCTTCTAGCCCAAAGCGTAGGTTTAAGACTTCTCGCTGTTGGGGTGTCAGTTCTGCCAGGAGATCGTCTAAGTCTTGACGCAGAGACTCCTGCGTCATATAATGCTCCGGCGAAGGGCCTTCATCTTCCAGCAGGTCTTGCAGTTCCGTGTCTTGGTTATCCCCAACTCGGATATCCAGGGAAACTGGTTGACGGGCAAGATTCAGGTACTCCCGAATCTGGGCAGGTTCTAGCTCCAACTCCTGACCAATCTCAGCTGGGGTAGGGCTACGTCCCAGTTTCTGGGCTAGCTCCCGTTGCACTTTCTTGATCTTGTTGAGCTTCTCAGTAATGTGAATGGGCAAGCGGATTGTGCGAGCTTGCTGGGCGATCGCACGGGTAATCGCTTGGCGAATCCACCAGTAAGCATAGGTTGAGAACTTGTAACCGCGTGTGGGGTCAAATTTCTCCACACCGCGTTCTAAACCCATCGTTCCTTCCTGGATCAAATCCAGAAATTCCATGTTGCGCTTCTGGTACTTCTTGGCAATGGCAACTACCAAACGCAAATTCGCCTCGATCATCTTTTGCTTGGCTCGCTGTCCATGGCGCACTGTCTGGTTCAAATCAGCCTCACTCATTTGAACTTGCAACGCCCACTCCTGTGAAGTCGGTTCGCGGCGCAGTTTCTTAGCTAAAGCATTCTTAGCTTCGAGCAGCGACATCATTTGCTGCACCTGCTTTCCATAAACAATCTCTTGCTCACGAGTTAGCAGCGGCACACGACCGATCTCGCGCAGATAGGTGCGCACCATATCAGCCGTGAACTTGGTGTTGGTTTTTTCGATTTGGGTGTTAACAGGGGGCATTGGTGCGTCGTCAACTCCGTAAACAATTTGAATACTTAATATCTGGGGCGCCCGGGAAAAGTTATCGCTTAGTTCTAACAGGACATTAACTAATTAGCAAAGGGAGACACATCCTACAGAAGTTGTATAGACGCTAAGTCAATAGGAGAGTTCCCACGTCCACCCGAATTATCAGCGCCTGGTAGAAGAATACTAGGGCTTAAAGCAGAATCATCTTTACTCTTCTATAATGAACTTCCCAGCCCTAAACCAACTGCTACCAAGGAGCCGGATAACCGAACTATCAAGCACTCTTTGTTGGTGGGATATCCCGAAATAGGGAGGGGGAGCTCCCCCTCTCCCCCTCTCCCCCTCTTTAGAAACCGAGATCAGCTTTGGCCAATTCAGCGGCGGCGAAAACTTCATCATCTGACTTTTCTTCCCAGGCAACATCCCCAATTTCGGCGTAGAACGTTTCGTCGTAAGGGCGTGTCCGCACAACAACTGGCATGGGAACTGCGTGACCCAAAATTAAGGCTTGTTGCTTAGAGTCAAGCTTCGCCAGCACTGAGCGCAGGCTTTGACCTCCAGAAACTCCAGTGAAGATGGCGTCAATGTCTTTTTCGTCGTTGAGCAAGGCAGTGATGCGGGTGCCAATCTGGGACATGACTTCGTTATCGATTCCTGATGGGCGCTGATCCACCACCAGGAGCGTGACGAAATATTTCCGCATCTCACGAGCTATGATGCCAAAGATGGTTTGGCGGACGGTGGCGGGGTCAAGGAAGCGGTGGGCTTCTTCAATGGTAATAACCAGCGGATGGGGACGGTCGCTCGGATTTTTTGTCTGCAAGAACTTATCCGCCTTGCGTACATAAGAATGGTGTATCCGACGGGAGATCAGATTGGTTGCCAGCATGTACGACAGCATATCTGACTGAGAACCAAACTCAATCACCACATTCTTCCCGGCATCCAAAGTTTCCAATATCTGAGCCACATAGTTGTGTGGGCAACTCGTCCGCATATACTTCAGCTCATCTAGGCGCATGAGTTTACGCTGCAAGGCCATTATGGAAGACTTGTTACCCCGCTTTTCCTCACAGAATGCATCAATTTCCTCATTGCTCATAGACAGCAGCTGGGTGATCCAAGACCGACCGAACTCGTTGCGCAGGATGATCGCATTCTCCAGGCTAGCCTCTGAGAGGTTTAACTCATTGCGCACCAGCATGATATCTTCAACTTCAATCTGGTCATAACCAAGATAAAGTTCTTGAGCGTCGCGCACCCCTCGCCGCTTGGTGGAGTCGGGGTCGAGGGTGTAAATTTGCACTTTTCCTGGAAACAGCTGCCGCAAACCTTTAACAGTGCTGAATTGTTTACCCTCACTGACAGCTTCCCACCCATACTCGGAGTGCATATCAAAAATCAGGTTAACTGCTGCCTGTTTGCGGATGATACCCGACAGCAGTAGCCGGGTGAGAAAAGATTTTCCTGTCCCTGATTTGCCAAATACCCCATTGCTGCGTTCCACGAACCGATCTAAATCGATACATATTGGTACGTCCATATCCAGTGGTTGACCGATGGCGAAGTTACGCTGGTGGGGGTCGTCTTCCCAACCAAATACTGCCCGAAAGTCCCGAACGCTGGCGTCGTAAACCTGACTAAAGTGGCTGGGAATTGTCTTAACCGGCAGCAGTTCCATGTTGCTACTGCTTTGCGGCTGAAACGATGCCAGCGAATGCCCATTTAGAGATTTTTCTAACTCCTGACTCCTGAATCCTGACTCCTCACTCCTGACCTCTTCCGGGGTAAACATCAACATTGGGGTGATGTTGATGGTACCAAAGGTTCCACTCCCAGCTAACACTTCTCGCAAAAAACTATCTTCCAAACCGGGAGGATTGGCGATAATTCGGCTGCTAGACGTTCCTAGTGTCACGTCAGTAAGCATACAGAAAAAACGCGATCGCACTCCCTCCACCACCAGGAACTTTCCCACCCGCATATCTTCAACCAAGACATCTGGGTGTAATCGCACTTCCAATCCCTGACTGAGAGAGCCTTGTGTGACTGAACCTAATGGCTTGTCTGGATGCATGCCAACATTGCTCAACTCTTTGGCTTATCTTATGTCGAATTTCGTTTTCAGGCTACAAAATCCGGCAATTAGCTAGTCAATGTTGATCGAAGTGGGTGCTGAGCCTGCATAGCTAGATGGCGTCAGCGGTTTGCGATATTGGGCATAGAGGCGATCGCGCCAGGTGAAAAACGGCTGATAAACGACACTTGTGGCCAATCCTGGCACTCCCAACCCTCTTAGCGTCGCAGGTAGATCCAGATAGGGGCCATCTGGAAACTTGATCAACATTGACAACCCCGCCACGGCAAGATCTGCCAGCGTCGGCTGGTCTCCTACTAAATATGGACTATCTGACAGCAGCAGACAGAGGGCTTCCAAGTCTTGCTTCAAGTCCGCTTCTGCGCTCTTCACTACATCTGGACCATAGCCCACACCTAATCCCAACACCTTAAGCACGTCACTCGGTACGACTTCGACCAGACTCTTAACAATATCAGGTGTTGCTGCGGGTAATAGCGCTTTGCGTAAGTTCTGATCCTGGCTCAAAGCACCAAATAGCACCTTCCGACTTTTTAGCCCAATTGATTCATCCGCCCACTCTTCTATGAGCAAACATAGTCCCCGTTGCTTCGGATCTGTTGGAATCAGCGGACGAGCAGGGTACTGCGAGTCCAGATACTTAGCAATCTCCGTCGAATCCACAACAATGTGATTGCCATCCTTAAGAACCGGTACTTTCCTTTGACCTGTCATCCTGAATAATTCTACCTGTCCAATCCCTGGTGTTACCTCAATTTTGCGGTACGTCAACCCTTTATAATCCAGAATCAACCGCACTTTTTCGCTGTACTGAGATAGTTCAAATTGATATAACTCCAGCATTTTAATCTCCTTCAACTTGTTTATAGTTCACTTTTGTCGAAGCTCTATTATTCTACTTTTTGCTAAACGGTTATCAAAATCTATTAATTTTTGATTTTTAAATTAAGCAGTTCACAAATAAACCGAACATACAAAAAACCGATTTCTTCAAGAAACCGGGTTGCTCAAGTCACAGGAGTTTTACGTTTAATTATGCCCACCTGCTTATTCAGGATAAATCCTTAGATTTCTTGAGACTGTTGAGGTTATTTTTAATTCAATCTCCCTATACTATACAATACTCCCCTAGCTGACTATCTAGGGGAGTATATAAAGATATGTAAAACAGTTCACTTATTGTAATTATACGGTGGTGCGACGTGCCAGCAGGCTCCACACGAACAACACAATGATTGCGCCGATTACTGCAAATATAATCCCACCTGGGGTCAAAGCCCCTACTGAAGCAGCTGCCGCGCCCGTACTTCCAGGAAATATAGTGCTACCCAGCCAGCCTCCCACCAGTGCACCCACGATTCCAAGTAGCATGGTTGCTAAAAACCCGCCCCCTTGGTGACCAGGGAAGATAGCTTTTGCAATTGCTCCTGCAATCAAACCTAAAACAATCCAAGCTAAAAATCCAATCATTTTTTTCTCCAGTCTTTATCTTAACTCATTCATAGTTCAATCTTAGCTAGTTTCAACCAAGCTTTTCCTCTATCGCAAGGAAGAACCTAAAGACATAGAATTGCAACTATTAACTCAAACAGTAGACTCAGGCAGAATAGGGAACTCTATGCTTTCTATCTTACAACAGTAGTAGTAAAGAATCAGGAGGCGATCGCTTATCTATCACACCATAAATCATCTTGGAAACAACGAATTGTGGTGGTACAGACCCCAACCATTCTAGGGTTATGATTTTTTTGCAATTCAAGGGTTGAATCATGGAAATGAAAATTTCTTTTACCAGGGCTTATACAACTGCCACACGTTGCTACCTATTAAATCCTGTAGCTTAAGCCCACCGCTTCTCCAGAAAAAAATTATTTTGCTAATTATTGTTCCTTCCTAGGTTAGATTACGGCTAAAATTAAATCTGTTATAGCAATCCTAAATGAATTGTGAAATATTGGTGGAGTTAGTAGTCAGTAGTCAGTAGTCAGTAGGCACTCTTGTACTGGCTACTGGCTACTGGCTACTCTTGCCGAGGACTAGTTTACAAATCAAATAGGATTGCTATATAAGACATAAGAATCTCTTGATATAAGGGTAGGGTAAAGTGACTGCCATGAAAATTCAGCATCACACCGATTTGATCAAGAAGTTGGCTGGTCTGGTGGGAGTAGCGGGTGTCAGTGTACTGATTGGTTTCCCAGCTGGGGCGCAGCAACAGGGGGGAGCCCTCAATCCCCACCCTAGTATTTTTAATGAGCCTCCTTACAACCGTGGTGGTGGCACTCAACAGACTCCTGGAACAACGCCCTCCACACCCTCCTCAACTGGAACCCAGAGCGGCAATATAGTGGATGTGGCGGCGTCGAATGGTTCCTTCAACACCCTAACGGCAGCTTTGAAAGCAGCAGGTTTAGATAGAACCCTGTCAGGAACAGGTCCCTTTACCGTTTTTGCACCGACGGATAAAGCGTTTGCCGCGTTGCCTCCATCGGCTCTGCAACAACTGTTACAGCCGCAGAATAAAGACCTACTGGTCAAGATTTTGACCTACCATGTAGTTCCGGGTAAGGTACAATCCAGCGATCTGAAACCTGGCGATGTCGAAACGGTAGAAGGTAGTCCGGTGACGATCAAGGTTGGCAACAGTGGAGTTATGGTGAATAATGCTAAGGTGCTTCAGCCAGACATCCAAGCGATCAACGGCGTTATTCATGTGATTGATCACGTGATGCTACCCCGTGACCTGCAGGGTGGCAGTTCCCAGCCTCCGAAATAATAAATAAGAACAGAAAATAATCGGACTGTCCAATCGGACTTTGAAACCAAACCCCGTTTAGAGCAACATCTGGACGGGAATTTACCTTCAACCGCAAGAAGGCCCCCTCTATAACGACGAGTGGCAGGAGATAACCGAGCGGGCAATGCCTTATCAAGTTATCTCTGGAACGAGGCGTTTAGAGGGGCTACAACTTCTCGTAATAAAGTGAACAGCCCTCATTTAGGGGATCTGTGGGTCATATATCCAAGGTTGTTGTTAAGGGCTGTCCACTTTATTCCAGAAACAATCTCGGGGATGAATTAAAGGAATATTGCCTGAAAAATGATGCGGAATCCTGATTTAGGTTGTCTGTGGGTGTGTCAGATAGTTGTGGTGTTAAGGATTCCGCATTATTTTTGGCATCGGATCCCTTGGACAGAATCTATGGTACTCAAGATTTGATTTTTGACACAACTCTAAATAGTTATGGTATAATAAAACCATAATTGTTCACCTAGCGATGCTTGTACTCGAACTCAAACTACACGGCACAGATAGTCAATACCAGATCATTGAGGAGATGATCAGGACGGCTAGGTTCATTCGAAATAGCGTAACTTCTCAATAACTGC
>JAABUZ0100004374.1_pt1 | contig 19566 bp, 17 predicted proteins | sample 5562091 | NCBI WGS metagenome assembly JAABUZ01 (sample SAMN12813069, study PRJNA571459) | rock metagenome | isolation source: Antarctica rocks | place: Antarctica: Victoria Land, Linnaeus Terrace sud | collected 2015-12-21 | reverse complement strand
GCGACGCGCACCTCATCGCGTACGGGATCGGGGACCAGCACGTCCTCTATCGCGAATCCGGCGCCGTCCCGTCGGGCCACGACCGCAGAGGCGGCTGTCATCCCCGTGGTCATCGACGCGTGAAGCGGTTCCGGGCGATGGTCGACACGGTGATCGCCACGACGAGTGCGGCTCCGTAGAAGACGTTACTAACCCACCCTGAGTACCCCAGCAGTTGTAGCCCGACGATGCCGGTGATCAGGAAGTAGATAGTGATCAGGGTGCCGATCGGGTTGAACTTGCCTGGCTGGACGACCGCAGTGCCGAGGAAGGTCGCGGCGAGCGCGGGCAATAGGTACGAGCCGGACGTCGTTGAGTCGAAGCCGCCGACGGCGGCGGCAAGCAGCACGCCGCCGACCCCGGAGGACAAGCCCGAGAAGACGTACGCCCCGAACCGGATCCGTTGCACCCGGATGCCGCTGAGCCGGGCGACCTCGCGGTTCGCGCCGACGAACCTCATGTGGCGGCCTAGAGGCGTGTATCCAAGGACCACGGCGAAGGCGACTGCGACGATGATCCCGTAGTAGAAGGAGATGGGCAGACCGAGGCCAGCGACGTTGTAACTGGCCAGGCGAGCCAGGTTGTTGCTGAGCCCTGTAGTGGTCACCGAGTGCGAGATGGCTTGCGCGACTCCGAGCAGAAGGACACTCATGCCCAGTGTCGTGACGATGGGGTCAATGCCTAGGCGCACAATTATAAAGCCGTTCGTGGCGCCACAGAGCACGCCGACGCCCACTGCGATGAGCACGGAGACCGTTTCGGAGTACCCGTCATTGACCGCGAGGACGCCTACTACCGTCGCCGACAGTCCCATGATGGAGGCAACCGACAGGTCGAACTCCCCGACGACGAAGACAGCCACCGCGGCCATGCAGAGGAACACCAGCGTTGACTGGGAGCCGAAGATGGTCTGCAGCGTTCCCCGGGACAAGAAGGTGTTTGGGATTAGAGCCGCGTAGATGGCTGAAATGGCGAGCCACACGACGATGAGCCCGTACCGGGAGCCGAGGTCGCGAGCCCGTGCACGGCCTTGAGGCGAAGAGCCGCGGCCCTTGGCCGCGAGCGTGACGCTCGTGGCAGCCGGCGGGTGCCCTGGACCACCTGGATCAGTCGCCGGACGAGTGTTGGGGCGCGCAGTGTCGGCGACGGGTGTCCCCTGCAGGTCACGGCTCATGGCTTGGCTCCCAGGGAGGCGGCTGTTGTCACGGTGAGGTCGCAACGGTTCGTCCGGCGGGTCCCGTCGCCTGGATGTCGTCGGGTGTCATCGGCTCGTGGACCTCGCGCACGATGCGGCCGGCGGCCATAACGAGAACTCGGTCGCACACGAGGGCCAGGTCTTGGGCTTCGATGCTAGAGACCACGACGGCGGCTCCCTCATCGGCGGCACGCCCAACTGCGCGCAGGATGTCCGCGCGGGCTCCCACGTCAACTGCCTGCGTTGGTTCGTGCAGCAACAGCAGCGTGGGATGCGACAGCAGCCACTTAGCCAGCAGCAGCTTCTGCTGGTTGCCGCCGCTAAATACGGCCGCCTCGAGGTCCGGGTCGGCTGGCTTCACCGAGAGCTGCTCGCACGCCTGGTCGAATTCCGCTTGCTGCCATCCGCGTCGCAGGAGGCCGTGCTGGGCCCGCAGGCGGACGCGGGGGACCGTGATGTTCTCCAGAGCGGTCAGGCTGACCGCGATGCCTTCGTTCGCGCGGTCGGCCGGCACCAGTGCGACGCCGACGGCGGCGGCGTCGGCCACGACGGCGCGCGACAGTGGCAGGACCCTCTCACCAAGTTCGATCTGCCCCCCTGCGATGTGCGGCCGTGCTCCTGCAATGAGATAGGGCAGTTCGTCGAAACCAGACTCAGTCGCTCCGGTGAGACCGACGACTTCGCCGCGGCGAACGTCGATGTCGACGCCGGCGACGGTGGCGCCGGTGATCCCGCGCAGGCGGATGGGATCATCGGCCGATGACGAGCGGGGCTTCGAGGAGCGTCCGTGCGGCACGAAGCCCACGAGCTGCTTGCCGAGGATCACCCTCGCCAGGGTGGCCTCGGACGAGTCGGCCGTGGGCAGACCTGCGGCCGTCACCTCACCGTCACGCAGCACGGTCACGCGGTCAGCCAGCTGCAACACCTCGTCGAGGCGATGGCTGACGATCAGCACCGATGTACCGGCTTCGGCCAGGTGTCGCAGTGTCTGGTAGAAGTCGGGCAGCACCTCGCGCGGCAAGGACTGGGTGGATTCGTCCAGCACGACGCAGCCGCGGCCGGGCACGATACTCTGCAGCGCCCTCGCGATCGCGACGGTCGCGCGCTGGCCCATGTGCAGCTGGTCGGCCAGGCTGTCGGGGTCGATGTCGGCGTGCAGGGACTCGAGCGTCTCGGCGGCGCGGGTGCGCTCGTGCTTCCAACTGATCAGGTGCTTCCAGCCTCGCCGCCGCAGCTGCCCAAGGCGAATGTTCTCGGTGACGGTGTGCCCGGGCAGCAGCCCGAGGCTCTGGTGGACGATCGTAAGGCCGAGGTCGCTGATGCCCTTGGGAGTGATGGGTTGAGGGACTTCGGAGCCGTCGATGCGCACCACCATGCCCGCGTCGGGCCGGTAGAGGCCGGACAGGACCTTGATGAGGGTGGACTTTCCGCTCCCGTTCTGTCCAAGGAGGCCATGCACCTCACCTGGGAGGACGTCTAGGTCGACCCCCCGCAGCACCCTCGTGCGACCGAACGTCTTCGACAGGCCACGCACTTCGACCCGCGCATCCTCGACGTTGATGCGGTCCCCGGTACTGCCGCCCTCGGCACTCCTCCGAGGTTCGCCCTCGGTGACGGCCGCGGACGAACCCATCAGCCCTGCGCTCCCCACAGCTTGCGGTACATGGCTCGGAAGTCCGCATCCGTCTGCCAATGACCGCTCTGCCATCCCTCCTCCGTGAGGTCGAGCGCGCCGACGTTGGCGCCATTGATCGTTTTGATAGGTGTCACGTGCGCTGCGACGAGCGGGTCCTGGCCTAGCATCATCCGCAGGAGGATGTCGCTCTCGTTGTACCCCAGTGCGGCCACGCTGTAGCCGGTGTCGGCGAACTCCTGACCACTGGCGACCCGCTTCAGACCATCGAGTTGACCCAGCATGGTCAGCAGCTTGACGTTGCCCTGCTTGTTCTGCTGGCGGATGGCCTGGATGACGGGGGCTGCGAAGGAGTCGTACTGGACGAAGACGTAGTTGATGCTGGGATCTTTCACAAGCGCCGAGCTCACCAGTGACGTCAACTGCGAGATTTGGGTCGAGCTGGTGGGGACTGCGGTGATCGTGCAGTGCGGGCACTTCTTGGCCAGGTCTGCCTGCATGCCGTTCTTGAACGTGTCGACGGTGGCGCTGCTGTCGGTGACGCCCACGAGCAGAGCATGGGCCTTCTCGCCGGAGTCGTGGACGATCAGGTCGTTGTTGAGGGCTGCCTGGTCCTTCCAGTTGTCGGGGAAGGCCGCCGCCACGTGGCCCCACTCGGGAGGCGTCGTGGCATCGGCAGTGTTGACGAACAAGGTCGGGATCTTGGCGTTGACGGCATTTCCGAAAGCTTGGCGCGCGAACTCCGAAGGGATCGAGGTCGCGATGATCCCTGCGGCTTTCCCCGCGATCGCCTGGGAGACGCAGCGCGCGACGACATCCGGCGTCGCCTGACCGTCGCACACCTGCAGGTTGATCCCGAGTGATCCGAACGCCTCCTTGGCGGCGTTGCTCTCGATGGTGAACACCGGCGCCACACTGGTGATTGGGATCCAGTAGACCGTTCGGCCCCGCAACGACGAGGTGTTCCGCAGCGGCGGGCCGGGCGTGGGAACGGACGCGAACTGCTGGGGCTGAGCCGGCGCTGATGCCGTCGACCCGGCCTTGGGCTGGCCCCCAGCGTTACTTGACTGGCCGCCCGCACAGCCAGCAAGCGCCAGTCCCAATGAGACGAGGGCAGCCACTCCCAACGCACCGCGTGCGACCTGATGTGGTTGATGGATCGATCTCATCGGACTGCCTCTCGTGAGGTGTGGCGCTGCTCGGTGACGTCAGCGACGACTCGGTCAGGGGCGGGGACGGACAGCAGCTCGGTGATCCCGAGCCGGCGGAAGAACTCGACACGCATCCGGTCCGCGACGGCGGACACGACTTCAGCGCCGTCATCGGTGGGGTCGATGTGCACCCGAAAGGGCCTGGCCCCCACCGGCCGTGCGACGACGTCCGCCACAGCCACCGCCACGGCTCCGACGTCCGCGTCGGGTGGCTCCAGCACCGCCAGACGTCCGGGTATCTCAGCCTGCAGCTGGCCGTAAGTCGCGTCGTACGCGGCGGCACGCGCGGTGTCCGCGGGTCGTCCCGAGTTCTCAAAGTGCCGAGTCCCTGAGGTGAAAGGACCTGGCACCACGATCGTGACCTCGATGCCGAACCTGGACAGTTCCGCGGCGTAGCTGACGGCGAGAGCGTCCATCCCAGCCTTCGCAGCGAAGTACGGTCCCAGGAAGGGAGGGGTGCCGCCGCGAGTGCTGGAGCTGCCGATCCACACGAGCAGCCCACTGCCGCGCTCCCTCAGGTGTGGCAGGAGGGCACGGTTCACCCGCTGCGTCCCAAGGACATTGATGCTGTAGAGGTCGGCCAGCTCAGCCGGGCTGAACGCTTCTGCGGGTCCGATCACCATGTGACCGGCGTTGTGGACGACGACGTCCGGGACGTGCCCTGCGTCGAGCAGTCGCGATGCGGCACGCTCGATTGATCCGTCGTCGGTGACGTCGAGCTCGAGAGGCTGCAGGTCCACGCCCTCGTCGGCGCTGTAGGAGGCCGCCGCAGCGGCGGCGGGGGCGTTGCGCCCCTCGACCTGACGCATGCCGGCGTAGACCCGGTGGCCAGCGTCCGCGAGGCGCCGCGCGGTGAGCGCTCCGATGCCGCTCGAGGCGCCGGTGATCAGGACGGTGTGCATCTCTCGAGCCTGGAGGGCCCGTGAAGACCTGACAACGGCACCACGACCACGTCGACGGCGGCGTTCGTCGCCTCCTACATCGCAGGCTCGACCTGGTTGACCGAGACATTCGTCGCGGCTAGTCGGTCGTGGCCCGTGTCACACTGCGAGAGAGGTGACGCAGGTGGACGACGAAGTCCTTACAAGGAACCAGAAGGCGCCTGTGGGCGCGACGGCCCTGGGCCGCGCCCGCCTGTCATCGTTCAGGTCCGGGGCAGCCGAACTCGATGCTGAGGCCCTGCGGAAGGTGGTAGAGCACTCGCCGCAGGGCATCGCCGTGGTCGACTCGGTCCGTGAGCGCTGCGTGTATATGAACCCCGCGGGTCGTGCCGCGCTGGGGCGCAGCTGGCGGGGGGTCTTGGGGTCAGCTCCGGCGTTCCTCCTCGCGCCGTACGCCGACGCTCAGGCCTCCAGCCCGTTCACGGCGGTACTCGGTACGCGCTTGATCGAGTACTCCGCGACGGGCGTGCGGGTGAGCGATCGCGAGCTGCGTGTGGTGCACTTCCGGGACGTCACGCGCAGCCGCCAGCGCGAGCGCCACCTGGCCGCCTTCAACCGGACCTCGGCGAGCATCGCCTTCGCCGGGCCGTTGAGCACCGTGCTGGACCGACTGGCGGACGAAGTCCGGCTCGCCACAGGGATGTCGTCGTGCACCTTCTTGCTCATGGACGACGACGGGAACCTGCGGCAGGCCGGCATGGGCGGTCACGGCTACCCCGGGGTCCCCGATTACGCCGAGCGCCTCGAGGCGTGCCGCGATCTCGGAGCCCCGCTGTTGTCCTTGAGCGCCTTCACCGACCGGCGTGCGGTCGTCGCGCCCGGATGGCGGCAGACGACGCTGTCGGACCCTCGCTTTGCGCCACTCCACGACATCACCACCACCGCATCCTGGAACACCCTGGCGACAGTGCCCGTCATCAGTCGAGGAAACGTCATTGGCGTGTTGAACGGGTTCTACGACGACGTCACCGAGCGAGATGAGGAGGACCGTTCGTTCCTGACGGCGATCGCCGATCAGGCCGCGGTAGGGGTGGAGAACGCTCGGCTGGTCGGCGCAATGGAGAGCAAGGCCGCCCTAGATGAGCGGCACCTGCTCGCCCGAGACCTTCACGACTCGGTCAACCAAGCGCTGTTCTCGATGACGCTGCAGGCGCGAGCACTGGAGGTGGGTGTGGCCGGCGGCCTGCTTACGGACGACAGTGTGGGGCGCCGGCTCGCCGAGGTGCGAGAGCTGACCGAAGGTGCGCTCGCCGAGATGCGGGCCCTGATCTTCCAGCTCCGGCCGTCGGCGCTCCGCGAGGAGGGACTCGTCTCCGCCGTGCGCAAGCACGCCGCAGCCGTGGCCGCCCGTGAGGGTCTCAAAGTCCGTATCGAGGCCCAGTGCGATGCCGTCCTAATGGACTCGGCGATCGAGGAGCAGGTCTTCCGCGTCGTGCAGGAGGCCCTGCACAACATCGTCAAGCATGCCGGGGCGGCTCACGTGCGGATAGCCTTCGCCGAGGACCCTCATCACGCTGCCATGCTGGAGGTGGTCATCGACGACGATGGGAAGGGCTTCGACGTGGCAGCCGACTATCCGGGGCACCTCGGGCTGCAGTCGATGGCCGAGCGCATTGCTCAGATTAGCGGCACCTTCAACGTCTCCTCACGGACGGGCGCCACGAGGATCCGCGCTAGGGTCCCGCTCGGAGGAGCCACCATCAGCACCGAGACCCTGTCGCATGGTTGAGCCGGTCGGGAACGGCCATGCAGGCACCGCGGACCGGCTCGGACCGCCGCCCATCAGAGTTGTCCTCGTGGACGACCACGTGGTCGTCCGGCGCGGGATGAAGGCGTTCTTCGAAGTGTTGCCAGACATTACGGTGGTTGGGGAGGCGGGTGACGGGCAAGCGGCCATCGCCGAACTCACCCTCCTCGCAGCGGCAGGCTCCATGCCGGACGTCGTCATGATGGACCTGCTTATGCCTCGGATGGACGGCATCGCGGCAATCGAGGTGGTTAAGTCGCGCTTTCCCTGCGTCGAGGTCGTCGCTTTAACCAGCTTCAGCGAGACCGAGCGGGTCAGGGCTGCCCTGGCGGCGGGTGCATCCGGCTACGTGCTGAAGGACGCCAGTGCTGACGAGGTCGCTGCCGCCGTCCGTGCAGCACATGCCGGTGAGCTCCACCTCGACCCTGCGGTGGCGCGAGGCCTTGCGACTACCTTCATACGCCAGCGGACCGACCCCACCGCGCTGACGACCCGCGAACGGGAGGTCGTCGTGCGAGTCGCTCGCGGATTGTCGAACCAGCAGATCGCCGATGAGTTCGGTATCAGCGAGCGCACGGCACGCACGCACGTCAGCAACATCCTCGTCAAGCTCAACCTGCCATCGCGGACTCAAGCCGCCCTGTGGGCCATCCGGCAAGGGCTGATCCTCTCGCCTTAGTACTACAGCTGGACCAGCCGGTCATGGACAGTCGCTCTCGTCGGCACCGCCGCCGAGCCCCGCTCGGCGTCGCTGTTTCACGTTGCCCACTGCAGCGTGTGGATGCCGTCGGATTGGGGCGTTGGCGTGCCCAGCCCGAACGCGGGCGTTCTGGCACAGCGGATCCCGCAGCACCACATTCGTTGTCCCGGCGGCCGGTTGATGCACACCACGTGGCCTTTCTTGCCGTTCACGGACCCTGACGGACCGTGATCACCAACGGCTGCGTACGAGCTCGCGACAGATGACTCGGGTCCACCAGCGACCTTGCAGGGGGTGCTTGAGGTCGCACGTCTATGGTGCGGGCTCGCGACCGGGTATTGGCTAGGCGCACGTGGACGACGGCCCGTCGGCACGATCGGGTGGGAGGCTGCGGTGAGCCAAGCGGGTGCAGAGCCTGACCGCCTCTCGGTCCTGGTCGTGGACGGGGACCGCAGGGTCCGGGCCGGCCTCACGCGCTTGATGTCTGCCGCGTGCCGAGGGTGGGAAGTGCGCGCCAGCGCAGAGCCCGCAACCGCCGCAGCCCTGGTGGCCGAGGCGGCGCCACAGCTGGCTGTGGTCAACATCGCCGAGGACCAGCACGCGTCGCTGGACCTGATCCGCTGCATGTCCAGCCGGGGGGTTGCCGTCGTCGCTCTGTGCGACATGTCCGGTCACGGTCTCGCGGCAGCCGCATGCGGAGCTGTTACCGCCGTGACCAAGGACTCCGGCGCCGACGCTCTGCTAACCGCGGTCCGCGACGTAGCGGAACGCATCGAACGCGTGGCCGCCGAAGGGCAGAGCAGCGCGATGAGCGCCTCCACCTCGCAGCTAAGCACCAGCCGCGTGATCCCAAGGGAGATCAGATGACCAGCAGCCACCCGCCCACGCAACGACCAGACCCCTTCGCGAGGTTCAGGCACGGTGCCTTTGAGTGCACTGTGGTCAGCGACGGCATCCTCCAAATGGGTCCGGCGCACGTCAACTTCCCGACCGCGGACCGGGCGTCCATCGAGTCGCTGCTGACGGAGTACCACCTGCCGCCGGAGAGCGTGCGCCTCAACGAGAACGTGCTAATCATCGACACGGGTGACGCGCTAGTGCAGTTCGACTCGGGTGTGGGCACAGACCCTGATCTCGGCCGCGGCTTCTTCGGGCTGGGCACAGGCCAGGTCGTCCCCACGATGCGCGAGGCCGGTATCGATCCCGCTGACATCGACATCGTGGCCATCACCCACACGCACCCTGACCACGTGTGGGGGCTCGTCGATCCCGGTGGGGCACCGGTCTACCCCAACGCCACCATCGCCGTCAGCCGCGAGGACTTCGACTACTGGACTGACCTGTCACATGTCGCCAGCGCCCCGAACCAGCACATGAAAGACCATTTTATCGGCGCCCACAAGAACCTCGTTCCCTATGCCGAGGCCGGTCGCATCTCGTGGATGTCGGACGGGAGTGAGGTCGTGCCCGGCATTACGGCGATCGCCTCACCGGGACACAGCCCCGGGCACCTCGTCTACCGGGTGACCAGCGAAGACCAGGTCATGATTGTTTGGGGTGACCTGTGCCACCACCAGGTGCTCCTCCTCCAGCACCCCGAGTGGGCCTTCCAGTTCGACTACGACCAACCCGCCGCTACCGCACAGCGGTGGCGCATCTACGACCTGGTCGAGTCGGAGCGAGATGTGGTGCTCGCCTACCACTTCCCGTTCCCAGGACTGGGTTACCTCCGAAAGGACGGGACGGGCTACGCCTGGTTGCCCGCCGAGCTCGAGCGGCGTGCGGTCACCGACGACGCGACGACGGTCGCAGCAGGCGCCGGCGACATGATCGACCGTTCCGCTTCCGTGGCGGGTGCCCGGTGAGCCGCCGACGTGTCGATGTCCACGTCCACTTCGTGCCCGAGGTCTACCGTGCTGCGCTGCAGCGCGCCGGCGTCGACCACCCCGACGGCATCAAGGCGGTGCCGGAGTGGAGCGAGGACCTGGCGCTGGCCACGATGGACCGTCTGGACGTCGAGGTCGCAATGCTTTCCATCTCGACGCCAGGGGTCCACTTCGGCGACGATGCTGCTGCTGCTGAGCTGGCGCGGGCGGTCAACGAGGAGTCGGCCGCCATCGCCTCGCGACACCCTGGTCGTTTCGGGTCCTTTGCGAGCCTGCCCCTGCCGGATGTCGACGCCTCGGTCGTCGAGCTCCGTCACGCCCTGGTGGAACTAGGAGCTGACGGTGCCGTCATCCAGACGAACCACGCCGGCCTATACCTGGGGGATGTCCGGCTGGACCCCGTCTACGCCGAGCTGGAGACCCGTGGCGCGGTCCTGTTCATCCACCCCACCACGGCTCACCTGGGCGAGCACCTCGCGCTCGGGTACCCGCGGCCAATGCTGGAATTCATGTTCGAGACGACCCGCTCGGTGACCAACATGGTCCTCTCCGGTGTCCTGAACCGGTATCCCGACCTTCGCGTGATCGTGCCGCACGCCGGTGCGGCCCTGGCCGTGCTGGCCAACCGCGTCGAGCTCCTGCTGCCCCTGCTTACGCCGGAGGGCAGCGCGCCCGCGCTAAGCCTGCGGGAAGCCTTGGGTCGCTTCCACTACGACCTCGCCGGTGCACCCTTCGACGAGCTGCTGACAGCGCTGGTGTCCGTGGCCGACCCCAGAAAGCTCCACTACGGCAGCGACTTCCCGTTCACGCCCGCCGACGCCTGCGTGGCCCTGGCGAGCCGCCTGGATGCCACGCACGTGCTGGACAAGGCGCACAAGGCCGCGATCGACGGGGGCAACTCCGCCGTCCTCTTCCCGCGCGTCGCAGCGCACCTAAGTCCGACAGCGGCTCAATGACGACGACGACGGCAGCGGTGGTGCGCGACGCCGGCGGAAGCTTCGAGCTGACCGAGGTGGCACTGGCACCACTGCGCCCCGACGAGGTGGTCGTGCGGATGGTCGCCACTGGTGTGTGCCACACCGACATCAGCGCCGCCCGCGGGGTCATCCCCTTCCCCTTGCCGGGCGTCCTCGGCCATGAGGGCGGGGGCGTCGTCGAGGACGTGGGCGCTCAAGTCCGTCGTGTCGTGGTCGGGGACAAGGTGCTCATGACCTTCACCTCCTGCGGACGGTGCGACAAGTGCCGATCCGGTCATCCCGCATACTGCGATCACCACCTGCGTCTGAATCTGCTCGGTGGGCGCCGCGCCGATGGCAGCGCCACGCTGTCGGTTGACGGACAGGACCTGAGCGGACACTTCTTCGGCCAGTCCTCGTTCTCCTGCCGGGCGTTGGCCGACGAGCGGAGCCTCGTGCGGCTGCCGCCGGACACGCGCGACGAGGAACTGCGCGTGCTGGCCCCGCTCGGCTGCGGCTTCATGACCGGCGCAGGCGCCGTACTCAACGAGTTGAGACCGGCTCCCGGATCAGTGCTCGTCGTGACCGGCGCCGGCGCGGTCGGCCTCGCGGCCCTCATGGCGTCGCGGATGACCCCGGTCTCCCGGGTCATCGTCGTCGACCGTGTCCCGTCCCGGCTCACTCTCGCCAGCGAGCTGGGAGCCGCAGACGTCATTGACACGAGCCGGGTCGACATGCATCAGGCCATTCTGGACGGGACTGCTGGCCGTGGCGCCGACCTCGCCGTGGAGACGACCGGCAGCACCGCTGTCCTCGAGGGCCTGATGGAGTCCCTCGCCGTCGCAGGACAGTGCGTCGTTGTGGGAGCCCCACCCGCAGGATCACGCGCCTCCTTCGACGTCAACACGTGGTTGCCCGGGCGGGCAGTGCGCGGGGTCACCATGGGGGACAGCGAGCCGGAGGCCTTCATCCCGCTGCTGGTCGAGGCTTACCGCGCAGGACGCTTCCCGATTGACCGCCTCGAGCGCACCTACGCGTTCGCGAACATCGACCGTGCAGTCTCAGACGCCTCGGCGGGTGTCACCATCAAGCCGGTGCTCACGTTCTGATGGCCCTCGACCGCACGAGCACCGCCCAAGCCGACGTCGTCGTCGTCGGTGCAGGTCCGGTCGGCCTGACCACGGCCCTGCTCCTGGCCGCCGCTGGGGTCCGCGTGATGGTCGTCGAGCGGCACGACGGGACAAGCGACGAACCGAAGGCCATCAGCCTCGATGACGAGAGCCTGCGAACCCTTGCCACCGCGGGCGCCCTGGATGCCGTGCTGCCCATCGTCAGCCCGGGCACCGGCACTCGCTACTACGGCGCGGAGGGGCAGCTCCTGTTCCACGCCCGAGGTGGCATGCCGTACCGCCTCGGGCACCCCTTCAAGAACCCCTTCGCTCAGCCCGCGCTCGAAGGTGCCCTGGCGACAGCAGTCGCGGCCAGCCCGCTGGTGGATCTGCGCTTCGCTACACCTTGCAAAGCCCTGCGGCAAGGTCCCGACGGCGTGAGCGTCACGCTCGAGGACCTTCTGACGCAGAGAGAGGAAGTCGTCCGTTCCCGGTACGTGCTCGCCTGCGACGGCGGCCGATCGCTGGTGCGCCAGGCCCTGGGCATCACCATGACCGGGCGGAGCCATCCCGAGGCGTGGATGGTCGTCGACACGCTGAACGACACGCACGACGAGCTGTACGGGATGCACCACGGCGATCCGGAACGGCCGCACGTGGTGATCCCCGGAACGCGAGGGCGATGCCGCTACGAAATGCTGCTGCACCCAGGCGAAGCGCAAGTCGGTGGTGACGTCCCCCTCGACCTGGTGCAGCGGCTCCTGGCCCCAATCCGGCACGTGCACGCTGAGGACGTCGAACGCGCCGTCGTCTACCGGTTCCACTCGCTGGTCGCCGACTCCTGGAGCCGCGACAGGACTTTTCTCCTCGGCGACGCAGCTCACATGATGCCGCCTTTCGCAGGACAGGGCCTGAACTCCGGGATCCGCGACGCGGCGAACCTCACCTGGAAGGTCGGCGACGTGCTGGCCGGCAGGCTCGCCCCCCAGGCCCTCACGACCTACGAGGCCGAGCGCAAGCCTCATGCTTCAGCCAGCGTGTGCCTGTCCGGGTGGTTGGGCAGGGTCGTCATGACCACCGACCGCTGGGTGGCTCAGCGGCGCGACCAGATCATCCACGACGCACTGGGCACCCTCGACGGTCGGGCCTACCTCGAGGAGATGCGCTACCGACCCGTCCCAGATCTCAGCCGCGGTTTGTGCGTAGTCGACGAGCCGGACCTTGGTCCCGTCACCGCTGGTCGCGTCCTTGGACAACCGCGGGTCTTCGACGCCGATCGTCACCGCATCGAGATGCTCGACACCGTCTTGGGCTTCGGATGGGCGCTGCTGGGAGTTACCGTCCACCCCGACGACTGGGACACCGTGCCGGTAGCCGTCCGCGAGCTGCGACCGCAGGAGATCGCCGTCGGCCTCGACGACCGGCTTCCGCCGACCGCAGACGGGCGCAACGCCATTGCCGATGTCGATGGCGGGCTGGTGCGCGAGGTGGCTGCCTTGCGAGGCCGCTTCCTCCTCGTCCGGCCTGACCGGTTCGTGGCCGCCACCTGGGTCCCGGCCGACGCTGGCCGCGTCGTCGCAGCACTGTCCTCCTACCTACCCCGACCGATGACGACGAGGTGACCTGATGGCACGACCAGCACGTGTCCCGCTTCCCGGTGGGCAGGCCGACGGCCTGCTGCGACAGACCGCGACCTCCCACGTTGGCCTTCGCGTGCCCGACGTCAGCGCCGCCGTCGACTTCTACGGACACGTCCTCGGGCTGGTCCGGCACAGCGACCTGCCCGGGTCAGGAGCACGCCTCGGTTGGGGGTTGGGCCACCACGTCCTCGACCTCGTGCCAGGGGACCCGGGTCTCGACCACTTCGGCTTCGAGGTTCGTGACCCTGGCGGGTTGGACGGCATCCGGCAGCGCCTGACAAACGCCGAAGTGCCGTACGCCGACCTCGACGCCGTCTACGTCGATGAGCCGGTGGAACCTGGAGCGGAAGCCGTGGGCGTTGTGCTCGAGGATCCGGACGGGAACACCGTCCACTTCCACGGCCCGGTTCAGCGACAGGGCGAACACGCCGCCGACACCGGCCGACGACCCATCAAATATCAGCACATCACCCTGGCGACCACGGACGTAGCCCCCATGGTTGCCTTCTACGTCGGCACAGTCGGGTTCCGGATGTCCGATCAGTTGGAGGACGGGCGGTTCGCCTGGCTCCGCAGCAACCGGGAACATCACACGCTGGCTGTCGTTAAGACCGGAGTCGCCGGGGACATCGACCACTACTCCTACGACTTGGCCGAGTGGGAGGACTTCAAGGCCTGGTGCGACCGGCTGACCGACGAGGGCATTGACGTGGCCTGGGGACCTGGCCGCCACGGCCCCGGGAACAACCTCTTCGTCTTCTTCGACGACCCGGCCGGCAACCACGTCGAGCTGTCTGCCGAGATGGAGAAGTTCCACGACGACCGTGTCGAGTACGTCCCTCGGACATGGCAACCCGCGCCAACAAGCGTCAATCTTTGGGGTGGTCAGCTGCCCAACTGGCGCAAGACCAGCGGTGAGCGCATCCAGGGCAGCGCTTGATGGCGTATGCGACGTTCCTAAACGCTGGCGAGCGGCGCGTCGGGGAGGTCGTCGACGACCACCTCGTCCCCTTGCGAGGGCTGACGGAGATCGGCTCATCGACGCCACTCGACCTGCTGCGCTCTGCCGCCCGCGACGAGGAGGGGCGCGTCCGGCTGGACGAGGTCGAGCTGCTACCGGTGGTGCCCCACCCCAGCAAGATCCTTTGCGTCGGCCTCAACTATGCCGACCACATCGCCGAGACAGGACGCCAGCGTCCCACCTACCCGGTGCTCTTCCCCAAGTACGCGTCGAGCCTAATCGGCGCCAACGCCGACATCCGGCTGCCTCCGGAGTCCGACCAGGTCGACTACGAGGGGGAGCTGGCGGTCATCGTGGGCTCCCCTGGGCGTCGGATCACCCGGGACGAAGCACCGGGGCACGTCGCAGGCTTCGCAGTCGCCAACGACGTCACAATGCGCGACTACCAGTACAAGACTCACCAGTGGCTGCAGGGCAAGGCGTGGGACTCATCCACACCCCTCGGGCCCTACCTGGTGCCCATCGATGAGGTCGACGTGGACGGCGCGGGCATCCGCACAGTCCTTAACGGAGCGGTGGTGCAGTCCTCGAGCATCAATCAGCTCATCTTCGACGTCAGCGCGCTGATCAGCTTGGTCTCGGAATTCACCACCCTCCTCCCCGGCGACATCCTGCTCACCGGCACGCCCGGCGGCGTGGGCTACCGCAGGGAGCCGCAGGTCTTCCTGCGCGATGGCGACGTGGTCTCGGTGGAGGTCGACGGGGTCGGTCGGCTGATGAACCACGTGGTCGCCGAGCGCATCACCTGAGACGAATGACGCACTGACACCCACCCCAACGTCTTACACCACACCCGGCGACCGCCGCTTCCGAAGCCGCTGACGGATCCGTTGACTGACCTGAGCACCCGACCAGGAGGGACCTCCGTGGCAACGACCGCACCACCGTCATCTGACGTGGACCTGTGGGACGACCAAGCGCTCAAGGACCCCTATCCGCTGTACGCCCGGCTGCGAGATCTCGGGCCCGTCGTCCACCTCACCGCGCAGGACGTCTTCGCGATTCCGCGCTACCTAGCTCTGCGCGAAGCCCTGGCCGACTGGCACAGCTTCAGCTCGGCTCAGGGCGTCACGATGAACGATCACGTCAACACGTCGTTCACCGGCATCGTCCTGGCCACGGACCCACCAGAGCACGACGTCATGCGCAAGGTCCTCGCCGCGCCGCTGCGGCCGGACCAGCTGCGACTGATCACCCCGTCCGTGCGGGTCGAGGCTGACGGTGTCGTCGAGCGTCTCGTCGAACGCGGCAGGTTCGACGCCGCGACGGACCTCGCTCAGCACCTGCCCCTGACCGTTGTCTCGACGCTCGTCGGTCTCGGCGACTTCGGCAAGGAACGGATGCTGGAGTGGGCCGCCGCGACGTTCGACTCCCAGGGACCGATCGAACGACAGCGCACCCGGGACGCCTTCCCCAAGCTGGACGAGATGGTGGCCTTCGCCACGAGGCAGCTCACACGGGAGCACCTGCCTCCAGACGGGTGGGTGGCTGCCCTCTACGCCGCCGCCGACCGCGGTGAACTACCTGCGGACAAGCCCCCGGTGATGGTCATGGACTACACGGGTCCAGCCCTTGACACCACGATTTTCGCGATCACCAGCGCGATCTGGCTGTTCGCACAGAACCCCGACCAGTGGGACCTCGTGCGTGAGGATCCGCGCCTCATACCGCACGCCATCAACGAGGTCGTCCGCCTCGAGTCACCCATCCAGCGCTTCTCGCGCGTGACCACCACGGACGTCGAGATCGACGGGAACAACCTGCCGAAGGGGGCCCGCGTGCTCATGCTCTTCGGCTCGGGCAACCGTGACGAGCGGAAGTACCCAGACCCCGAGCGGTTCGACGTCCGGCGCCGCCCGTCGGACCACCTCGCCTTCGGTCACGGCGTCCACGCCTGCGTCGGAATGAACCTCGCCCGCCTGGAGATCCGGCTGCTGCTGGAGGCGCTGGCGCTGCGGGTCGAGCGCTTCGAGCTGCTCGACGTCGAACGGGCGATCAACAGCACCTTGCGCGGTATCGCGAAGCTCGATGTGGCTGTGCGGTGAGGGAGCGAAGATGGCGACGGTGACGTACGTACGGGCGGACGGGAGTCACGCCGTGCACAGGGTGGACCCGGGTACGTCGGTGATGCAGGCCGCCGTCGCCAACGGCGAGGATGGGATCGTCGCCGAGTGCGGTGGATCCCTGATGTGCGCGACGTGCCACGTGTACGTGGACGAGCGCTTCGTCGACCTGCTGGCCCCACCCGGTGAGGAAGAAGCGGAGATGTTGACGTGCACCGCGGCCGAGCGGCGACCCACCAGCCGACTGTCGTGCCAGGTGGTAGTTAGCGAGACGCTGAACGCTCTCGTGGTCGAGCTGCCCGAGGTGCAGGTATGACCAATTCCGCCACCGACACAGTGGTCATCGCAGGCACGGGCCAAGCAGGATTCCAGACAGCAGCCTCACTGCGCGACGCCGACTACCCAGGCCGGGTCGTCCTCGTCGGCGACCACCACTTGCCCTATCAGCGCCCACCTCTGTCCAAAGCTTTCCTCGAAGGCCTGGTGAGCCTGAGCCAGCTGGCCTTCCGACCCCAGGACTACTTTCAGCGCCATGACATCGAAGTCATCCGCGGCCCCGTGACGGGGTTCGATCGCCGTCGGCGCACTGCCGAACTCGATGGTCACTGTGAGATCGACTACGACCACCTCGTGCTCGCTACCGGCTGTCGGGCGCGCCGACCAGGCGTACCGGGGGAGGACCTGGGCGGTGTGCACTACCTGCGGGACCTGGACGACGCCCAGCGCTTGACCGAGCACCTGTCCCGCGTCGAGCGGCTCGTCGTCGTCGGAGCGGGATTCATCGGCCTGGAAGTGGCGGCAGTAGCTCTCAAGCGGGGCGTCGAGGCCACGGTCCTCGAGTTCGCCCCTCGTGCCATGGGGCGGGCGGTCTCCCAGTTCATGGGCGATTTCTTCATCGCACGGCACCGCGCGGCAGGGAACCGCCTCGATCTCAACACGGGCGTGCGGGAGTTCGTGGACGACGGAACTGGTCACGTCGCCGCTGTCGTCACGTCCACCGGCGAGAAGCTCTCCGCGGACCTTGTCGTCGTCGGCGTCGGCGTCCAACCCAACACCGAAGTCGCTGAGCGAGCTGGCCTGACCGTGGACAACGGGGTCGTCGTCGACGAGTTCCTGCGCTCGGTCGACGACCCGGATGTCTCCGCCGTAGGTGACTGCAGCCGCTTCATCGAGGTCACGTCGGGTTCGTTGGTGCGGCTGGAGTCGGTCCAGAACGCCGTGGACCAGGCTCGGTGCGTGGCCACGCGACTCGCAGGCACCGCGGTGGCGTACAACGCCCTGCCCTGGTTCTGGACCGACCAGCTTGGCATGAAGCTGCAGATCGCCGGTCTGACGGCAGGTCACGATCGCACTGAGGTCGTCGGAGATGTGAGCGGTGTCCGCTTCTCGGTCTACTGCTTCTCCGGGAACCACCTGCTCGGCGTCGAGTCGGTCAACCGCCCCGCCGATCACCTCGCTGCTCGGCGGCTGCTGACCGCGGACGGAGAGCGCCTAGCGTCGATCACGCCCGGCGTGGTCAGGGCCCCGGGCTTCTCGCTGCGCGACCATCAGGCCGGTGAGCGAGGAGCCGATCGCGCCACGACGGGACCGGCGACCCGTGAGCCAGCAGGCAAGGCAGAACAAGGAGGATGAGAGTGGTCATTGACCCCTTCCAGGGACTGGCGCGTGGGCATCTCGTCGACGGCCGATGGCTCACCGAGGGTGCAGCGCGGGAGTCGACGAATCCGGCTACTGACGAGGTGCTCGGGACCTTCATCGACGGCGGGCTCAACGTCGCCCGGGCAGCTGTCGACGCAGCCGTCAGGGCGTTCACCAAGGGCCGCTGGCGCACGGACCGCGAACTGCGAGCCAGCGTCCTGTGGGACCTCGCCGATGCCGTCGAGGCGAACCTCGACAGACTTGCGACGGCGATCACGCTGGAAAACGGCAAGTTGCTGGCACAAGCCCGCTTCGAACTCAGCATCGCGGCGCCGAAGCTGCGCTACTACGCCGGCCTCGCCCTCACCGACCTCGGCACCGCCACCGCGACCCGGAGCGGCGGGATCTCCATGCTGCTCAAAGAGCCGATCGGCGTGGCCGGCATCATCGTGCCCTGGAACTCTCCGGTGATCCTTGCAATTCGCAGTCTCGCCCCGGCGCTGGCCGCTGGATGCACCACGGTCGTCAAGATGCCAGCGCAGACCGCGTTGACCGGAATCCTGTTGGCTGAGGTCCTCAGCGCGGTGCCATCGCTACCCCCGGGTGTTCTCAACGTCTTCACCGAGTCGGGCGACGAAGGAGCGCGCGAACTCGTCTCCTCACCCGGTGTCCATGTCATCAGCTACACCGGCAGCAGTGCCGTCGGCTCGAAGATTATGAGTGCCGCTGCTGCTTACCTCAAGCCGGTGTCCCTCGAGCTCGGCGGGAAGACGCCGATGGTCGTCTTCGCGGACGCAGACCTCGACGCAGTCGTGCCAGCGCTGACGGCCGGGGCTACAACCTTCGCCGGGCAGTTCTGCATGACCGGCAGCCGCGTCCTGGTGCAGCACCAGGTAGCCGATGAGATACGCGAACGCCTGACTAAGTCCCTCTCGGCGCTCGAGCCCGGTCCGGGGATGGACCCCGAAACAGGACTAGGTCCCCTGATCGATCACGCGTCGGTTGAGCGCATCGACGGGATCGTGCAGTCATCGCACGACGCGGAGATGATCCTCCGGGGGGGACCGACCGAAGGACCGGGATCCTTCTACCGGCCTGCAGTCCTGGGCGTCCAGGACGTCGGCTCCCCACTGGTCCAACAGGAGCTCTTCGGCCCGGTCGTAACTTTCGAGGTCTTCGCCACCGAAGAGGAGGCCGTCACGCGTGCCAATGCCACGGACTACGGCCTGGCCGCCTCCGTTTGGACGACTGATGGAGCACGTTCGTTGCGGGTTTCGACTGCGCTAGACGTAGGCACAGTCTGGACGAACGACTGGGCGCAGATCTTTGACCAGTTCGAAGAAGGCGGCTACAAGCGCAGCGGCCTCGGCCGCCTCAACGGTCCTGGCGGCCTCGCGGAGTTCCAAGAGGTGAAGCACATCTACAGGGCGGTTTGAGCCAGTCGTGCCGCAGACCGTGTGGGGCATCACCCCGCAGCAAGGGTGCCGCCGGTCGAGGCGTCGAGTGGTGCCCGACCGCCGGCCCGTTCAAGGGCAGTGGTGAATGTTTCCGCGTGCGGCGTCCGCGACACTGACGTGCACTACCGCGAGTGGGATCAGCGACTACTTCCTCCTTCTGCTCTGTCACGAGGCCGCCGGCGCCTCTCGGCGGTAGGCGCGGGCGTCAACGACGTCGCGTGGGCGATTTGGGGTGTGAGTAGCAACGGCGCAGGATCCTCCGTTAAGGGGCCGTTGGCGGCTGGTCAGTAGTCGACGATGAGGCTGTCCATGGCGGCTTGTCGGTCGGTG
>JAABUZ0100004373.1_pt1 | contig 19566 bp, 15 predicted proteins | sample 5562091 | NCBI WGS metagenome assembly JAABUZ01 (sample SAMN12813069, study PRJNA571459) | rock metagenome | isolation source: Antarctica rocks | place: Antarctica: Victoria Land, Linnaeus Terrace sud | collected 2015-12-21 | reverse complement strand
CCTCCCCCGCCCCCCCCCCCCTCCTCCGCCGCTTCGTCCAGCTCCTCGCCGCCCTCACCCTCCTCTGCGCCGTCACCGAGCTCTTCTGCGCCTCCGTCCTCCACCTCTACGCCCGCTACGCCTACTCCATGCTCGACGAGTACTTCCCCGACTTCCGCTACTTCGCCGACCGCTTCGCCAGCCTCCACACCCTCGAGTTCTTCACCAAAACCCCCGGCCACCCCTTCATGTATCCCGCTCCGGCCGCCCTCCCCTACGCCTTTTTCTTCCTCACCAGCCCCCAGCACGCCCTTCGCTACTTCCTCCTCGTCATGGTCGGCTCCTTCCTCCTCGCCGCCGTCCTCCTCGCCCGCGCCCTCGCCCGCCGCGGCCTTTCGCTCGGGAGCGCCTCCGCCTTCTCCGCCGCCACCCTCCTCCTCTCCTACCCCTTCTGGTTCGTCTACCACCAAGCCAACATGGAGTGGTTCGTCTGGCTCGTCCTCTCCCTCGGCCTTTGGAGCTTCTTCCGCAACCGCCCCTACGCCGCCGCCATCTGCATCGGCATCGCCGGCTCCATCAAGATCTTCCCCTTCCTCTACCTCGGCCTCCTCCTCAGCCGCCGCCGCTACCTCCCCATCGTCGTCTCCCTCCTCTTCGCCGTCGCGCTCACCTTCGTCTCGCTCTGGATCGTCTACCCCGACCTCCGCGTCAGCTGGACCTACATCCAGGCCGGCGTCGATCACTTCCGCCAGGTCTTCATGCTTCACCTCCGCGACGAACGCGGCTTCGACCACTCCCTCTTCGGCCTCTACAAAAACCTCGCTCCCCATCTCCCAGCCCCAGACCGCCTCGCCCGCATCCTCTCCCTCTACCTCCTCGTCGCCGCCACCGCCGGCATCGCCCTATACGTCCTCCGCATCCGCAAGCTGCCCGTCATCAACCAGCTGCTCGCCCTCACCGTCGCCTCCATCCTGCTTCCACCCACCTCCTTCGACTACACCCTCGTCCACCTCTACGCCCCCTGGGTCCTCCTGCTCTTCTACCTCCTCCACCGCTACCGGCAAGACCCCAGCCTCCGCTCCGCCTCCCCCGCCCTCGCCCCCGCCCTGCTCTGCTTCGCCGTCCTCTTCGCCCCCCTCACCGAGTTCATCGTCCACGGCGAAACCATCGGCGGCCCCATCCGCGCCGTCGCCCTCGTCCTTCTCTTCACCCTCGCCCTGGTCTACCCCTTCCCCGACCCAGCCCTCGACCTGGCCTCAACCACCCCGACAGCCGCAGGCCCGCTCCACCCCAGCGAGACCGACTTAACCCACCGGGGTACAGGGCACCTATTCCTGAGATAGGCCCACGCTTCAGCCCGGACGCAGGACATTAGTTCCTGAGATAGGCCCACGCTTTAGCCCGGACGCAGGACATTAGTTCCTGAGATAGGTCCGGGCTTTAGCCCGGACATCCTACGGCAGGTAAGACATGGACTTTAGCCCCCGGGTCATGATCTTTGTGAGCACTACCAAGGCAGGAAGGCAAGGCAGAAGGGCGAGGCAAGAGAGCGCAGAACGGAGTGCGGGGGGTTGGTGGGGTGGGTTTAGAGGTGTTTGAGGTAGTCGAGGATCTCGGGGCTGGTCCAGTTCTGGGCGCTGACGAACTTGCGGCGGAGGATGCCGGTGCGGTCGATGATGTAGGTTTCGGGGATCTGGGCGGTGCCGTAGAGGGCGTTGATGCGTTGGTCGCTGTCGCGGACGGTGACGAGGTTGACGTGGTGGCGGGTGAGGAACTGGCGGTAGAGGTCGTCGTCCTGGTCGATGCTGACGCCGACGACGGCGAGTTGGGGCATTTGCTTTTGGAGCTCGAGGAGGCTGGGGAGCTCTTCGACGCAGGGGGCGCACCAGGTGGCCCAGAGGTTGAGGACGACGATGCGGCCGCGGAGGCTGGCGAGGTCGAGGGTTTGGACGCCGTCGGTGATTTTGAAGAGGGGGGCGGAGGTGCTGAGGCGGTTGGGGTGGTCGCCGCGGTCGCAGCCGGCGGAGAGGAGCAGGGTGAGGGCGATGGCGCCTGAGAGGATGGACGGGGATCTACGCACGGGGTCTCCGGTTTCTATAATACGGAGCGGATGCGAGAGGGCGGACAGGATGATGGAGCGGTGAGGCGGGTGCTGGGGCTGGCGGATGCGGACGAGAGCGGGGCGGGGGACGGGCGGGCGGCGGCGGAGGCGCGGACGTGGGCCGGGGGTGTGGACGGGGGGGCTCCGCTGGAGTTGACGGTGGTGCTGCCGGTGCGGAATGAGGCGCTGAACCTGCCGGGGTGTCTCGCGTCTGTGCTGGGGCAGACGGAGCCGGGGTTTGCGCTGGGGCGGGAGTGGGAGCTGATTGTGGTGAACGACGGATCGACGGATGGGACGCGGGGGATTGCGGAGAGGGCGGCGGCGGAGCATCCGGCGACGGAGGTGGGGGCGGCGGTGACGGTGATGGATGCGCCGGCGTTTGAGACGGGGGCGCGGGGCGGGTTTACGGGCAAGAACAATGCGTGCTGGGCGGGGGCGGGGGCGGCGCGGGGGCGGCACATCCTGTTTACGGATGCGGATACGGTGCATGAGGCGGGCGGGCTGTCGCGGAGCCTGCGGGAGGCGGAGCGGCACAAGGTGTCGCTGCTGTCGTATTCGCCGCGGCAGATTGCGTTGGGGTTGGTGCAGCGGAGTGTGATGCCGCTGATCTTTTCGGAGCTGGCGAGTGTGTATCCGATGGCTGAGGTGAATGACCCGGGAAGAAGGTTGGCGGCGGCGAACGGGCAGTTTTTGCTGGTGGAGCGGGGAGCTTATTTCGATCTGGGCGGGCATCGGGCGGTGGGGCCGAGTGTGCTCGAGGACGTGGCGCTGGCGCGGAATATGAAGCGGGCGCAAAGGGGGATCCGGTTCCGGTATGCGCCGGAGGCGGTGCGAACGCGAATGTACCGGACGACGGGGGAGATGGTGGAGGGATGGACGAAGAACCTGGCGCTGCTGATGCCGCGACCGGTGTATCTGGCGGCCTGGAGGGCGCTGGATTTTGTGCTGTTCTTCGGGCTGCCGGTGGTGGCGCTGGGGTTGCCGCACCTCCTGGGATGGCAGAGGGCGGCGATTCTGCTGCTGTGGCTGCGGACGGCGTTCCGGTTTTACAGCCGGGCAGCGCGGTCGAACTTTCGGGCGGTGGATGTGGCGATCTCGGTTCTGGGAGTGCCGATGTTGGTGTTTCTGCTGCTGCGGAGCGCGGTGGGGCATCGGCTGCGGCGGTCGGTGACGTGGAAGGGGCGGAGTTATAACCCGAACCGGTATTGAGGCTGTTTGGCCGGGATAGGCGCGTGGTGTGGGCTCCGGTGTGAGGGTACGGGGGCGTGGATGGGCGGGTGGTGCGGGCGATCAGATAAACTTGGTTTCAACGACTATGGTTTCCCTGACACGCAAGGCCGAGTTTTCGTCTGCGCACTTTTACTGGAATGACAGCTGGTCTCCGGAGGAGAACGAGCGGGTGTTTGGGAAGTGCTCGAACCGGAACGGGCACGGGCACAACTACACGCTGGAGGTGACGGTGGCGGGGGAGGTCGATCCGGTGAGCGGGTTTGTGGTGGACCTGAAGGAGATGAAGAAGATTCTGGAGCGCGAGGTGGTGAGCGTGTATGACCATCGGCATTTGAACCTGGAGGTTCCGGAGTTTCGGCATCGGCAGCCGACGGTTGAGAACATCGCGGTCTCGGTGTGGGGGCGGCTGGAGGGAAAGATTCCGCATGCGCGGCTCGAGCGGGTGCGGGTGCATGAGACGGCGGATCTGTTTGCGGACTTCTACGGGGTGAGGGCGTGAGCGCGGGGGGTGAGGGCGTGAGCGCGGGGTCGCCGATCGCGCTGCTGTCGCGGAGGTGGCACCTGTGCGCGTCGCATCGTTTGCACACGGAGCGGTATGACGCGGAGCGGAATCACGAGGTGTTTGGGAAGTGCAACAACCCGCATGGGCATGGGCACAACTACGTGATCGAGGCTACGTTTTCGGGGCCGGTGAGTGCGGAGACCGGTATGGTTACAAATCTGGCCGACCTGGATAGATTTGCGGCGAGGGAGTTGTTGGCGAGGTTCGACCACCAGAACCTGAACACGCTCCCTTGCTTCGCGGAGACGGTTTCGACGACGGAGAACTTTGCGGTGGAGGTGCACCGGATTTTTTCGGCTTACCCGCATGCGCGGCTGGAGCGGGTTGGTATCGAGGAGACGTCGAACAACTCTTTTGCGTACGCGGGCGAGTCCGCGGTTGCGGGTGCGCCGAGGTTTGAGGACAGAGGCAGATAGATGGAACGCACGGTACCGATTGATTGCATTACGCCGGACACACCGCTGACGGGCGACGTGGAAAGGCCGAGGGGAACTTCGACGGGGGTTGCCGGTGCCGACACGCCGGGGGCTGAGATGGGGCGTGGCGTGGCTGGGGCGGGCGAGTTGGCTGAGGTTTCGACGCAGGCGATCTATCGCGAATTGCTGCGGCGGATGGGGGAGGATCCTGACCGGGACGGCCTCGTTCGAACGCCGGAGCGAGTGGAACGATCGAATGCGTATCTGACGCGGGGCTACGCGCGGACGGTGGCGGAGGTGCTGCATGGGGCGCTGTTCGACGTCGACTATGACGAGATGGTGATTGTGAAGGATGTGGAGTTTTACTCGCAGTGCGAGCACCATCTGCTGCCGTTTTTCGGCAAGGTGCATATCGCGTATGTGCCGCAGGGGAAGGTTGTGGGGCTGAGTAAGCTGCCGCGGGTGGTGGAGGTGTTTGCGCGACGGTTGCAGGTGCAGGAGCGGTTGACGCGCGAGATCGCGGACGCAATTACGGACGCGATTGCGCCGCAGGGGGTAGGGGTGGTGATCGAGGCGCAGCATCTGTGCATGATGATGCGGGGGGTGGAGAAGCAGCACTCGAAGACGACGACGTCGGCGATGCTGGGGGTGTTCAAGACGCAGATTCAGACGCGGACGGAGTTCTTGTCGCTGATCCGGGGACACTCGGCCTGAATGACGGCGACGGAGGTCGATCTGCAGACGGCAGGGACGCGGGTGCGGCGCTGTGATGCGGAGAGGCTGAGGGGCGGCTTTCAGATCTGGGCGAGGCCGCCGTCGACGCAGAGCTCCATGCCGTTGACGAAGCTGGAGTCCGATGAGGCGAGGAAGAGGGCGACGGTGGCGATCTCCTCTGGGCGGCCGAGCTCCTGGCGCGGGACCATGGCCTGGAACTGCCGGCGCATCTCCTGGGGTGCTCCTTGCATGGCGGGCGTGTCGATGGGACCGGGGCTGAGGACGTTGACGCGGATGTTGCGGTCTTTGAGCTCGACCAGCCAGGTTCGCGCGAAGGAGTGGAGGGCGGCCTTGCTGGCGCCGTAGACGCTTCTGCCGGGGAGGCCCTTGATGCTGGCGATGGAGCCGTTGAGGATGATGGAACCGCCATCGCGAAACAGGGGAAGAGCCTTTTGCGCGGTGAAGAGCGTGCCGCGGGCGTTGAGGCCGAAGGTGGCGTCGAACTGCTCCTCCGTCACCGAGCCGAGCAGGGCCTGGGTGCTGAGGCCGGCGCTGGCGAAGAGGACGTCGATATGTCCCTCTTCGCGCTGGACGGTGTCGTAGAGGCGGTCGAGGTCGGCGAGGTTGGCGGCGTCACCCTGGACGCCGGTGACGTTGCGGCCGATGGCTTTGACGGCCTGGTCGAGTTTGTCCTGTTGGCGGCCGGTGATGAAGACGTGCGCGCCCTCTTCGACGAAGAGCTTTGCGGAGGCGAGCGCCATGCCTGATGTCGCCGCGGTGATGACGGCGACTTTACCTTCCAACTTCCCCATGTGTGATCTCCTGTGCCGATCGGTGGTACACACCTTCGAGTCGTTGAAGCGGAGGAGGATACAAAAGATTGGATGTTGCCGAGGACGTGCCGGGGAGGTGTGGCATAGAGCAGGGTGCGCGGGGTTGATTTACGGTAGGTTGAGCGAGGGAGCGCGTTTGGCGGCACGATGAATGGACTTCTGATACTGGACAAGCCGGCGGGGATGACGTCGCACGATGCCGTGGCGCTGGTGCGGCGTGTGACGGGCGAGAGGTCGGTGGGGCACCTGGGCACGCTGGACCCGATGGCGACGGGGGTGCTGCCGCTGCTGCTGGGGCGGTATACGCGGCTGGCGCAGTTTTTCGGGAGCGCGGAGAAAGTGTACACGGGGCGGATCCGGTTTGGGTGGGCGACGGATACGTATGACGCGGAGGGCGAGGCGGCGGGGGCGGAGCGGCCGCTGGGGTGCACGCTAGGGGAGCTGCGGGGGATGGCGGCGGAGTTTCTGGGGGAGCAGGAGCAGATGCCGCCGGTCTACTCGGCGAAGAAGATCGGTGGGGTGGCGGCGTACAAGCTGGCGCGAGCGGGGGTGGAGGCGCCGATGAAGGCGGCGCGGGTGACGGTGCAGGAGTTTCGGCTGGAGTCGCTCGACCGGGAGCGATCGGAGGTGGAGTTTGGGATGCGGATTTCGGCGGGGGGGTATGTGCGCTCGGTCGCGCATGAGATGGGGGTGAAGGCGGGGTGCGGGGCGCATCTGGCGGCGCTGCGGCGAACGCGGGCGGGGGCGTTTGGGCTCCCGGAGGCGATCTCGGCGGAGGAGTTGAAGGGGCTGGCGGGGGATGAGGCGGAGCTGCTGCGATGGATGCCGCATCCGCGGACTCTGTTGCCGGCTATGCCGTGTGTGACGGTGGAGGAGCGGGCCGCGGGGCAGTTGCGGAACGGGATGCAGGTGAACCTGCCGGAGTTTGGGACGGCTCCGCTGGTGAAGGTGTTTACGGGGCCGGTGGAGATGCTCGGGATTGCGCGGCGGATTGCGGGGACGCTGATGCAGCCGATGGTGGTGCTGGGGTGAGGGTGTCCGCAAGGCGCTGGCTGTTAGGTCAAGACTGGAGGCTAGAAGAGACTTGAGGCCAGGAGCTCGGGCTATTGCTTTTTGAGCAGTGGAGTGACGAGGTGGAGGACGTTTTGGGCGACGACCTGGTTGCCGCGGGCGGTGGCGTGGGTGCGGTCGGCCTGCATCATGCCGTCGACGCCGAAGACGCCCTGGAGGAGGAAGGGGAGGAGGGGGACGCTGTATTTGTGGGCGAGCAGGGTGTAGGTGGTTTGGAACTGCTGGATGTAGTCGGGGCCGTAGTCGGGGGGGAGGGTGATGCCGGCGAGGGCGATCCTGGCGCCGGAGGGTTTGAGGCGGGCGAGGATGGCGTCGAGGTTGCTGCGGGAGTCTTCGATGCGGAGGCCGCGGAGGCCGTCGTTGCCGCCGAACTCGACGACGATGACGGCGGGGTGGAGGGCGAGGATGCGATCGATGCGGTTGAGACCGTCCTTGGTGGTGTTGCCGCTGATGCCCTGATTGACGACGTGGTAGTGGAAGCCGAGGGCGTCGAGGTCTTTCTGGAGGAAGTCGGGATAGCTTTCGCCGGGGTCGGCGCCGAAGCCGGCGGTGAGGGAGTCGCCGAAGCAGACGAGGATGGGGCGGTGGTCGGGGGTGGTGGTTGCGGGGGAGGCTGGGATCATCGATGTGTCGCTGCTGGTCGCGTCTCCGGAGGTGTTTTGCGATGGGGTGGAGGTGTGGGCGGAGTCTTGTGATGGGTTGGGAGCGGGCGCGGTGCGGCAGCCTGAGGCTCCCGCGGCTGCCGCTAGAATGAGGGAGAGCCAGAGCGAACGCATGCTTTGACAGTACCAAAGGGCACGAAGGGGAGTCGAAGCGGAGTGAGCGAAGCGGGCGCGGGGAAGACGCAGGCGGGAGAGCCGATGATCGTGGTCGAGGATCTGCGCAAGAGCCTGCGGACGGGGACGCGGTCGGTGGAGATTTTGAAGGGCATCGATTTTGTGATTCCGCGGGGGCAGTTCGCGGCGATCATGGGGTCGTCGGGGAGCGGGAAGTCGACGCTGCTGGGATTGCTGGCGGGGCTGGACACGCCGACTTCGGGGAGTGTGCGGCTGGCGGGGCAGGCGATCTCGTATCTTCCGGAGGATGAGCTGGCGCAGGTGCGCGGGCGGACGATCGGATTTGTGTTTCAGTCGTACCAGCTGATTCCGTCGCTGACGGCGCTTGAGAATATATTGCTGCCGCATGAGTTGAATGCGGAGAGCCGGGACCAGGCGGCGGGATTGGCGCGGGCGCGGACGCTGCTGGATTCGGTGGGGTTGGCGGACCGGATGGATCATTATCCGGTGCAGCTTTCGGGCGGCGAGCAGCAGCGGGTGGCGCTGGCGCGGGCGTTTATCCTGCGGCCGCCGATTGTGCTGGCGGATGAGCCGACGGGGAATCTGGACTCGGTGAACGGGGAGAGTGTGCTGCGGCTGCTGCTGGATCTGAACCGGGTGGAGGGGACGACGCTAGTGCTGGTGACGCATGACGCGGCGGTGGCGGCGTTTGCGCATCGGCGGATCACGCTGCGGGACGGGATGCTGCTGTCGGACGAGATGGCAGAGGTTGCGGACCGGGCCAGCGAGATGTTTGCGGCGGGCAGCAAGTGAGGGTTGAGATGTATGGGAGTTTCCCCAGCGGTGCACGGCGCGGACAGGAGAGCGTACCCCAGGGGCTGAAGCCCGCTTCTTTTGAGAGTTTGAATGTCTGGGCTGAAGCCCAGACCTACCTTAGAAGCGAAGACAACGACAGGAGAAGCGAAGGGAACGACAGGAGAAGCGCCGGAAACGGCAGGAGAAGCGCCGGAAACGGCAGGAGAAGCGCCGGAAACGGCAGGAGAAGCGAAGGGAACGACATGTCTCTCGAACTCTCGGCAGCGCGACGAGGACAGGGTTAGGCATGGCGACTCTTTCGTATGGGACGGCGATGCGGATTGCTTCGCGGGAGCTTCGGTCTTCGCGGGGGAAGTTTCTATTTGTGATCCTTTCGGTGGCAATTGGGGTGGCGGCGCTGACGGGGGTGCGGGGGTTTTCGGCGTCGTTCCGGTCGACGCTACTGACGCGGGCGCGGGCGATCATGGCGGCGGATCTTTCGGCGCGGATGTTTCAGCAGCCGACGGCGGAGGAGCAGAAGGGGCTCGATGAGATTCGGGCGAGCGGGGTGGAGATTACGCCGGTGACGGAGCTGCTGTCGATGGCGTCGTCGCCGAAGACGCTGGATCCGCTGCTGGTGAGTTTGAAGGCGGTCGATCCGTCGATGTATCCGTTTTACGGGAGTGTGGATCTCCAGCCGACGGCGAAGCTGGGGGCGGTGCTGGGGCCGCGGACGGTGGTGGTGGCGGATGATCTGCTGGTGCGGCTCCACATGCAGGTTGGCGATGAGTTGAAGCTGGGGGACAAGCTGTTTCGGATCGCGTCGGTGGTATCGAACGAGCCGGACCGGTTGAGCGGGAGCTTTGCGGCGGGGCCGCGGGTGCTGATCTCGCGAGAGGGTCTGGAGTCGAGCGGGTTGCTGGCCCCGGGGTCGCATGCGGGGCAGCGATACCTGTTCAAGGTGCCAGCGCCGCGGAGTGGGGCGGCGATCTCGGATAGCGCGGTGGCGGAGCTGAAGATGCGGCTGGAGAAGCTGCTGCCTGAGGCGCAGGTGATCGATTACCGGGAGACGAACCCGGCGCTGACGCAGGGGCTGGACCGGGCGACGAGCCTGCTGTCGTTGATGAGCCTAGTGGCGCTGGTGCTGGGGGCAGTGGGTGTGGCGATGGCGATGCGAGCGCATCTGCAGGAGCGAATGGACTCGATCGCGATCATGAAGTCGCTGGGTGCAGGGTCGACGCAGATCATTAAGATTTACCTGATTCAGACGCTGTTTCTGGGGGTAATGGGAGGGCTGCTGGGGGTGGGGTTGGGGGTGTTGGTGCAGCTGGCGTTTCCGTGGCTGCTGGCGAAGCTGGTGAACATCGATACGACGCTGCATCTCCAGTGGAGGACGGTGGCGACGGGGCTGCTGGCGGGGGTGCTGACGACGCTGTTGTTTACCTTGCCGCCACTGCTCGATATCCGGGGCGTGCGGCCGGTGCTGATCTTCCGGAGGGCGGTGGAGGATGTGGACGATCCGTTTGTGCCGGCGGTGTTTCGCAAGCTGCGGAAGAATGCGGCGCAGCTGAGCGCGGCGGTGCTGATTCTGCTGGGGCTGACGGCGATTGCGACGACGCTGTCGGACTCGGCGACGGTGGGGCGATACTTTTCGATTGGGCTGGTGTCGGTGTTGGGAGTGCTGCTGCTGGCTTCGGCGGGGGTGCTGAACCTGCTGCGGACGGGGTTGCGCCGGAGTGGGTTCAGCCTCCCGTCGTCGCTGCGGCATGGACTGGCGAATCTGTATCGGCCGGGGAATCCATCGGCGGCGCTGCTGGCCGCGTTGGGGCTGGGCGTGATGCAGATTATGACGGTGTACCTGGTGCAGCAGGCGGTGGTGAGCGAGCTGCATATTTCATCGGCGCCGGACCTGCCGAATGTGTTTCTGATCGACATTACGCCGGAGGAGATCGCGGGGGTGCGGACGCTCTTGAAGGCGCAGCCTACGGTGGCGGCAGCGCCGGAGTTTCTGCCGGTGGTGAGCTCGCGGATATTGGAGATTGACGGGGTGGAGGCGAACAAGGCGAAGGTGAAGAACTTTCCGAAGCGGATGCTGCAGGCGATCTCGTTGACGTATGCGGATGCGGCGCCGCCGGGGACGACGGCGGTGCAGGGCAAGTGGTGGGATGGGGCGCAGGCGGCGGACGCGGCGAAGCATCCGCTGGTGGCGGTGAATCAGCCGCAGGCGGAGCGGCTGGGGTTGCACTTGGGGTCGACGATCACGTTTGCAGCGCAGGATGCGCGGTTCACGGCGGTGGTGGCGGCGATCACGAAGTCGAATGGGCAGCATGCGTTTTCGAGGGCGGAGTTTGTGCTGCCGGAGCGAGCGCTGGAGGGTCTGCCGGTGATCTGGTATGGGGGGGTGCATGCGACGCCGAGCCGGGTGGATGAGCTGCAGCGGGCGATGTACCACGCGTACCCGACGGTGACGGTGATCAACGTGGCGCAGGCGCTCGAAACGGTGCGGCAGGTGGTGGTGCAGATTACGTATGTGGTGCAGTTTCTGGCGGCGTTTTCGATCTTTGCGGGGGTGGTGATTCTGGCGAGCTCGATTGCGGGGACGCGCTACCGGCGGGTGCGCGAGGTGGTGGTGTTGAAGACCCTGGGAGCGACGCGGGGGCGGATTGCGACGATCTTTTCGATCGAGTTCGCGGTGCTGGGGATGGTGGCGGCGGTGGTGGGGATTGGGTTTGCGAACTTGATTGCGGATTTGATTTTGCGCAAGCTGACGGTAGCGTACCGGTTCCACTGGGGTTGGAATCTGCTGGCGCTGGTGTTGACGGGATTGTTGACGGTGGGGACGGGGTGGGCGGCTAGTTTCCGGGTGCTGGGGCAGAAGCCGCTGGAGGTTTTGCGGGAGGAGTGAAGAACATAGCGCCTACTGAAACTCAACCTCGAAGAAGAGGTCGGAGCGAACCGCGTGACCGTCTCGCATGGCTGGGCGAAAGGTATATTGCGAGGCGGCTACCAGAGCTTGTTCGTCGAGCCCAAGTCCAATTCCTCGAAGAATATCGAAGTGATCGGCTTTGCCCGACTCGTCTACCTGCACCGAGAGCAGAATGCGGCCGCCATACCCGAGAGCGCGTGCTGAAGAACTGACCACTGGCTGGGGAGCACTCATAACTACCGGAGCTGTCGCGCCTGCCGATTCAACAGCGTGAGAGGTGTGCTCTTTGACAGTCTGAGGACAGGCGGACGTCTGAGCCGATGCCGATGGACCGAGTACACAGTTCTTCACGAATGTTTGCCAGTAAGGTGGCATTAGCGGCAGAAGGTCCGGGAGACTTTCCACGAAGATAGCTGCGAGTGGCCCCGTGTAGTCTCCGTTCTCAGGTGTCTGAATTGTGATGCGGATCGTTTCTATTTCGCCATTCTCTGCGTGGAGGACAACACGTTTAGGAACGTTGGATACGATCTCAACCCCTACACGTTCGCCGAAAAGAACGAGCTGTCCCGACTCAAACTTCAGCGACTTTATCTGTACGCCACACAATGTCCACGAGAGCATCTTCGAAGGGCCGATTAGCTTTCCGGAGCCGTCAAAAGAGAGCTTGTCGTTGCGCCACATTCCACGGAGATAGAGTGGTTTGGAGATGAAACGCCCGCGGAGATCGTTCGCCGTACTTTGGGCTGAAAGTGCTGGTGATAAAAAGAGAGCTAGTGCGACCAGCAGCAAGAGACGGTGCATGCCGCATCGTAGCCGATCTCTCCCAGAGCGTACAGTTTCTCCTGCGCTGTAGGCGGAGAGGCTATGCGATCACGCGTGACGCAATCGCTTTGAGTTGGGGGAGGATGTCGCCGAGGGGGGTGGGTTCGGCGGTGGGGGTGCCCAGGGCGAAGTAGGTTTTGCGGTAGAGGGGGAAGAGCTGCCCGTAGGTGCGGACCGCGGCGGGGTTGGGGGTGAAGGTACGGTGGGGGAGGCACATGGCGGTCTGGGCTTCTTCGACGGTGCGGAAGGCTCCGGTGGCGAGGAGGGCGAAGATGCCGGAGCCGAGCGAGGTGGGGATGCCGTCGGGGACGAGGACGGGTTTGTCGAGGACGTCGGCGTAGACCTGGTTGAGGACGGCGTTGTTCTGGGGGATGCCGCCGGCGTTGATGACGCGGCGGATGGGGACGCCGCCCTCGGCCATGCGGTCGAGGATGATGCGGGTGTGGAAGGCGGTGCCTTCGATGGCGGCGAAGAGCTCGTCCTGGGCGGTGTGGATGAGGTTCCAGCCGAGGGTGACGCCGCCGAGGGCCGCGTTGACGAGGACGGTGCGGTCGCCGTTGTCCCAGGAGAGGCGGAGGAGGCCGGTCTGGCCGGGGTGGTAGGTTTCGAGGCCGCGGGCGAGATCTTTGACGGTGGTGGCGGCGCGGCGGGCGATGGCTTCAAAGATGTCTCCGGTGGCGGAGAGGCCGGCTTCGACGCCGACGAAGCCGGGGTGGACGGAGCCGGGGACGACGCCGCACATGCCGGGGATGAGGGTGGGTTGGGGCTCCATGGCGATGATGCAGGTGGAGGTGCCGACGACGTTGACGACGTCGCCGACGCGGCAGCCGGCGCCGATGGCGTCCCAGTGGGCGTCGAAGGCGCCGACGGGGATGGGGATGCCGGGGGGGAGGCCGAGTTTTGCGGCCCAGGCGGGGGAGAGGTGGCCGGCGAGGTGGTCGGAGGTGAGGACGTTGTTGTTGCTGCCTCCGGGGCCGGAGAGTTTTTCGCGGATGCCGTCGAAGAGGGGGTCGACGGAGGAGAGGAAGGCCTGCGAGGGGAGGCCGCCCCATTTGGGGTTCCACATCCATTTGTGGCCCATGGCGCAGGCGGAGCGCTTGGCGAGGGCGGGGGCGGTGATGCCGGCGAGGGTGGCGGCGACCATGTCGCAGTGCTCAAAGGCGGAGGCGAAGCGGGGGCGGAGATCGGGGTTGTGGCGAAGCCAGTGGAGGAGCTTGGCGAAGCCCCACTCGTGCGAGTAGACGCCGCCGCACCAGCGGATGGCTTCGAGGTTCTGCTGGTGGGCGAGGTTGGTGATCTCCTCCGCCTCGTGCTTGGCGCGGTGGTCGCACCAGAGGTAGAAGTCGCCGAGGGGCTGCATGGCGGCGTCGACGGGGACGACGGAGGAGCCGGTGGTGTCGAGGGCGATGGCCCCGACGGCCTTGGGATCGATCTTCGCGAGCTGGACGACCTCGCGGGTGGCGCGGGCGAGGGCGGACATCTGGTCGTCGTGGGACTGGGTGGCCTGGTCGGGGTCCGACCGGCTGCGCTTGAGGGGGTACTCGGCGACAGCGGTGCCGAGGCGGCCGCGGGTGCTGTCGAGCAGCGTGACTCTGACGCTGAGGGTTCCGAAATCCACGCCGGCGACGACGGCCATCTGCACACCTCTGGTGGGCCGCGGTCCAGCCGTGGCGCTCCTCGGCTATCTTGTCACAGACCGGGGCGGGGATGATTGGGGTGGGCGGGCTTGCCGACGAGACTGCGGCGGTCTGCTGCGTGGGGGAGGCGATGCCGAGGGGCGGGACTCAAGGCCGTGCGGGCCGGCTGCGTGGTAGGCTCGCCAGAGCATGACGCAAAGCTCTTTTGACCTCGCCGCCTCCGCGACCGAGGAGATGATTCGCGGGGGGTTTCCCCTGGGATCAGATCCCGATCGCGATCAACAGATTTCGGATCTGCGGACCGCTCGAACGACGCCGGAGGGTGCGGGGGTGCAGGACCTGCGCGGGCTCCTGTGGTCTTCGATCGACAACGATACGTCTCGTGACCTGGACCAGGCGGAGGTGGCCGAACGCGGGCAAGGGGGGACGCGGGTGCGGGTAGCGATCGCGGATGTGGCGGCGCTGCTGGTGAAGGACAGCCCGCTGGACCGGTTTGCTGCCGAGCAGACGCAGACGGTGTACACGGCGGTGCGGAACTTCCCGATGCTTCCGGTAGAGCTTTCGACCGACCTGACCTCGCTGAATGAGGGGCAGGAGCGGAGGGCGGTGGTGACGGAGTTTACGGTGAGCGCGGAGGGTGCGGTCGGGGGGACGGCGATCTATGAGGGTCTGGTCCGGAACGCGGCGCAGCTGGCGTACAACGCGGTTGGGCCGTGGATCGAGGGGAAGAGTGGAGGGGATGCGAAGGTGAGCGCGTCGCCGGAGTTGCAGGAGCAGCTGCGGGTGCAGGCGGAGGCGGCGAAGGCGCTGCATCGGCAGCGGATGGCGGTTGGGGCGCTGGACTTTACGCGGTTGGAGGCGGATCCGCGGGTGGTGGATGGGCAGGTGCAATCGGTGGGTGTGGCCCACAGGAACGCGGCGACGGAGCTGATCGAGGAGTTCATGATTGCGGCGAACGAGGTGATGGCGCGCACGCTGCTGGCGGCGAAGCGCTCGTGCCTGCGGCGGGTGGTGCGGTCTCCGGAGCGTTGGCCGCGGATGGTGGAGGTGGCGCGGAGGTATGGGGTGGAGCTTCCGGAGCAGCCGGACTCGGCGGCGCTGAATGCGTTTTTGCAGAAGCAGAGGGCGGCGGACGCGGATCGCTACCCGGAGCTGGCGCTTTCGATCATCAAGCTGATGGGGCCGGGGCAGTATGTGCTGTCGCGCGCGGACGACGCGGAGCAGGAGGGGCACTTTGGGCTGGCGGCACGGGATTATGCGCACTCGACGGCGCCGAACCGGCGGTATGCGGACCTGGTGACGCAGAGGATTGTAAAGGCGATGCTGGGGCAGCAGCCGCCGCCGTACGGGGATGCGCAGCTGGAGACGATTGCGGCGCACTGCAATGAGCGGGAGTCGGCGGCGCGCAAGGTGGAGCGGGCGATGGAGAAGCGGGCGGCGGCGGTGGCGATGTCGGGGCGGGTGGGGAGTGTATTCGCCGGCCTGGTGACGGGAGCGAGCGGGAAGGGGACGTATGTGCGGGTGTTCGAACCGCCGGTCGAGGGGCGGATTGTAGAGGGGGAGAAGGGGCTGGATGTGGGGGATCGGGTGCAGGTGGAGCTGCTGCGGACCGATCCCGGGAGGGCGTATATCGATTTTAGGCGGGCTGGGTGAGTTGCCGGCTTCGGGCGGTGGAAGAGGCTTTACTGCGAGATGGTGTCGGAGGTTCTGGCGGACTGGGGTTGGTGCTGGTTGAAGTCGACGCGGACGATGGTGCGCACCTCGACGGGAGCGCCGTTAAGGACGTAGGGGCGGTAGCGCCAGTGACGGACGGCTTCGATGGCGGCAGGGCGGAGGGCGGCGTCGCCGCCGAGGATGTTGAGGTCTTCGACCTCCCCTAAGCTCGAGATGTTGGCTTCGAGGATGACCATGGAGCGGATGCCTGCGGGCACGGGGGCGCGGGGCGGTTCGGGCCGGGGGGCGGAGACGAGCCGGCCATCCATGACCGACGCGGGAACAAAGGTTCCCGCGGGGCGGAAGTCGCCGCCGGAGTTCGGCTCTTCGATGGACTGGCTGGGCTGAAGGGCGCTTCTGGCGCCGAGAACGCGACCGGTGCGGCGGTCAACCGACGGGTCTGCGGCCCGGTTCGCGGTGTTGCGGGCCGGGCTGGAGGTGAGTGGGCCGATCTGCGCGACGGAGGTATCGGCGGGACGAGCAGCGGAGGGTCTGGGAATGGCAGGTCTGGGAGCGGGGGAGGAGGAGATGGCTCCGTCGGCGGAGCCCCCGTTGACGCTGGCTGCGGGACTGGAGTTGCGCCAGTAGAAGAAGGCGGCAATAGCCAGACCGAGGACGAGGAGGACGGCGAGGATCAGGAGGATTCTGGGGCGTCGCGGCGCCGGGGTTTCGGGCAGGGCGACCAGCGCCGGGTCGGGTTGCGACTCCAGATCAGGAGCGGTGCCGAAGAAGCCGCGGGGGAGCGGGACGGATCTTCGCGGGGCTGCTTCGGGGGTTGGAGCCGGCTGCGGCGTGAGGTCGCTGATTTGGGTCTCGGCAGCGTCGGGCTCGCGGGAGAAGCGGCTGAATCTCGGGACGGTTGCGGGCGGCTCCGAGGCGGAGCGGGTTGAGCGGGTAAGCTCGGCGGGTATGGGGGCCTCGGCGGCGACTGGACCGCGCGTACGCCCCGAGGGCGATGGGAAGGGGCGATCTTCGGTGGTGGGGGAGGGCTCGAGGGGGAACGATGGCATTTGGCGGACCTCCGAGCGCGTGAGGTCTCGGAGGTCGGGCGTGCGTTCCGGCTGCCGTGTGCTGGCTGCCTCCGGGTGGATGGGCCAAGCGGACCGGGGGGAGGGTGCGGGGTTGCCGGTGGAGAAGGGTGCTTCCGCGGCAGCCGCCGAATCGGTGGGGAGGGTGCCGTCTTCGAGCAGGGGCTCCATGCGGCTGATGCGCTGGTCGATGGACTCGAGGTGGGCGCGGAGCTCCAGGTTTCCGCGTTCGAGGCGGGCGAGGGCGCGGCCGATCTCGGCGGCAGGCAGGATGTCGGTGCGGAGGTCGTCGTCACCTGGATTGGCGGCAGGTTCGGCGGCAGGTACCGGGGGCGCGGCCGGCTTTTCGGACTTGGTGGAGAAGACCGCGAAACGGGGCGGGGCGGCGGGCGGGGCGGGCGGCTGGGCGGGCGCTCTGGCAATGGGGACGACGGGTGCGGGCGGATCGGGGCGCCGGGCCAGCTGCGGTTGTGCCGCCGCGGTCGGATCGGGGCGAGGGGTCAACTGCGGGCGTGCGGACGGTGTCTGGGATAGTGTTTGGGGTGGTGTCTGGGATAGGGTCTGGGGACGGGTGAACTTCTGGATGTTGGCGGGGATCTCGCCGGGGGCAAGGATGGGCTGGGACTCGGCGCCGGGCCAGCGGCCGACGTTTGCGAGGAAGCCTCCGAGGAGGCTGAGCGGCTCGGCGAGCTGTTGGGCGTTGCGCGAGGCGGTGTTTCCGGCGACGGCGATTACCAGGATGTCGAGGACATCGGGCAGGTGGAGGCCGCTGCGCTGGAGGGAGCGGACGATCTCGACGAGGTCCGCGCGGAGGCTGCCATCCTGAGAGATGCGGAGGGGAAGGCCGGCGAGATCTTCCGGGTGGCCGGTGTGGTAGGCGTGGAGGCGGAAGATGGTCCGGATCTCTTCCAGTTTGTCCTGAAACTGCTGGGTGGTGTCGGTGAGTTCGGAGCTTTGGGGCATCGTGGTCGATCCTTTGTGAACCGCGGGGTGTTCGGGCGAAGGGCCCACGGGTGTCGGGCGGTACGGATCCGCGCTGTGGTGCCAAGGCTATTGATGCGTTCCGCCCGACTTGTTTGATGCGTTCCGCGGGAACAGGGCTGAGCCTGCGGACGGATGGGGGTTTGAAATTTGTGGGTGGCCGGTGCACGTGCGTCACCCGGTAGAGACCCCAGGACGCGGCGAAGGACTCGGAGGTTGCTCCCGGTGGGCTGGCGATGGAGGGTTGGAGGGCTGGGTGGAGGCCGGACCGGGCTGGGTGGTAGGCTGCGGAGACAAAGCCAAGGAGGCTAACGATGCGTGTGGGTCTGATGACGCGGGAGTACCCGCCAGCGGTGTATGGCGGGGCGGGTGTGCATGTGGAGTACCTGAGCCGGGAGCTGGCGAAGCGCATGGAGGTGGAGGTGCACTGCTGGGGCGACCAGGTGGTGGATGCGGGGCGCCTGCAGGTCCGGGGGGAGGAGCCGCCGCCCGAGATCACGGGGGGCACGGCGGAGAGGTTCAAGACGGCGGTCGATGCGCTGGCGCTGAATCTGCAATGGATGAAGGAGCTGGGGAAGATCGACGTGGTGCATACGCATACCTGGTATGTGTCGATGGCGGGGTTTTTGGCGAAGAAGCTGTATGGGGTTCCGTTTGTGCTGACGACGCATAGCCTGGAGCCGCTGCGGGCGTGGAAGGCGGAGCAGCTGGGCAGTGGGTATGCGATGAGCTCGTGGATGGAGCGGACGGCGATCCTGGATGCGGATGCGGTGATCGCGGTGTCGAAGGGGACGAAGGCGGATATCCTGCGGGCGTATCCGGAGGTGGACGAGGCGAAGATCCATGTGATCTACAACGGGATTGATTTGGCGGAGTACCAGAAGGCGTCGGGGACGGAGGCGCTCAAGAAGTATGGGGTGGATGCGACGGAGCCGTATGTGTTGTTTGTGGGGCGGATTACGCGGCAAAAGGGGGTGACGCACCTGGTGGAGGCGATTCCGCACCTGCCGAAGGGGATGCAGGTGGTGCTGTGCGCGGGGGCTCCGGACACGCCGGAGATTGCGGCGGAGATGCGGGAGAAGGTGGCCTCGGCGCGGGCCGCGGGCGGAAACGTGGTGTGGATCGAGAAGATGGTGACGAAGGCGGAGGCGATCGAGCTGTACTCACATTGCCAGGTGTTCTGCTGCCCTTCGGTGTATGAGCCGTTCGGGATCATTAACCTGGAGGCGATGGCGTGCCGGGCGCCGGTGGTGGCGAGTGCGACGGGGGGAATTCTGGAGGTGGTGGTGGAGGGAGAGACGGGCTACCTGGTGCCGTTCGAGCCGGATGCGGCGACGGGGTTTCCGGTGGATGCGGGGCGGTTTGCGCGGGACCTGGCGGGGCGGTTGACGGAGTTGATGGGGGATGCGGAGCGGTGCCGGCGGTTTGGAGATGCAGGGCGCGCCCGGGTGGAGGCGATGTTCAGCTGGGGTGCGATTGCGGAGCAGACGCTGCGGCTGTATGAGCGGCTGGTGGGGGAGAGAGGCCGGTAGCGACCGGAGGCGATGTTTGGTGGGGTGGGAACGGATGTTGGCGCGAGCGCCCCGAAGTTTTGGTCCCATGCAACGCCGGGCGGGAGTGTTTGCTTCTCATGAACTTCAGGTTCCGCTATGCGGGAGCCACGGACTATCAAAGGCGGGCCGGAGTTCGGGTCTGACTTGGGTGTCTGGAAGGGGCTCTGAACGGGCATAGAGCGGGGCCTGGGGGCGGATCTGGAACGGTTCTGGAAGGGCGCCCCGAACGGTCGATGAAGACGACGGCGCGGCGTCGCAGCAGGGCAAGCCTCGCCGGAGAGAGTCCTGCGGAGTGGAGAGTGAAGCCTTATGTACCACCATGTGAAGAAGCTGATGTACACGGTTGAGGTTGGGGAGTCCGACCCGAAGTTTGGCAAGATGCTGCTGGAGCAGTTCGGCGGAGCGAACGGCGAACTGGCGGCGGCGATG
>JAABUZ0100004372.1_pt1 | contig 19568 bp, 17 predicted proteins | sample 5562091 | NCBI WGS metagenome assembly JAABUZ01 (sample SAMN12813069, study PRJNA571459) | rock metagenome | isolation source: Antarctica rocks | place: Antarctica: Victoria Land, Linnaeus Terrace sud | collected 2015-12-21 | reverse complement strand
TCGCCTTCCCGGCTCGCTTGAAAGGCGAGGGCGCCCGTCATCCAGCTGCTCATCCTCGCCGCTCGCCTTCCCGGCTCGCTTGAAAGGCGAGGGCGCCCGTCATCCAGCTGCTCATCCTCGCCGCTCGCCTTCCCGGCTCGCTTGAAAGGCGAGGGCGCCCGTCATCCAGCTGCTCATGGCGTCAGCTGGCCGAGCTCGGCGCTGCGCACGAGGCTGAGCGCATCGTTCTGGGAGCGCAGCTGGTGATCCAGCAGCTTGGGCCGGCGAGCTGCGGGGACGACGCCGGCGGGCACCCCGGAGACGTAGAAGGTCTCATACAGGCCGACCCCGAGCGGGAGGTCGTAGGGCAGCCCCCGGTAGATCGTGACCATGCCCTGCGCGTTGGTGGCGACGAAGAACAACTGCCGCGAAGCCAGGTATCCGCCGGCCAGGATCAGGCCCATCACGATCGCGATCGTGAGCAGCATCGCGAGTGAGCGAGCAAAGCGCCGCGGTCCGCGGCGGGCCGATGGGACGGCGGGGGCCGATGGGACGGCGGGTGCCGATGGGACGGCGGGTGCCGAGCGGCCGGGGGCGAGGCTGCGCCGCGTCGCGCTGCGTCCGGCGGGCGGAGCCCCGGGGCCGGTGGGTGGAGCCCCCGGAGGCTTGGGGGGTGCAGCCTCGCGCGAAGCGGTGAGGGTGGCCGAGCTGCCGCGCTGCGACGAGGGGGCCGAAGCCCGGGACGTGCCAGCCGTATCGGTAGGTTCGCCGCCGAGCCCGGGATCGGCGGACACGGCGGGGACCCCGACCATCGTCGCGTGCTCGGGCGCCGCATCGCCGACATCCTCGAGGCGGAACAGGATCACCGTGATGTTGTCGCGTCCGCCCGCATCGTTGGCGGCGGCGATCAGCGCCTCGGCCGCCCGGTCGAGGTCGGGCTCTGAATCGAGAACATCGACGATCGTCGCCTCGGTGATCATCGAGGTCAGCCCGTCGGAGCACAGCAGCACGACGTCGCCGGCGCGAGCGGCGTAGGTCCGGGTGTCAACCTCGACCACCGGGTCGACGCCGAGCGCACGGGTGATGATCGATCGCTGGGGATGCTCGGCGGCCTGCTCCTCGGTCAGCTTGCCGCGGCGCAGGAGCTCCTCGACCAGGGTGTGATCCTGGGTCAGCCGTCCGAGCTCCCGATCGCGATAGAGGTAGGCGCGGCTGTCGCCGACGTGCGCGACGGCCAGGCCCGCCTCATCGACGTAGACGGCGGTCAGGGTCGTTCCCATGCCGGCCTGCTCGTGAGCCGTGCGCGACTTCTCGTAGATCTGCCGGTTGGCCTCCTGCGCACGTCCGGCCAGACGTTCCTCGTAGCTGCCCTGATCGGGCAGGCCATCGGCGAACGCCTCCACGGCGAGCCGCGAGGCGACCTCACCGGCCTGGGCGCCGCCCATCCCGTCGGCGATCACGAACAGCGGCGCGCGGGCGAACGAGCTGTCCTCGTTGTCGCGGCGCTGGCGGCCGGTGTCGGTCCGGGAGGCGGTGTCGGCGGCGCGCAGGGTCATTGCAGGTAGGTGAACTCGGAGTCGCCGATGCGCACCCGATCGCCATCGTGCAGCGGCTGGGGCCCGTTGAGCGGCTCCTCGTTGAGATAGGTGCCGTTGGTCGACCCGAGGTCCTCGATGACCAGCACATGGCCCTGGCGGGAGATACGGGCATGCCGCGAGGACGCGAAGGGATCCTCGAGCTTGATCTCGACGTCGCCGCGGCCGAGCATCACGCCGTCGCTGAGGTCATAGGCGACCCCGCCCTCGTGCCCGGCGGCGCGCTCGACCAGCAGCCGGGGCTCAAACTTCTCGACCCCCCCGAAATCGGAGACCGCGGGGTACATGCCGGTGGCATCCACCGGCGGCGGTTCCTCGCTCTGTACCACCCCGCCGCGGCCGCGTCGCAGGTCCCGCACAGCGCTCCACGCCACCCACATCAGGAACAGGTAGAGGACGATCAGGAAGCCGAACTTCAGGCCGACGGAGACGGGCGCGAGCACGGTGGCTACTCCAGCTCGAAGGTCAGCTGGACGGCGCCGAACTCGAGCTGGTCGCCGGGTTTGAGCACCTCGGTGGCCTCCAGCCGCCGGCCGTTGAGCCGCGAGCCGTTGGTCGAGCCCAGGTCGGTCACCACCCAGGAGCCGCCCCGCGGCCGGATCTCGGCGTGAGCCCGCGACAGGTTGGGGTCATCGAGCATCACGTCGCACTTCCGGCTGCGCCCGATCGTCGCGCCCCCGGCCCCGACCACTAGCCGCCGGCCCCCGGTGACCAGCAGCGCGGTCCGCTGGCGCGAGCGAGCGCGCTCCTCCAGCGGCTCGGCGACCCGTCCGGCCGTGCTGTAGACCATCGTCCGGCCCGAGGGCTCCTGCGCTCGCCGGTCCGCCTCCGGTTCCTGATCGTCGACGGCGCGCTCGGGATGCACCGAGAGCGTCTGGATCCCGAACTCGCCCAGGCCGAGCCGGTCGTCGGTCTCGAACCCGACCACCGGCTGCGAGATCAGGGCGAGACGCTCGCGGCGCGCGTGCTCGAGCAGGTATCCCGCCATCTCGGCGGCCAGCTCCTGCTCGTAATCGGCGAAGCGCTCGCGGTCGCGCAGGGACAGGAACACGCGATACTCGTTGGGAACATAGGTACGCGACAGCGACTGGGACTTGTGCTCCTCCATCTCCCGGGTGAGCCTGCGGGCGATCTCCACGGGACGCACCTCCGAGCGAAAGGCACGGCTGAACGTCCCCTCGACGAGGCCGGCGATCTTGCTCTCGATGCTCCTGAGCACACTCATGGTCAAGCCCCCTCGGGGCGGTTCATGCTACGGAAAACGCGCCCCGGCACGATTCGCCCGACCAAGCGCCGCGAGGGTGGGGCGGCGAACCGCCAGCCACCGAGGTGCGAGCGCCAGTATGGCCGCTGCCGCGCCACCGATGACTGCTCCCCGGATCATCGGCGCCGAGCCCGCGCGGCCGACCGCGACGATCGCTGCCGGCGTGGCCGCGGTCAGCAAGGCCGCCCAGGCCCCGGCGCGAACGAGATCCAGCGTGATCGAGCGCCCCCGGACCACGAGCGGCAGAATCGCCGCCGCGACGGCCCACACCGCCGCGGGGGCGAGCAGACCGGTGGTGAGTGGCGCCAGGAGGATGCGATCGGCGGTTCGGCCCACCGAATCCCCGGTGCCAAAAGCGGGAATCGGAGCCAGATACAGGATCCGGCCCGCGATCGGGGTGGCGAGCAGCAGCGCGATCCAGCCTGCGGCGGCGATCGCGGCCCGCCGCCAGGCCGTCTGAGCCAGGCCGGCCAGCGCGGGCCAGGCGCCCGCCAACCCCGCCAGCCCGATCAAGCCGAGCGCCGGCGCGCCGGCCCCCAGTGGCCACGCCGTCGGGCGCAGCGGGGCGAGCAGAATCGGGACGAGCATCGCGGTCGCGGCGACCAGCGCCGGGCCGGGGTGCCCCTGGGCGAGCGCGTAGGCGCTGATGCCCGTCACGAGGGCCATCCACCCCAGGCGCGGAGCAAGCAGAACCAGGCCCGCGGCGATCAGGCCGGCGACCGGTACGGGGACCGGCGCCGGGGTCAGGAGCTGCCCGGCCAGCCAGGCTCCGGTGCTGGCCGCGGCGAGCGCGCCGAGCCCGCGGGCCGGCCAGGCCGGCCGGTCCCGGGCGTCACGGTCCTCATCGGCGTCCACGTGGCGTCGCCGTGCTTGCTCGGCCGGGTCACTGCGCTCCTCGCGGTGATCGTGCTCGCGCCAGGGATGCTCAGCGGTGCTCGCCCAGCCGGTGAGCCGGGACGGATCATCCCGGCCGGCGGGCGGCGCGACCACGACGCCCGGCTCGTCGGCCACCTGCTCGCGGGCGATGACGAGCGCGGCACGCAGGTCACGCAGCCGGCCGCGCTCGGCGGGACGCGGGCGCAGGGCGGCATCGATACCTGCCCCCAGGGCCCGAGGCAGATCCCGGCGCTGACGGCGCAAGGGAGGCAGGTGCATCCCGAGCCGGCGGCTACGCCGGGCATTGGGGGTGAGCAGCACGGGATTGACCCCGGTGAGGGCCTCGTAGAGGACCAGGGCCAGCGAGTACAGGTCAGCCGGGGCCCCGGCCTCCAGCCCCTCGGCCTGCTCGGGCGCCATGTAGGCCAGCGTTCCGATCACGTCCCCGGTCATGGTCAGCGTGTCACCGCCGAGCACCCGCGCGACCCCGAAGTCGGTCAGCTTGGCGACCTGGGCCGCAGTCACGGGGCGAGACGGAATGAGCACGTTGGATGGCTTGACATCCCGGTGCACGACCCCCTGCTCGTGCGCGTGGGCCAGCGCCTCGCACAGGGCGATCCCGACCGCCACGATGTCTCGATCCGAGAGCCTTCCTTCGGCCAGCAGCGCATCCAGCGTGTGGCCGCGGATCAGCTCGGAGACGAGGTAGGCCCCGTCGTCGTCGACCGCCGCCTCGTACAGGGTCACGATCCCCGGATGAGCCAGACGGGCCGCGACCCGGGCCTCGCGCTCGAAGCGCCCACCCTGCACCCGCTCGCGCGGGAGGATCTTCACCGCGACCGGGCGCTCCAGGCGTTCGTCTCGGGCCCGCCAGACCGTGCCGAAGGCGCCGGATCCGAGCCGGCGCTCGAGGCGGTAGCGATCCAGCACCACGGGGGTCACGGGGACGTCGGCGAGCTCGGTCGCCTTGGTCTTGCGGGCGGTCGGTGAGCGGCCGTCCGCAGATGCCCGGGCCGTCCGTGCCTGGCTCCAGCGCATCGGCATGGTTTCCACGCCGCGGTGATCGTCCCTGCGCGCCCGCGGGCCCCGAGAGGAAGGATCGTTCGCCTGCACGGCGTATTGCGCTTTGTCAGTCCAACCGTCGCTCAGGTCATACTGGGCGCTTCTGAAGTCCTGCAAGGAACGGTTCCTTAGTGTCGTTCTTCGACGAGGTGGACGAGCCTCGCACACCGTCTCGGAGTCAACCTCGCCGCCGCCGACCCTCCGGCGGAGGCCGGCGCCCACCCGGACACCAGCAGTCGATCCAGGCCCGGCGCGGGATCGCCGCCGCCGCGTTGCTCGTGGTCGTCATCCTGGTCGCCCTCGGGGTGCACAGCTGCCAGGTGAGCGCCCGTGACAGCGCGCTGAAGGACTACACCAACAGCGTCTCCTCGCTCGTCCAGCGCTCGGCCAGCACCGGCAGCAACCTGTTTCACATCCTCGGCGCCGGCGCCAGCGCGTCCAGCGCCGCGAGCCTGCAGAACCAGATCAACCAGGCGCGCTCGGACGCCGCCGGCGAGCTGTCCACCGCCCAGGGGCTGAGCGTTCCCGACGAAACCCGCGGCGCGCAGTCAGACCTGGTGCTGGCCATGCGGATGCGGGTCGACGGGATCACCACGATCGCCTCGGAGATCCAGCCCGCGCTGGGCACCTTCACCAGCAAGGACGCGATCGGCGCGATCGCCGCCGCGATGGCGCGCTTCTACGCCTCCGACGTGCTCTACAAGCTGTACTCGGCGCCGGCGATCGCGGGCGCCCTGCACGGCGCCGGGATCGCGGTCGGGGACCCCAACGGCCAGACGATCTCGGGCAAGCAGTTCGTGCCCGACGTGCAGTGGCTGCAGCCGAGCTACATCGCCGGCAAGCTGCACGTCGCGCTGTCCGGCGGCTCGGGTCACGGCAAGGCCACCTCCGGCGTGCACGGACACAAGCTCGATTCGGTCAGCGTGTCCGGCACCACGCTGCAGCCCGGGACGACGAACACGGTGAGCGCCAGCCCGGCTCCGAAGTTCACGCTCAACTACACCAACGGGGGCAACAACAACGAGAGCAACGTCGTGTGCAAGGTGACGGTCAGCGGAACCTCGGTGAGCGGGCAGACGACGATTCCGCAGACGATCGCGGGCCAGAACGGCGCCTGCACGGTAACCCTGAACTCATCCCCGGGCGCCGGGACCCAGACTGTGGTGGCCACGATCGAGCCGGTCCCTGGCGAGAAGAACACCGCCAACAACTCGCTGTCGTTCCCGGTCACCTTCCAGTAGCCGTGCTGTCGTTCCCCGTCATCTTCCAGTAGGCGTCCTGCGCCCGCTCGCGCGCGTGGCGCTCCCTATCCTTGGCCCGGTGCACAACCTGACCAGCACCACGGGCATCGTCGCGCTCGCCGCCGCGTCGGTGGCGGTGATCGCCCTGCTGCTCGGCGTTGTCCTCGCCCTGCGCCTGCGGCGCCTGCGCTCCGAGCAGCGACTCGTGCTCGGCGAGCGGCGGGAGGATCTCGTCGCCCATGCGGCGCGCCTGCAGAGCGAGTTCGTCGCCCTCAACGCCGACGTGCAGGACGTCGCCGGGCGTCTCGAGGAACGAATGGGGGTGGCCGAGCGGCGACTCGACGGCGCGGTCGCCTACTCGTCGCTGGTGCGGTATGACGCCTACGGGGAGATGTCCGGTCGCCAGTCGACGTCGATTGCGCTGCTGGACGCCACGCGGTCGGGCATCGTGCTCTCCTCGATCCTTCATCGCGAGCACGCACGCCTGTACGCCAAGCAGCTCTGCGGCGGCCGTAGCGAGCTCGAGCTCTCGCCCGAGGAGGACGAGGCGGTCCGGCTCGCGCTCTCCGGCGGTCAGCCGGCAAACCAGGACTGATCACCGCCGTGACCACGGTCCGGGCCGGCTACTTCGGCCCCGAGGGCACGTTCACCCAGGAGGCGCTGCTCGCCGCCAGCGGCGGCGGTGAGGGAATGCAGCTGATTCCCTTCCCGACCATCTACGACACGGTCACGGCCGTCCACGCCGGCGAGGTCCAGCGTGCCCTGGTCCCGATCGAGAACTCGCTCGAGGGCTCGGTCAACGCCACGCTAGACACGCTGGCGCTGGAGACCGAGTGCGTGGTCATCCTCGGCGAGGTTGTGCACCCGATCCGTCACTGCCTGATCGCGCGCACCGTGCTCGAGCTGAGCGAGATCCGGGCCGTGGTCTCCCATCCCCAGGCCAGCGGCCAGTGCGCACGGTTCATCCGCACCCGCCTGCCGGCGGCCGAGGTGATGGCCGGCAGCTCGACCGCCGAGGCAGTCCGGACCGTCGCCGCCCATGACGGTCCCTGGGCCGCCCTCGGGACCCGCGTCGCCGCCGAGCGCTACGGCTGTCAGGTGCTGCTGGCCGGCGTCGAGGACGTGCCCGACAATGAGACCCGGTTCGTCTGGCTGGGCCGGGCCGGGGACCCTCCCGGCGGTCCCGGCGCCGCCGCCACCGAGCCCGGCCGCGCGTTCAAGACCGCGATCGTCTTCTGGGGCGCCGGCTCCGAGGCGCCGGGGTGGCTGGTGGCCTGCCTGGGCGAGTTCGCCGACCGGGGCGTCAACCTGACCCGGATCGAGTCCCGGCCCCGCAAGCAGGGGCTGGGCAGCTACATGTTCTTCGCGGATCTCGTTGGGGCCGAAACCGAGCCGGCGGTCGCCGACAGCCTTGCCGGTCTCGCCGCGCACGTCGAGACGCTGCGCGTGCTCGGCTCGTTCCCCGCTGCCTGACCCCTCTGGGGAGCAGCCGACACGTTGGGCTTTCTCGGCTCACCGGACTGGCATCCCACGCCCGCGCAGGGAACCGGGGTGGCATCCCTCGCCCGCGCAGGGAGCTATCGGAGGTGCGCCGCGCCGGCGTTGTGCTGGCGATCGCGACCTGCGCGGGGCGTGAGATGCCATCCCGGCCGCTCCGAGCTTCCGGCGCATCTTGAGGGGCGGACAGCGGGTTCCCGTCCGCGCCGGTCGCGGCGCAACGCACGACCCCCGCGCACCGCGCCAGGCGTCAGCCCACCGGCGCGGGCCGGGTACCCGCTGAGCGCCGCCGCAGACACGTGGCTGGGGCCCAGAGGCAGAAGCGCGAGCGTCTGCCCGTGCTGGGCGCGGAAACGGTAACCCGGTTGTTGACAGGGCGTTCCGCACCGACCGGTAGACTGCGCGGCGCGTTGTCCAGTTCAGCACCACCAGCGCCAATGGAGTCCGCGTCGCCTTTTCAGCACCAGCGGCGCAGGCGTGAGGGTGGTCGGGTGCTGGTGCTGAACGCGACCTACGAGCCGATCAACGTCTGCACGGTGCGCCGCGCAGTCGTGCTGCTGCTCAAGGAGAAGGCCGAGATGATCGAGCGCGCCGACTGGCAGCTTCACTCCGAGACCACCACCCTGTCGCGCCCGATGGTGATCCGGCTGGTCAGCTACGTGCGGATCCCGCGCTACAGCCAGCGGCGCAAGATCACGCGGCGGGCGGTGTTCGCCCGTGACGACTGGACCTGCCAGTACTGCGGCTCACGCTCCAACCTTACCGTCGACCACGTGGTCCCGCGCTCCAAGGGCGGCAGCTCGGATTGGGAGAACATCGTCGCCTCGTGCGCGCCCTGCAACCGGCGCAAGGGCAACCTGCTGCTGCGCAACTCCGGGATGCGGCTCAATCGGGTGCCGCGCACGCCGAACCCGAACGTGTTCATCCAGGTCGCCAGCCCCACGATCCCGGTGGCGTGGCAAGCGTACCTGGCCGCCTGACCGCGCCGTTGAAGCGGCGGCGCGGACCTGCGCGCGATGCTCGCCGGTTGCCTGCGGGACGCCGTGCAGGATAGGCTGGCGGATGACGATGTCGGCTGCCGATTCATCGCGGGAGGGCAAGGCGTCGGGCCAGAGTGGCCTGACCCAGCGCATCGTCGCCACGCCGCTGTTCCGTGACCGGCCGCGCAATCTCCAGATCGTGCTCGGCGGTGTCGTGCCGGTCATCATCGGCGCCGTCGCCGGTGTGCTGATCGGCGCGTCGGCCCCCGCCTACTGGGGGTGGGCGATCCTGGCCGGGATCGGCGCGTTCCTGTCGGGCTTCGAGCACCGTGACGGATGGGGCGGCGCCGACCGAGGATTCTTCGGAGGCCTCTTCTACGGGACCGGACTGCTGCTCACGCACGCGGTCATCGGCACCCACGCAAAGGTCTCGCTGGGGAGCTTCCCGCCGCTACTGGCGGCGGTCAGCGCAATCGTCGGCATGTTCCTTGCCGCCGGCGGCGGCCGGATCGCGCGGCGCGCGCGCGCCAAGGCCGGCATCGTCTTCCCAGACCCGCACGACAGCTAGCCAGCGCGATCGGAGCCGGTCTCGAGCGCCCAGGCCGCGTAGCGTTCAGGCCGCGTAGCGCTGCGCGGAGCGTTCCCGCGCCTTGGCCGCCTCGACCTCGCGGTCCTTGGGCGGCGCGCTCGTGACCAGCGTGGCCAGCAGCGTCTCGGACGCCGCCGTGACTGCATCGACGGCCGCATCGAACGCGGCCTGGTTGGCCCGGGAGGGCTTGGTCGACCCGCTGATCTTGCGCACGTACTGCAGCGCCGCGGCCCGGATCTCATCCGGGGTCGCCGCGGGCTCGAAGTTGTGAAGGGCTCGGATGTTTCGGCACATGGCCCCAGCGTAAACGCTGGTGAGCCGAGCCACAACGCACGAGGGGCGCCGTCGACACGGCGCCCCTCGTGGTACCTCGGCTGCGATTTCCGTTCCCGAGCTACATCGTGCCGGCGGGACTAATCCCGGCGCTCGAAACGGCGGTGTCGCGGGTTGGACTCCGCTAAGCGGGGTCAGCCATCCGACCTAGCGGCCGAACACCTCCAGGGTCCCGCAAAACATGTCAGACAAGTTAGGACCACCTCCTTTCTCTGGTGAGGCGAACAATAGCGAAGGCCGGCGATGGCCTGGGCGCTCCTCGCACGAAGGGCGGGTCGGCGGGTGGGACGCCACGAACCGCACCGCGCGGTCTCGCTGGCAGCGGACCCCTCAGAGTTGGCGGCCGCGGGCGGGGGCGAGCGAGCGTCAGGCCGCCCCGGACCTACTCCTCAGTCTCGGGCGCCTCCGGCTCGACCGGCGCCTCGGGCTCGACCGGCGCCTCGGGCTCGACGGACGACCCCACAGCCCCATCCGCCGACAGCTCCAGCGGCGCCGCCGGATCACCGGGATCAGCGTCGACCGTCGCGGCCGCCTCTGACTCGACGACCAGCGCCACCGCCGACACCTGATCATCGTCACGGATGTTCATCACCCTGACGCCCTGCGAAGAGCGCCCGTAGCGGTTGATCCCGCGCACCGACGTTCGTTGGACCATCCCGTTCTGGGAGATGAACACGAGCTCCTGGTGCTCACGGACCACCAGCGCGCCCGCCAGCTGACCCTTGCGCCCGGTCAGCGTGATCGTCTTGACGCCCATCGTGCCGCGCCCCTTGACGGGGTACTCGGAGATCTGGGTGCGCTTGCCGAAGCCGTTCTCGGTCACGACGAGCAGCTCCTGGTCGTCGTTGGCCACGTCCATCGAGAGCAGTGCGTTGTTCTTCTGAGAGACGTTCATGCCCCGCACGCCGCTGGTGTCACGACCCATCGCGCGGACCGCGGTCTCCGAGAAGCGTGCCGCCTGCCCCGAGCGCGAGACCATGATGATGTCGTCGTTGCCGCTGGTGCGACGCACCTGCATCAGCTCGTCGTCGTCGCGGATGTTGATCGCGATGATGCCGTCGGCCTTGATCGGCGTGTTGTAGGCCAGGAACTCGGTCTTCTTGACGATCCCCTTGCGCGTGCCGAACACGAGGTAGCGACCCTCGGTGAAGTCCCGCGTGGACAGCACCGACTGGACTCGCTCGCCGTCGCGCAGGGGCAGCACGTTGACCAGGGCGCGGCCCTTGGCGGTCCGCGAGGCCTCGGGCAGCTCGTACACCTTGGAGCGGTAGACCTTCCCCCGGTTGGTGAAGAACAGCAGGTAGTCGTGGGTCGAGCAGACGAACAGGTGCTCGATGTAGTCCTCGTCCTTCATGTCCATGCCGGTGACCCCGACACCCCCGCGGCGCTGCTGGCGGTAGGTGGACAGCGGCAACGACTTGATGTAGCCCGAGTGGGTGATCGAGATGACCATCTGCTGATCGGCGATCAGGTCCTCGATGTCGATCTCGCCCTCGGCGTGGGTGATGTCGGTGCGACGGTCGTCGCCGTAGGCGTCGGCGATCTCGGTCAGCTCCTCCTTGATGATGTCCAGCACGCGCTGCTCGTCGCCGAGGATCTCGCGCAGCTCCTTGATGCGCTCCATCAGGTCGGCGTGCTCCTGCTTGATCTTGTCGGCCTCCAGCGCGGTCAGGCGGCTCAGGGTCAGCTGCAGGATCGCCTGCGCCTGGATCAGCGACAGCTCAAAGCGCTCGATCAACCCGTGGCGAGCCGTCTCGGAGTCGCGCGATCCCCGGATCAGGGCGATCACCTCGTCGAGGTTGGCCAGCGCGATCAGCTGCCCCTCGAGCACGTGGGCGCGCTCCTCGGAGCGGCGCAGCTCGTACTTGGTGCGGCGCACGACGACCTCGCGCTGGTGATCGACGTAGTGGCCGATCACCTCGCGCAGCGACAGCGTCCGCGGCACGTTGTCGACCAGCGCGACCATGTTGACGCCGAAGGTCGTCTGCATCGGCGTGTGCTTGTGCAGCTTGTTGAGCACGACCTTGGGGATCACGTCGCGCTTGAGCTCGATCACCAGGCGCATCCCGCGGCGATCGGACTCGTCACGGACGTCGGTGATCTCGGAGATCTTCTTGTCGTGGACGAGGTCGGCGATCTTCTCGATCAGCCCGCCGTCGCCGCCCTTGCGCACCTGGAAGGGCAGCTCGGTGACGATGATCGCCTCCTTGCCCTGGCCGATCGGCTCGATGTGAGCCTTGGCCTGCACGCGTACCCGCCCGCGGCCGGTGGCGTAGGCGTCGCGGATGCCCTCCCGGCCGAGGATCGTCCCGGCGGTGGGGAAGTCCGGACCCTTGATGTGGGTCATCAGGCCCTCGACGTCGATCGCCGGGTCATCGATGTAGGCGACCGTCGCCGCCACGACCTCGCGCAGGTTGTGGGGCGGGATGTTGGTGGCCATGCCGACGGCGATCCCCGAGCCGCCGTTGACGAGCAGGTTGGGGAAGCGCGCCGGCAGCACCAGCGGCTCCTGCCGCGTGCCGTCGTAGGTGGGCCCGAACTCGACCGTGTCTGAGTCGATGTCGCGCAGCAGCTCGGTGGCCAGCTTCTCCAGCCGCGCTTCGGTGTACCGCATCGCGGCCGCGCCCCAGCCGTCGATGTTGCCGAAGTTGCCGTGACCGTCGACGAGCGGATAGCGCATCGAGAAGTCCTGCGCCATGCGCGCGAGCGCATCGTAAATCGCGCTGTCGCCGTGGGGGTGGAACTTGCCCATCACCTCGCCGACGATCTGCGCGCACTTGACGTGCTTGCGGTTGGGCTGCAGGCCCAGCTCGTTCATCACGTGCAGCACGCGGCGGTGCACCGGCTTGAGGCCGTCACGGACGTCGGGCAGCGCCCGGCCGACGATGACCGACATGGCGTAGTCCAGATACGCCGAGCGCATCTCGTCTTCGAGCCCGCGCGGCTCGACGTTGCCGCCGCCGATGGTGTCGATTGCTGACATCGCGGGCCTCCTAGTGGGTCTCGTGGGGACGTGTCACGGTGCCGGTCACTACACGTCGAGGTTGGTCACGAGCCGCGCGTTCTCCTCGATGAACGCCCGCCGCGGCTCGACCTGATCGCCCATCAGCATCGAGAACACGAGGTCGGCCGAGGCGGCATCCTCCATCGTGACCTGCACCAGGGTCCGAGTCTGGGGATCCATCGTCGTCTCGCGCAGCTCCTCGGCGTCCATCTCGCCCAGGCCCTTGAAGCGGTAGTAGTCGATCCCCTTCTGGGCGATCGCCAGGACCTCGTCGTGAAGCTCCACGAAGCTGCCGGCATCGCTGGTGGTCTCGCCGAGCCGGATCGTGAACGGGGGCGTGCCGGTCAGGTTGTCCAGATCGCGATGCACGTCGGCGAGCCGCTGATACTCGCTGGCGCTCAGCGCGGCGTGACGGACCTGATGGGTGCTGGCCAGGCCGGTCTTGGCCTCCAGCGTGCGGATCACCAGCACCTCTTGGCGCTCCTCGATCAGCTTGAGTTTGTAGGCATGGCCGTCGCCGTTGCCCTCGCTGGCGACCACGTGGCGCACCAGCGACGCGACATCGGTGATCTGCTCCTCGAGCATCCGCGCCTGCTGCATGAAGGCGACGACGCCGTGGCCGTGGGCGGCGCGCAACGCCGATGCCCAGCCCTCGTACTGCTTGAGCAGCCGCGTAAAGCGCTTCCAGCGCGCCTCGGTGAGCTTGAACGCCTTGCCCTGGCTGTCGGTGATCTCGAGCTTCTCGAACTTGTCCCCGAGCAGGATGTCCTCGAGGTCGGACTCGCGCTCCAGGTAGCGGTGCTTCTGCCCGCGGGTCAGCCGGTACAGGGGCGGCTTGGCGATGTACACGAAGCCGGCCTCGATCAGCGGCTGCATCTCGCGGAACAACAGGGTCAGGGCGAGCGTGCGGATGTGAGCGCCGTCGACGTCGGCGTCGGTCAGCAGGACGATCTTGTGGTAACGAGCGCGAGCGAGGTCGAACTCGTCGCGCACACCGGTGCCGATCGCGGTGATCAGCGCCTGGATCTCGGTGTTGGCCAGCACCTTGTCGATCCGGCTCTTCTCCACGTTGAGGATCTTGCCGCGCAGGGGCAGGATCGCCTGGGTGCTGCGGTCGCGCGCCGAGACGGCCGAGCCGCCGGCGGAGTCGCCCTCGACGATGAACAGCTCAGCCAGCGACGGGTCCTTGACCGAGCAGTCGGCCAGCTTGCCGGGCAGGGTCGAGTTCTCCAGCGCCGACTTGCGGCGGGTGAGGTCACGGGCCTTGCGGGCGGCGGCGCGGGCCTGGGCGGCGGAGATTGACTTGCGCAGGATCGCCCGTGCCTCCTGGGGATTCTCCTCCAGGAACTCGGCCAGGCGGGCGTTGACGATCGAGTGCACGAAGCCCTGGATGCCGGGGTTGCCGAGCTTGGTCTTGGTCTGGCCCTCGAATTGGGGATCGGTGAGCTTGGCCGAGATCACCGCGGTCAGGCCTTCGCGGACGTCCTCGCCGCTGAGCTTGTCGTCCTTCTCGCGCAGTTCCCCCTTGGCCAGTGCGTACCGGTTCAGCGCGCTGGTCAGGGCCGAGCGGAAGCCGCTGAGATGCGAGCCACCCTCGATCGTGTTGATGTTGTTGGCGAACGAGAACACCGACTCCTGGTAGGAGGAGTTCCACTGCATGGCCACTTCGACCGCGCCCTCCTTGCTCTCGCCCTCGAGGAAGATGATCTTGCGCTGGATCGGCTCCTTGTTCTGGTTGAGGAACGCCACGAAGTCGACGATTCCGCCCTCGTAATGGAACTCGACCGACTTGCCCTCGGCGCGCTCGTCGGCGAGGACGATCTTCATGCCCCGGGTCAGGAAGGCGGTATCACGCAGGCGCTCCTCGAGCGTCTTGAACTGGTAGTCGATGTTCTCGAAGATCTCGGCGTCGGGCAGGAAGGTCGTCGTGGTGCCGGTCTCCTTGGTCGGAGCTCCCTTGACGATCGGGCCCTGGGGCTTGCCGCGCTCGTAGAGCTGGTTCCAGTGAAACCCGTCGCGCCGCACCTCGACCTCGAGGCGCTCGGACAGCGCGTTGACGACCGAGGCGCCGACCCCGTGCAATCCGCCGGAGACCTTGTAGCCACCGCCGTCGCCGAACTTGCCGCCGGCGTGCAGCACGGTCATGATCACCTCGAGCGCGGGACGCTGCTCCTTGGCCATCGTGGCCACGGGGATCCCGCGCCCGTCATCGGCCACGGTGATCGAATTGTCAGGGTGGATCGTGATCGTGACCGAGTCGCAGTTGCCCGCCAGGGCCTCGTCCACGGAGTTGTCCACGATCTCGTAGACGAGATGGTGCAGACCACGCTCGCCGGTCGAGCCGATGTACATGCCCGGGCGCTTGCGCACTGCCTCGAGCCCTTCGAGGACCGTGATGTCCTGGGCGTCGTAACTGGATTTCTGGCTGGCGCCCATGGCGCCGTCATCGTTCGCCAACGATCCTCCGATAGACGTTGAAACGCTCCGAATCGCGCGCTGGCTCGGCGCGCCGGGACGTCACAGAATTTGTGTTGATGAGGATAGCACAAGGACCGGTCGAAACCCGGGCCGCCCGGATGATGTTTTCCCTGCAAATCACGGTAAACCTGACCTCCTGGAGTTACCGCGGATGCCCGGTCGCGACGCACCGCAGGCGCTGGATCATGCGTCCGGGCAACGCCTGGTTGAGACGCTCGACGATCTGGGGCGCCATCAGGTCGAGCTCCTGGGCCCAGACCGACGCCGAACAGGACACCGTGAGGATCCCCGACCGTTCCGCGGTGGGCTGCGCCTCGGCGGCGATGGCCACGCCGACGGTCTGCGGCCACACGCGCAGTACGTCGGCGAGCACCGTGTCGGGGGCAAGCTCATCGCGCAGGCGATCGAGCGCGGTCTCCAGGCTCCGCGGGCCCCGGCGCGAGCCGCCCATCAGCTTGCCGCCCGCAACCATGGCGGTGAGTCGGCCGTCGCGCCGGCGCCGCTCGTCGCGACCGAGCCCGCAGGGCTGACCGCGGCTCCCGCGACCACGAGCCGAGTGACATCGGAATCCTCGCCTCCGGGGACCTGCTCCAGTCCGGTCGCGGTGATCACCGATTGGCCGCCGGCGGCGCGCAGGAGATCGACCAGCGCTCGACGCCGGGTGAGGTCGAGCTCGCTCATCACGTCGTCGAGCAGCATCACCGGCGGCGAGGACCGGCGTTCCCCGATCGCCTCGCGTTCGGCCAGCAACAGCGCGAGCAGGGCAAGGCGCTGCTCGCCCTGGGAACCGAACGCGCGCAGCTCGTGGCCGGCCCGTTGGGTGGCGAGCTCGTCGCGGTGGGGGCCGTGCCCGGTAAAGCCCCGCTGCAGGTCGGATTCGGTGCGCGCCTGCAGCTCGGCCGCCAGCTCCTCGGCGCCCGTCGCTCGTGACCGAGGACGGTAGGCCAGCTCCGGTTCGCCATCCAGTCCGAGCGCCTGCGCGATCGCGGCAAAGCGCTCGGAGATCACCTGCACGGCCGCGGCGCGATCGGCCATCAGGGCAACCCCGTGCTGAGCCAACTGCCGGTCCCAGCTGACCAGCGAGGCGCGCGACCCAGCGCCGGCCCGCAGACGCGCGATCAGCGCGTTGCGTTGAGCCAGGCTCTGAGCGTAGGCCCGCCGCGTCACCGCGCGAGCCGGCCACATCGCGGCCACGAACTGGTCCAGATGGGCGCGGCGGACCGAGGGCGTGCCCTTGATCAGCTCCAGGCGGTCGGGTAGGAAGACGCTCAGCAGCGGCCGGCCCGGCACGTCGAGCAGGCGCTCGACGGCAGCGCCGTCGGCGTGCATCCGTTTCGGCTCGCCGGGCGAGAAGCCGACCGTCAGCTCGTGGCGCCCGTCATCTCCGTCGGCGGTCACCATGACGCGAGTCGTGCTCTGTCCAAAGCGCACCACCTCACGCTCGTTGGAGGTGCGGCAGGAGCGCCCGGTGCATCCGAAGTACAGCGCCTCAAGCAGGTTCGTCTTGCCGGCTCCGTTGGCTCCGGTGATCACCGTAAGCCTCGGACCGAGCTCGATCGCCGCCGCCTCGTAGCCGCGAAAGTCGCGCACGCTGACGCGCAGGACGCGCACGAGAGCTCGGCTAGACGTTGAGCCTGATCGGCATGATCAGGTACCGGAATCGGCTCTCGTCCCCGGATTCGATCAGGCCCGGGCGCAGCGGGCTGATCAGTTTCAGCAGCACGTCGGAATCGTCGATCGCCTCCAGGCCGGCGCGCAGGAACTCGGGGTTGAAGCCGATCTCCACCGGCTCCCCTTGGAACGCAACCGGCATCGACTCACTCGCCTCACCCACGTCCGGCGTCTGGGCCGACACCGTCAGCTCACCCGGCGCAAAGGCCAGCCGCAACGGCGCGTTCTTCTGCGCCAGCAGGCTGATCCGCCGCACCACGTCAGTCAGCTCCGCCCCGGCCAGCCGAAGTTCGTGCTCGAAGGTCTCGGGAAGCAGCTGACGGTAGTTCGGGAACTGGCCGTCGATCAACCGCGAGGAGAGGATCACCCTTCCGAGGGTGAACAGCACCTGGTTCTGGCCCACGCTGACGCGCAGCTGCTCACCCTCGGCATGCGTCACCAGTCGCGCCAGCTCCTGCAGCGCGCGGGCCGGGACATTGACCTCGAAGCCCGCCGACAGCGGGATCTCGAGCACTGTCTCCTTGACGCTGAGGCGATAGGAGTCGGTGGCGACCATCCGCAGCTCGCGCTCGGAGGCGGAGACGAGGATTCCGGTCAACACGGGGCGGGTCTCGTCGCGGGACGCCGAGCCGGCGACCTTCAGGGCCGTGGCGACGAACGCCTCGGCCGGGAGCTCCACCGCGGACTCGCCGTCGGGCTCGGGAAAGGTCGGGAAGTCGTCACTGCGCAGCGTCCGGATGTGGAACGTGGCGTTGCCGGAGACCAGCTCGACGTCCTGCTCGGCCGCGCGCAGCTCGATACCGACCGAAGCGGCCGGCAGCGAGCGGACCACGTCCAGCAGCAGACGGGCGGGAAGCACGACCGTACCTTCACGCGCCAGCTCGAGCTGGAGTGGCACGCGCAGGCCGACATCCATGTCCGTGGCTCGCAGCTCACCGCCGGTGGCATCGATTGCGAACTGCACGCCGGAAAGCGCCTGGATCGCGCTGCGGGTGGAGGCGACGCGGCTGACGGTCTGCAGCTGAGCCAGGAGATGGTCGCGCTCGAGGGAGATCTTCATGACGAATACCTACAAAGAGATTGAGAAGTCATAGGGCGGATAGATTCTGCGGAGAACTCGGGGGATGCGCGCAAAGACCGGCGAAGTTGTGGTGTTCGAGCGACAGGCAAGTGTGTCAACAAGCCCGGTCGACCTGGTGATGGCGAACCCGCTCGGCAAGAGCACGCAGCTCGTCGAGCAGGTTGTCATCATCACCGGCACGTTCGGCGACGCGCTTACAGGCATGCATCACCGTACCGTGGTTGCGGCCTCCGAAGGCGTCGCCGATCGCCTGCAGTGAGGCGCCGGTGAGATCACGGGCCAGGTGGATGGCCACCTGCCGGGGCCACGCGATCCGTGCGGTGCGTCCGGCCGAGATGAGCTCGGCGGTCGAGAGCGCGAAGTGGGCGGCGACGACCGCCTGCACCCCTTCGATCGTGGGCGGGGTCGAAGCCGCGCCAGGATACAGGCGGTCCATCACCTCGGTGGCGAGCTCGAGGTCGAGGCGGCGCTGGGTCAGCGAGCCATGCGCGACGACGCGAATCAGCGCGCCCTCGAGGGCGCGGATGTTCTGGGTCACGCGGCCGGCGATCAGCTCCAGCGCGGCCGGATCGGAAATCGTGATCTCGTCCAGGGCCGCGCGCTTGCGCAGGATGGCGACACGGGTGGGAAGGTCGGGAGGGCTGATCTCGGCCACCAGCCCGGCCTCGAAGCGCTCGCGCAGCCGGGCCTCCATTCCAAGCAGTGCGCGCGGAATCCGGTCACAGGTGATGACGAGCTGGCGACCGTTCTCCCGCAGCGCATTGAAGGTGTGGAAGAACTCCTCCTCGGTGCGGGCCTTGGCGGCGAGGAACTGGATGTCGTCGATCAACAGGACGTCGGCGTCGCGATATGCGCGCTTGAACGGCTCGATCGCCTTGGTGCTGAGCGCGCCCATGAAGTGGTTGGTGAAGTCCTCGGCGGTTGTGTAGCGGACGATCGCGCCGGCGCCGAAGGCCTGGACGTAGTTGCCGATCGCGTGCAGCAGGTGGGTCTTGCCGAGTCCGGGTGGCGCGTGCAGGAAGAGGGGGTTGTAGGCGTCGCCGGGCAGCTCGGCAACGGTCAGCGCTGCCGCGTGGGCCAGCCGGTTGCCCTCGCCGATGATGTACTGCTCGAAGCTGTAGCGGGGGTTGAAGCTCTCCCGGGGCCCCGCCGGAGGCTTAGGGAGCGCCGAACGGCCGGAACCGCTCGGGCCGCGGGGGCGCGTGGCGTCCTCGGAGAAGACCAGGCGGGTGCCCTCGCCGAGAGCCTCGCGGGCGCAGCGCTCCACCAGGCGGCCGTAGCGCGCGGCGATCCACTGGCGAGTGCCGGTGGGCGCGGTGAGGATCAGGGCGTCACCGTCGAAGGCCTGCAGCTCGAGCGGCGCGAGCCAGATGTCAAAGGTCGATTCGCCAACTCTGCGCCGCAGCTCGGCGCGGATCGTCCGCCACGCAGGTACGGCATCATGATGCGTGAGCAGCGACAAGCACTCCTCCCGGAGGTCCAGCGAAACGATGACGAGGTCCCGGGGCAGGAGGCCAGCCGGGGGCGGCGAATATAGCAATGGCACGCGCGTCTCCGGGCGGGTTTAGAGGAGCCTTGACGCTATGCGCGGGAAAAAGCGATCAGGGCCGCTTCCGGGCCGGCTTGGACCCCGCGCCGTGTGGGCGCAGACGGCGCGAAGGCTGACGTCCGGCCCTGCGTATACTGCGCCTCTCCGATCGAGACAGGCCCACCATGAAACGCACCTACCAGCCAAAGAAGCGCAAACGCGCTCGCACCCATGGGTTCCGCAACCGGATGAGCACACGCGCGGGGCGCCTGACCCTCAAGCGCCGGCGCGACAAGGGACGCAAGCGCCTGACGGTCTGATGCTCGCCCGGCGGGCGGAAGTCGTGTCCGGGCGGAAGCCAGGCCGGGGTCGGCTCTCCCGCAGTGTCGA
>JAABUZ0100004368.1_pt1 | contig 19583 bp, 25 predicted proteins | sample 5562091 | NCBI WGS metagenome assembly JAABUZ01 (sample SAMN12813069, study PRJNA571459) | rock metagenome | isolation source: Antarctica rocks | place: Antarctica: Victoria Land, Linnaeus Terrace sud | collected 2015-12-21 | reverse complement strand
AGTCGCATTCGGGTTCCGCAACCTGGACAACCAGCGCCGCCGGGTACGGTTCCACTGCACCCGGCAATCACGCCGGACGATCAGTGCCAAGGGGTCAGTTCCCCCTCAACTTTGAAGAACCCCTAAAAGTCCCCTGACCAGCCGTTCCTTCTTATGGGTGCTAGGGGGTGCCACTTTTCCCCGGGTGGATATGGGTTGGATGTGCATGGCACTGATTCTACCGTCCAGTTAGTAGAGAACGACGGCGCCCTTCGGGAGCTTTCCCCGGATGACTTTGCAGTCGTGGTTCGGAATACCGGCCGGGATGGCCAACCTATTAGGCTGTTCTCGTGCGATACCGGTGCGAGCCCGAATGGCTTCGCCCAGGAATTAGCTGATGAACTTGGGGTTGCTGTGACAGCGCCCGACAATCTGGTCTGGAGCGACAGTTTCGGTGGCCTCGCCCAGGTGGCAAGTGCGGTTGAGGTCGCGGTGATCGGCCCAGACGGTGAGAAGGAAATTAAGTTAAGGCCCAAACAGCCGAATGATGGTCGTTGGATTGTTTACACACCTAGCAAGAACCGCTAAAGTATAGTGATGATGCGATACACGAGTATATTCAATGTGAACGATGGTGGAGAGCGGACCATCGATCCGGGGCGTGAGCGTCTCCAGCCGAATCAAGTCGAGCTCGTCGCCGATTATCTTAGTGCCTGCCCTATGGTCATGCGGTGCACGGCGACTTCTCCCGACATTCTAGATCCGACAGCTGGCAGTTGCGTAAGGTCTTCCGTCTACACCGACGGGGAGTGGATCTGGGACGAATCCATGCTCTATTATGTCCAGAAGTATGCATTGAGCCCGAAGTCGGCATTTATCTCCTCCCTTAGGGACAGGAACTTTCGCACCATGCCAGTCTCTGAAGATCAAAGGAGGGCCGCGCTCGCCGCTTTCATGGCCTGATATAGACGACGCGCCACTATGCTTGTCCTCTTCGCACGCGACCGCTCGCTTGGTAGGTGAGTTGTCGAGACCGGCGCTGAGGGCCTTCAGTTCCCAAATCGGGCATTGGTGTCACGAACTTCCCTAAACACAGGACCCTCCCACCTACTGACAGCCCACAGACCCCAGACCGCGAGGTCCCGCGCTACGTGAGCGGTCGGTCGCTGTCGCCACCCGCTTCGCGTAGCAGCGGCGAGGAGATCAAGCAGCTCAGTCGTTATCGCTACGACGTCGGTCCTCGTCGGGCTGTCGGTGGGAGCGGTCATCCGTGGCCGCGTGCTGCTGCCCGCCGGAAGTACTGATACATCACTCCAGAACCCCTACGTGCTGGCAACCTCGAAGCTACCAGCCGAACAACAGCTCAATACATGGAATCTATTTGGACCTTGTAGTCGCCGAAGGAATCCAGACCGGACGGAATGCCTATCGTGAAGGTCTTGGTTTCATCAGGCGCAAGCTGACTCACGACGCCGTCACCGGTCCCGAGGATTTCTCGGTTTGGCCCATAAAACGTGGCCTTCAGTATCGCCGTGTGCTGCTTCGCGTCGAGGTTGGTGGCCTCGCCCTGGACCTCACGGCCGTAGGCCGTATCAACGACTGTTTTGTTGTCGATTCGGATACCTGACGTCTGCGCCTTTGCGACACGATCTTTTAGTGTCGCAAAGGCGGCCTCGGCCGACTCAATGGAGGGCCGCAAGGCTTCCAGAGTTGACGTCATGTTCGCTTTGAACTGCCGGACCGCTTCGTTCCACGCGGCCCCCCGCAAGCTAAGCGCAAGTGCTTCCGTAATGCGGTCCTGGAGCTCGTCAAAGACTTCGTCGATCTCTGTGTCGTTGTCTAACGTACCCATTTGGACGTTGCCGATCTGTCTTATAACCTGCTCGCGCTGCAACGGCGGCAGCACTATGGGGTAGGTGGGCTTCTCTAGCGCCCAAGCACCGCCAAGCTCAAGAAGACAGAAGGGCCGCTTAAGGAACCGCTCCGAGATCAGCTCAATGATCAAGCCCGCATTCTGTAGCTCTGTGCGTAAGATGACTCGCACATCAGATCCGGAAGGAATACCTGACGACCTGGACGAAGAGTAGAAAATCCGCTCGTGCGGTATCCCACCCAGAATAAGGACATCGCGTAGCCTATCGGCCAGCGCCCTATCACCGTAGGCATGGCTGATGAACACCTTCGGTTCGGCTTGCATCGCACCTCCCGCACTCGTGACTGCCACCCGGTTCTCAAGCTTGGGGCGAAGTGACCAATACGTCTCCAGGTCACGAACATGCTTGAACTTGCGCACCTCACGACTTAGGCCAAAAGTCCAGTTGCTGTGGTCGACATAATTCGTACCCCAGCGCTCCACCGCCAAGATGGCGCCGAGCCTTGGCAGGGACACGCCGTCGTCAGGAGGCGCCGGGCTGAGCCGATCTCGAATGCCGTACAACGCCAGCGTCGGTCCCGCTGTCACGTCCCCTTCGCCGGCGGCCCAGGCGGGCTCCAACTCTGCAGCGACTCGCACGACCTGCAAGAAGCGGTCGACGTCCTGCTGACTCCCCTCACAAGAGGCAATGCCAGCGATCGTGAGCTGCAGTTCCTGATCAGCGCGAAGCAGCGGTTCGTTCATCGGGTACATCAGCTCGGCGGGCAACTCCGCACAAAGTCTCGTGGCATCCAACTGGCGTGCGTTGTAGAGGTACCGATCGACCGCATCAAAGCGGGGCCAATTGCCAGTCGAAACGAACATCTCCCAGACCACCTGGAGCAACTGTTGTTGCTCCTCAGATTGGGGTTTCGGCAACGTCATGGGGAAGATTCTGCCAGCTACCGGATGACTTTCGGGTAGGCAGCTCAACGTCTCTGACTCTGCAAGATTTTCGCCCTCAAGACCCTCGACCACGCGTGGCCGACTACTTGAACCACGCCCGACTCGCCGCCTGAAAGCTCGGCTCAAGTGTCACCGCCATGCTGCGCCGTACAGGGCACGCGGCGATGCCCTCGCCGGTGAACGCCCACGCCGACCAGACGGTCCAGGCTCCTTCTAGATCAACTGCGGTCAGGTCCAGCGGTTCGCTCACGACCCTCCTGCTGCCTTGCGCCCGGCAGGTCCTTGGCCCGACGTAGCGGCCGGTCCTCGACCCGGGCCGGCACCGTCCCGCACTCCGGGCACGCACCCCCCCGCCGGGTCTTGATCACCACCCGGACCGTCGCGTCATCGACGTCACGCGACGATAACGTATCCGTCCAGGCCGAACAGCAACGTCGTAGGTTCATTCATGCTCGTGGCCTCTGCCGCTGAAGGTTGCGAGTTACAGCCAGCATGTCGAGGCCACGAGCCTCACCTACAGCGCGACACCCCCGTTAACTCCGAAGAGCCCGGTATCCTGCTCGCCAACGCAGCAGCCGCCGCGTGACCACCACCCCGAGACCACCGAATTCACGCTTCACCGCGAAGAGCCGGGTTAACGGTGACCTCGGCGACCCGGAAGCCTTCCAGGTCGTACAACAGCGACGTAGCGTGCTCCATGCTCGCGGCCCTTCGAGGCTGGGCGATTCGACACCACCACCCTTGAAGGCCGCGGGCCCCTCAGCCCGCTACGACACACCCACCAAGATCAATCACCCTTTCACCGCGAAGAGGCGCATTTGAGTCACTCACTTTTACGCCGCGGCCTGCTTGCTGCGCCAACCTCTCAAGCGGGTCTCGTGACACTTCTGCGATTGGTGCTATCTTTCGAGACATGGCGAAGACCACCGTGGTGTTCATGAAAGACGATCTCGACGACGGAGAGGCCGACGAGACCTTGACCTTTGCCTTGGAGGGCACGCAGTACGAGATCGATCTCAGCAAGAAGAACGCGGACAAGTTCCGCAAGGCCATGGAGCCCTACGTGGGCAGCGCTCGGAAGACTGCCGCGAAGAATGGCCGTAGCAGCACTCGCTCGCGATCAAACCGAAGCGAACCTGAGTCGGCCGCTATCCGGGCCTGGGCGCTTGCCAGTGGCATCGAGGTCAACAGCCGGGGACGCATCCCTTCGTCGGTAGTCGATCAGTACCGGGCGGCGGGCAACTAGCCACGGCTGTGCCGCCCCGCTTCCTTCAGTCACCCGTTCATCACGCCTAATACCTCGTCGGCTACTGATACCGCGGCGGCCACCCCGGCTCGGGGATGGCGGAAGTGCTGGCGAAGTTCAGAACGCGCCACGCCGTCAGCGTCCAGCTTCATCATGAACGGCGTCACACGTCCTACCAAGTAACGTCGACCTACGCCTGCTCCGGTTGAGCACCAGTCGACGGTGGCAGGAACAGCACGCGCTCGGCGTCAAGGGCAATTAGGTGTAGCGGAACTAGGGCGGCTCAAGTGTGTGCATCGACCTGCCTCAACAGCGCAGGGGACTGTTGTCTGTCTAAGGAGCGCCAGACCGGGCAACCAGAGGGATGATCCTAGGCAGTCGAGCCGGCCACCTCATCTGGGTCAAAGCCCCCAGGTTCTCGAGTCAAGCCAAGTACCACCGCCGTATCTGGCTCGCCCTACCAGCGCGGCAGCCGTCGCGTGACCGGCCATCCCCGAATCACGCTTCACCGCGAAGAGCCCATTTGCTGCACTGCGTGAGAACTCCCAGCATGGCGAGGCCCGGAGCCTCACCTGCATTGCAACACCCCGGGCGCCGCTGAACGACGGTTCGCCCTGTTGAGCGGGCGTGTAGTACTACGTCAGCGAACGGCAACGGGAGCGCCGCGAGGCTCTACAGTCCCGTCCAAGGTTCTAATTCCCCACCAGGCCGGGGGGCTCGGACATTCGGACAAGGGGGCCGCTCCCGGATCGCGACGCAGCCCCAGGACGCTCAAGCCGCCGGGCCGCGCCTCCGACAGTCGGAGTGACAAGGCAGGCGGCATAGGAGTAGCGGTGCAACGGTTCATGGTGCAACGGTTCATGCGGTGGCTTCAATCACGCCGTGGCATTGCCTCAGCAAGTTTGGCCCTGCTGGTGACGGCGGGCGTCGCCTCGAACGGCTCCGTCTCGGTGGCCGCGCTGCCACTGGCCTTCGCGGTGTATCTGCTGGTGGCGGTTGGACTCGTCTGGGTGGTCTCACGTGTATGGGACGGTCACACCTGGCCGGCGACGCCACGCTTCGCTCGTGAGGAGGCTGCAACCGGGTCTCGCCAGCTCCGCGAGGACACCAACGCCTCGGTGTACGCGGACCGCGGTGGCTTCCTGTTCGCGCGTCGGCACTTCTTCATGGGAACGGGGTGCCCGCCGGTTCGACTGCCGGAGTGTCTGCCGGATCTCGCCCAGCAGCAGCTGCACGAGCCCGTCTTGATCGCGACAACCGCTGCCCGGCGCTACTGGTGGTACCGCAACCAGTTCTCGTGGGAGAACCAGGGACTGGCAGCCCGCGACGTCCAGGCCCTGCTGCATGAACGAGAGCGGCGCCGGACGCGGCAGCTGGAGCATGCCCACACGATGCTGCGGGTCGAGCAAGGTCAGGGGGCGGCACCGCAGCGTCAGCGCCAGCCGATCCCGCGCGAACTCCGCCAGGCCGTCTTTGCTCGTGACGGCGGCCGCTGCGTCGACTGCGGGTCGAACTTCGACATCCAGTACGACCACGTCATCCCGTGGTCGATGGGTGGGGCCGACTCCTACGAGAACCTGCAGCTGCTGTGCGGGCGATGCAACCAGGCCAAGGGCGCGAGCCTGTAGCGCCTGGCAAGGCTGCGACCAACCCGCTCAGGCTCGCAGCACGTCTAGCGGGTCGAAACCCTCAGCGAAGTCCGAGGGACCGCTTTAGTTACCGGCGGCCCGGTACTGGGCGATCACCGTGGATGAGATCCGGCCACGACTGCTGACCTCGATGCCATTGCTGGCCGCCCAGGCACGCAGCAGCGGCATCGAGGCTGCCCCGGCGCCGACGCGACCGAGGGCTGGCTTGGCCACTTGGTGCTACCGGCTTGCGCGCTAGCAAGATCAAGATGTGGTCGGAGTGTGCCGCACCCTTGTCTTCACGCGCGCTGATCGTAAGGCGGGATCGTCTCGGCTCGCGGCAGCAGATCCGGTGTGTCAAGTGTGCGATGGAGTAATCAGCATTGACGCACAAGGTCGGCCAGAGAGCTTCCGCCCGACCGCGCCCGCCGGTCACGTTGCCTAGCGACTGCTACGACCCGGCGCATGCAGCCCCGTCAGAAGTTGCCCCGGGTCCACCGCCAGGCCATCAGCCAACTTCAGCAGGTTATGCAGGCTGAGGTTGCGCTGGCCGCGCTCGACCTGGCCGACGTAGGTCCAGTGCAGTCCGCTGTCAGCGGCCAACTGCTCCTGCGAGACGCCGCGGGCGTGCCGAGCGGCGCGCACGCGCTCGCCCAGCGTCTGAGTTGCGGCAGAGATTGGGGTCGCCATGAGTGGCTCTACGACACCGAGGTGATGCCGTTGGGTCCAGAGAGCCGGTATCCCGAGACGTCGCGTCTAGTGACGATGCGTCCTGTTATGGTCAACCCTCACCTGGGGGCGACCGGCCACGGGCTGACGGGCACGGGGGGTTAGCGGTGGCGCTGTTTCGGGGGCGATCGTCGGAGGAGTCGGTGGAGCGGTCCATCCGGCCCCGTCGGACGATCACGGGTCGGCCGGTCACGGACGGCGAGGAGATTGGGTCGGGCCAGAAGCGACGGGCTCGCCTGATGTCGGCGGCCATCCGCCAGTTGGAAGGGCACCCGCTGACGGTGCCTGACTCGCGCGGGATACCGCTCGGGGACGGACACGGCATGGAGGAGCTGGTAGCGACCATCCAGCCGCTCTTCGCGACAGAGGCTTCCCTCACTCGCTGGGTGGCACTGCGCGGCGCCCTGCTATACCTCGACATGCTCTTCTCGAACGAGCAGGAGTGGGAGCAGATGCTGCCGATCATGGGCTTCGAGCCCACGGCGGATGCGGTCACCGGGGCACCGCGCGTCATCGTCCTGGACAAACCGGACGCCATCAGCGCCGTGGTCAAAGAGAACATCGAAGGCCTGTTTTGGGCGATCACCCGGCGCTGGTCGCAGTACACCAAGATCGCCGATATGACCATCAACGAGGTGAACGATGACCCGGAGTTCTCACGCCTCGGGCCGGCGGTCGCTCTCGACATGATCGCCTGGACCGCGGCGGTCTTCTTGCGCACGGATCAGGCGCAGTCCGAGATCGTGACCCGGATGCCCGAGCCGGACGCCCTGGAAGGCAAGGGCTGGTACGTCGAGCCCGTCTTCGGCAAGTGCGAGCGCTACTGGGACGGCAGCGACTGGACCAGCCGTGTCCGGACCCAGGACGGCCGCAGGTGGCACGAGACGGAGATGCCCTTGCGGTAATCACCGGCCACCAGAACGCTCAGGAGTTGAGCTTGCATGGCCATCACGCAAGACCGGCCCTGCCGCAAGTGCGGCAAGCGCGTCCGCATGACGCGCTGCGAGATTTGTCAGGGCGTGCCCATCAAGGGGATGACGCTGTGTCGCAAAGGCTGCAACCTGCACGGTTGGTTGTGTCCGGTGCATGGGAAGAACTATTAGCTTGAGCATCACCGCCAACTGTTACGGATAATTAAAGGGCTCTTCGGAGTTCAGCGTGGTGCCTCGTCACGCCGCCTGCGCCGCCGCTCTGGTGACGGCGATGTGGCTCATGATGCGCCGCTGGTAGTTGTCCATGTTCCGAAAGCCTCTATCGGCTTCGGGTTCCGCAACTTCGCCAACTACCGGCTACGCCTACTGCTGCACTGCGGCATCACCTGGCACGATGCCCCCACAACACGGATCCGAGGACGCAAACCACGTTCTACGTCGTAGAGCCGTTCATCTGTCGCCGATGAGCGGAGCGGCTAGTCCGCTGCTGCCTCGTATGCTGCTCCGGCATCGCTCTGTAGGACGTACGGAGCAACTGCCACCACAAGATAGGTGCATGATCTTCGGATGCTGCACCAGGGCTACGACTCATAGAGTCGACACATGGTGAAGTTGACGCACAGCGCCGTTACAACGCCCCCGGGGCTTCCCGCTCCGGCTCCTCAAGCTCAGAGACTCATTTTGAGGGGGAGGCGGTGTAGCGCCTAATCGCTCGTACCCAGCTGGCCGCGAGGACGAGAGACGGTGCCTCAGCCCGCGTTCTTGGCGGAGCTGGCGAGGGATCACGTACTCGCTCAGCGAGTACGTGATCGGTAAGTGCTTAAAAGGAGGGACTAGCACATCTTGCTGGTGCAGGTCAGCTCTTCGTCCTTGCCCCTTGAGTCGTACCCCTTGCGCTGGGGAACAGGGTAGACGATCATGACACGGCCTGCCCACCGCCCTTCCCCCGGTCCAGGAGGCTCCAACGTGCCCGTGTCCTACCTAGAAACAAGCGTCCTATATTGCGAGGACAACCTTCGACAGCTCACGCAGTTTCCACCCGAGTGTGTCGACCTGATCTATCTCGATCCGCCCTTCTTCTCCAACCGCCATTACGAGGTGATTTGGGGCGATGAGGCAGAGGTACGGTCCTTTGAGGACCGGTGGGAGGGCGGCATCCAAGTTTACATCAACTGGATGCGTGAGCGGGTTATCGAGATGTGGCGAGTTCTAAAGCCGACAGGCTCTCTCTATTTTCATTGCGATCCTCACGCGAGCCACTACCTCAAAGTCATGCTAGACGAGGTGTTTGGAGCAAACCGCTTCAGGAACGAGATTGTCTGGAAGCGAACGCCATTCTCCGGTAGCAGCAAAGCAAGAGCCCAGCAACTACCGCGCAGCCATGACACTTTGTTGTTTTACTCGAAGGGCGACCGCTGGACATGGCACCCACCTACTCTCGCTTACAGCACCGCCTACCTTAGCCGGTTCAAATGGGAAGACGCTCGGGGTTTCTACCGCAAGAGCCTTCTGAAGACGTACAGCGCAGAGACTTTGGAGCGCCTTCGTGCGGAGGACCGACTGATCACTCCGACACGCCCCGGCGCAAATTACTCCTACAAGCAGTACCTCGCCGAGAGCAGCGGCTATGTTCAGGTTGACGATGTATGGGTGGACGTGAACTCACTCAATCCCGTGGCCCGTGAACGTCTCGGGTATCCCACGCAGAAGCCTGAGGCGTTGTTGGAGAGGGTAATCGCATCCAGTAGCGACGAGGGGGACATTGTTCTAGACCCATTCTGTGGCTGCGGAACGACCGTAGCCGTAGCTGAGCGCATGGGTAGACCTTGGATCGGGATTGACATCAGCCCCACAGCTGTGAACTTGATGAAGCGTCGACTAGTGAAGGCAACCAACGGTCGCTGTACCCCTACGGTCGTCGGTCTTCCGGTGGACGAAGCGGACTTGCGCAGCCTGAAGCCCTTTGAGTTCCAGAACTGGGTGATACAGAGAATGTGCGGAACCCATTCTCCCCGTAAATCGGGTGACATGGGTATCGACGGCTTCTCCTTCATGGTGCACGATCCGATACAGGTCAAGCAATCTGACCACGTGGGGCGCAATGTCGTGGATAACTTCGAGACGGCGATGGAGCGAATTAATAAAGCCACAGGTTACATTGTTGCGTTCAGTTATACCCGAGGGGCTAGAGAGGAAGTCGCGCGTGCGCGGTGGACTAAGCGATTGGACATCCAACTCCTGGCCGTAGCCGATCTGCTCGCTCCGGAGTTGCAACACCGTGGCTCGGCTTTTCCGCAACCGGGGAAAGTGATCGACCTTCCGCTCCCGGTCCGCCCCAAGGACGCCCGGCCGTCGGCCGAGGAACTCATGGAAAGTGACAGCCGGGCCAGCTAAACAAGCTCTTCAACGTGAAGCGTGGTGAGTGTGTCAGCGACACGAGGTTCAGCCTGACGTAGGAGACATGCCTGGGGCCTCACCACGCTTCGTGATCGACTAAAGCAAGGATTCAGAGTCCCAGTTGGGACGCCAGGCACCAGTAAGGCATGCCGTTAGTCGATGTAAATGCCCAGAGGACATCAGCCGGACACGGCCGCCCGGTACCCCTCCGGCGGCCGTCGGCCAGTCCCCCGGCTAACCGTCGTATCGGCCCGGCTCACCCGTGGATCGGCTACTACCCGCCGCCGAAGGGCGTCCGTGCTCATGGTCAGCCCGAGCGCTTCGCGGGCCGCCGCGAGGTCTGGGACGGTGAAGACGCCTTCACTCACCATGGGCAGCGGCCAGAGCAGATCGACCTCGGCAGCATGACGAGCTGCGTCGATGCCCTCGGCAAGGATCTCCTCGTGGTCGAACCCGAGACGAACGCCAGACCCGAGAACGTCCCGCAGTTTGTCGCCGTCCATCACCGCTTCAAGCAGACGAACGCCATCCTGAGTTGGTAAGTATTGAGCCGACAGCCGCCCGAGGTAGGCCATGGACAGCACACGCATCCTGGCGTCACGAGTGACTGAGTCGAAGAAGTGCAAGCGGTCGAGCGAAACGCGCTGCGCTATCCCGAGCTTGTCGCGGATGACCCGCTCGGCAGCGTGATCGACCCGCTCGTCCCGACGAAGAAAGCCGCCAGGCAAGACCCAGGCGCCGTAGTCCGGATGCTCGAGTCGCCGCAGCACCGGTACCCGAAGCTGCCCGTCACGAAGTGACAGCAGTACGACGTCCACGGCCACGGACGGATGATCCCGCCCGAAGGAGTCCGGGTCGTAGTGCGCCAACCACTCCTCCTCGGACTGCGGAGGCGGTGGCAGCGATCGCGTTACCTCCACGACCGCCCACACTACGAGTCGATCACGTCAGGGCTTGACGCGACACGCTCAACGCGTAGTATGCGATCCGCGGATCGGATAACACCCGACTTATAGGGCGTCAAGTCGAAGGACCAGACATGGCCGCTGTATCAGACCCAACTCCGTTCCCACGAGATGGTCGGTGGACCAAGAGCGACGGCGCCGAGCCAGGCGTCGTCGCCCCCACGGTCCTCGGCGCTGTATGCCGCTTCGTCGGCGACGCCCTCGCTTGGTTCGCTGGCGCGAGGCCCGCCACACTGCGGTACTGCCCGAGTGAGCGGCCGCGCTTAGCCGCCCTTGGCTTTGCCGTCCTGGTCGCCGGAGCGTTTGGCGGGTTCGGTGCCATGCTGGCGACCGGATACTTCCTGCACCAGGCTCCTGCTCGCTTCTGGCCCATCGGCCTGGCGTGGGGGCTAGCCCTCTCCAACCTCGACCGCTTGCTGATCATGCTAGGCGGCACCGGCCGCCGGCTGCTCATAACCATTCCAATGCGCCTCGCGCTGGCCATCCCGGTCGGCATCCTCGTCACCGAGGTGCTACTGCTCCAGATCTTTCAACCTGAAGAGAATGCGCTCATCGGCAACCGTCAGCAGACGCAGCTGACGCAGACGATCACCGCGCTTGAAAACTCGTACCAGCCGAAGATCGCCGCGGCGCAGAACAAAGCAGCGCAGGCCCAGAAAATGATCAGCAGCCAAAGCCAGGCGCTCGAGCAGAACCGCTTCCTGGCAGGTTGCGAGGCAAATGATCCGAGCTGCTCTACTACCCATGAAACAACCTGCGGGCAGTACTGCCAGCACTACCAGCGTCTCGCCCGGGACGAGCAGACGCAACTGGAAAGCGTTCGCCCGGCACTCGAGCGTCAAGTGGCGACGGCACAGCAGGAAGCCAGTCGCCTGGACGGACTCCGCCTGAGTGACGAGGCAGCGGCCCGCACCCGAGTCAGCCTGGACAACGGCCTAGCTGCCCACAAGCAAGCCCTCGACCAGCTACAGCAGCACGACGGCGGTACCCGCGAGTTGGTCTGGCTTCTCCGGCTGTCTGTCGTCCTGCTCGACCTGACGCCTGTGCTGCTCAAGGCCTTCTTCGTACTGCTCGGTGCCACGCTCTACGACGAAATGGCGGCCGCTATGCAGGCGGTAGAAGGCACCCAGGCGCACTGGTTTCGCAAGCTGGTCTGGTTCACCAAGCGCCAGACCGACCGCGACTTTGAGGCACGCGACGAGGTCGATGAAGCTCAGGTAGACGCTGAAACTGAACAGCAGGTCAACGAGGCCTATGGAACGTCCTCTTCGTCGTACGCGGGTAGCCGCCCACGCTCCCCTCGTCCCGAGTCGATCGACGCAATCGGTCTCGCCGACTTTGCGGGCAGCGCTCGCCGCCACGAGTCGCAGGCCGTGCCAGTACATCCGGCGCTACGGCGCGCCGCCTGGATGGGACTGTTCTCGCTCGTCGGCCTGGTCGCCATCGTCACCACAGCCCCGTTCGTCTGGCACGCGGGTCTACGCGGCACGTGGCTGTCCGTGAGCGCGCTGCTTGTGGGCGTGGCGCTGGCGGGACGCAGCCGTGGCTTCCGACTTGCCAGCGCGGCCCTGCAGCGGGCGATCTTTGCGGCCGCCATCGCTGGCCTGGTTCTGCCGTTCGTCCTACTCGCCCTCAACGTTTAGGTATCCCCCAACTGCTCTGAAGGGAGCACGCAGCATGTACAACTCCAACATCCCGACCAGGCCGTCGCACGACCCGAGCCCGTCCGACTCGCCACGACAGGCGACGCGCGTCGCCACGCTGGAGCGGCGCGCCCCCAAGCTGGTGGATCAAGCAAGACAAGCTGGTGTGGACATCGGCTACCTCGGGATCACCCCACTCTTTGACGGGGCACAGGGGTACAGCGGTGCCAGCAGTGACTGGGTGGTCGCACCGGTCAAGGAGGCGAACCGTGAGACGGTGCCGGAGGCCGAGCGCCAGTCCTTAGAGTCCCTGCTGGATGTCGGGATCGACTTCCCGCTGATCTACATCGCTCACGAATTGCCGAAGGGCCAGCTACCGGTCATTTGTGGGAGCCGCACTTCACCGGTTCCGGTTGAGCCGCGCCACCTGGTGGCCGCCCAGGCAGCGCCCGTGCCAGAGACGTCGATTGACGTGAGCCAGCGTCTGGGGTCGCGCGCAGAGCAGCTGCTGCACTTACTCGGCAAGGCCCTGCCTATCGTCGGCGGCGTCGCCTTGACGCCGCTCGTGCTTGCAGGAGCAGCTGTCGGGGCGCTCGCCAGGCTCGACCCGATCGTTTTCGGCGTCCTGCCGGTCGGCGCGGGCGCCCCCGGCGAGCCAGCCGCTTGGTTCGTCCTGGCACAGTGGGACTGGTAGCTCCTCGGCAACGCCCAGGGAGCCCGGTTCGGCGGCAATACGCTGGACCGGGCTTCTCCTGTGCTTAAGTCACCGATCGAGACGCTGGGCGGCGCCCTACAAGGCACTCGGCTCCCGACACGCCGCCTGGCAAGGGCCGGTTTGATCTACAGCAGTGCCATCTTGAGCTATGCGCGGCGGCCCAGCTCGTTCCGGGATCTCGGTTGACGGTTCCACAAGATCGTTTATAGTGGATCTTGTAATCGGAGATCAAGTTGTGGAACAGCTACCAGATGAGCAATGGCACCAAGTAGACCTCAGCCAACAGGGGCATCGCGGGGCTCGTCGCCCTGCCGATACCTGGGTAGTGTCAGACGGTCAGCAACCAGTTGATCAACTGGCCGGTGCGCCAGAAGGTCATGAACCGGCGTCCGTCTCTGGTCGGTCATCAGGGACACCGGCCGAGTTAGAAGCTTCTATGCCACCGCCGCCTAAATGGAACCGCGAGCGCTTTGAACGCCACGTAAATCGCAAGGTTGCGCTGGCGGTGCGTGATCACTCACCTGAGGTCGCAGACGCCCTCGCACGTATTATCCACGATGACATGTGGAAGCAAGCCGAGAAACAAACGCTAGTTTATCAGGATTTGATAGAACACGGCAAGCGCGCTAAGTAGACTCAGGCAGCGCATTCGTTATCTCTTCGCCGACATTGTGCATCAATTGTAGGGCCGCTGCATGGCCGCCCTGGTTCCAGTTCTTCAAAGCGCTCTCCGGCCGATCTGAGTCGGATCCAAGTGCGATAACTCCTACAGGAAAGTGCGCACGCCCTACCGCCGGCGTTAGGCCCGCTATCTCGATAGTTTGGTAGATGGGCTGAGCCAGGTATGTCTTCCAACGACTGCCAGCGTTGTCGTTGGGAAGCAGCAGCGGCCGCCCACTGCAGAACGTCTGTATGGCAGCGTACTTGCTGAGGCCGTCTATGGCGCCCGAGCGCATGACGTGTGCCCCCGCGAGCGTACCCGCGGAGGAGGCCCAAAGGCGAAGAGCCCTCGATAGCGAGCTTGGTGCCCACCTGATCCAAACCTCGAGCTTAAACTGTTCATCCGCCTGCCCGAAGCGCAGGCTGTCTCGTACCCTTTCCAAGGTCTGTACCAGCCTGTCATGATCACGCGATTGCGCATCGACAAATTCCTGGGAGGTTCTTCGCGAGAGAAGCCAGGCATGCCACCAGGCAGAGAGCCTGCGACTGTAGGTGCCTTCGTACCCGGGTGCAGAGTACGCCCCTGACTGAAGATGCGTAGCAAGGGTCACCTCCTCGACAAACTGGCTGACTTGAATGTAGAAGTCAGGGAATACACCCTCAACGCCGAAGTGCCTTAGGCGCAGCCGCTGCAGCCTCACGTACTCGTTCTGATCCTCCTCCCGCTTAAGGCGCCCAGCCAGCGGCTGTAGAGGCATGATTGCCCAGCGGGAATGACGAGGCCTGATCCCTTCCTTTCCATCGGCGCCTCCGAGAGATGAGAGGAGTGAGCGAAGCACCGGTTGATCGGTCAAGCTCGTCCCGAGGAATAGCGCAGGCATTTTGGCGAGGGCTGACGTCAGCATTCTCTCAGTATCAACAGCAGATCTGGCAAAGTTGTCTTCTGCAAGCACGGGGTCGAGCTCGTTCGGCTCCAACTCGTTGTTGAAGGTGGAGCGGCCTTCCGTAGACGTCCCGTCAAGTGACGTCGCAACCTCCCCCTCATCTAAGTCATCGAGAAATCCGTGGAGGTACACCATATCCACGCCAGCCGACTGGTTATGCAGCGCCAGTTGCCGATTCCCATGGACCGCCAGGGCATCGGTGGGAAGCGCAGTGCGCGTCCACCTGCGTAGTTGCACCGCGCTGGCATCAAGCAGCAATTTACGGGCAGCGATGGAGCGCTCGATGTATGTGTCGAAATTTGTAGTCAAGATGCTGGAGTATTGGCCTGAGAGATCTCTAACGGTCACTAAATTGGCTATTCGTTCCGTCAAGGGGCCAGCTAACCACTGACCATTGCGGTATAAAAGACGACGCAACTCGGCGCGAAGGAGTCTGCCAGCCATCTCGTCATCTACCGCCAGTGACTTGTACATCTCCACGAGGACGGTCGCCGACTGACTGTCCGTGAACAACTCTCCTAAGTGCTGGGCAACGACCAGACTGCGCAACTCTGCCGGCACGAGCGCCTGGATCATGCCCCTCCAGTCAAGTCCGGTGCGGGTGATTGTGACGCCTGCACCGGCGAAGATGCATAACTCTTTCGTCTGGGCGACGTGATCGATCAGCTCGATGGTGGCACGGTCGCGAAAAAATGGCGGATTGGATCTCACAACTCTCCGTAGCTTATGAGCAGTAGCACGCCATGCCACGGGGACTTGTTGTCAAGCGGCGTGGGCGTCGAACTAAGACGTAAATTGAGGCGAAGCGAGGCTTATGGCGCGCCGCGGGCGCGAGACACATCGATAACCGCGCTGGCTCAGGATAGGATCGGAATAGTGCAACAATCTCGTTGACGCCTCTCGTAAGAGAGTGCAGAGGGCGTCGCTTGAGCTTGGTTATCGGTTCCTAGGGTGGGCGAAGCCACCGAGCGGTATTTCGTCCTACATCTTTTCTACGTTCGACGTCCGACAGATTAGGCTCCATCGGAGACTCGGACCCATCGCCCGTCCTAACGACATGGCCATAGAAGGCCCTGAATGTAGTCTTGCGTCGTCTGATCGTGTTTGAACTGTACTGGCGACGCCTCAGGAGGGCGAGGTACTGGCGAATGTCCTGCTGGGTCAGCCCCAGCACGTCCTTGTCTCGTTTGTTTGCCCAGTAGAGCAAATCGTCGAGGTCGCCCCAGTAGGCCCGCGCCGTGTTGTAGCCGAAGTCCAGCAGGAATTCCTCCCGCAACTCGGCGAAGCGCTGCTGCTGTTCTGGCAGCTCGGCAGCAACCGGCATCTGGTCTTCCGGGTAGCGCAGCTCGGACACGTCAACAGCCTAGCCGTGATAGCAGGTCGGTGCTATCACGCTTGTGCTTTGAGGCTCCTGACCAGCGGTTTTAGGGTCGGACACGTCAGCCCCTCACTTCGAAGGAAACAGGCACGTGTCCCACAACCTCCCACCACGGTCCGTAAGCAGCCTTACGTCGCGACAGTCGCCGTCGTGCGTCGGAAGCAGAGCCCCTGACTCTGACACTGGCGGCGTGAGGTGAACCAGGCCCCCCGCTCCTGGGCTGCCAGCATCCTGAGCATCTCGTTCGCGGTTCTGGCTGCCTCCGCCGCTCTGAAGTGGGCGGCGCAGCTGCTCCGCGAGGCGCTGCCCGTGCTTTTCCCGATCGCCATTGTCGGATTGCTCGCAGTCGGCGGGTGGCGCCTCCACCGTCGTCATTTCGACAACTGGTAGTTATCGTCGGCGAACACTTCTCAGACACGTCCGATCGGCGTTGTGGAATGTGTTCATTTACTTGCAAGGCGCTTTCAGGCACCGCATAGTAATGAGCACTGCTGTTGCTTTCAAGCACCCGCTAATCACATCACTAAGAAAGGGGGTACAGCCATGTCCAAATCACGCAATATCCAGGTACGCGGCGCTCGCCGGGCGGAGCCCGACCTGCGCAAGCTCAGCCGGGCCCTGATCGCGCTTGTCCAGGCCCAGGCGGAAGCCGACGCTCAGGCTCAGCTCGAGCAGGGTCAAGACCGTCCGGCGAAGCGGCAGCCGCAGGACGGAACAACGGAGCCTTCTCATGAGGACTGACCACTCCTGGCACCGACTGCGCTTTCCCAGCCTTGTCGAGCCGGACGGGCTGACCAACTTCCTGCGCTCGCTCCACGGTCTGAGCCGACCGGGCGGCGGTACGCCGTTCATCTTCGAGATTGTCGCAAAGCCAGATCAGATCGAGCACTACCTGGCCATCCCCGTTGACCGGGAAGCAGCGATTCGGCGTCACGCTACCGCTGTACCGGGACTCGTCCTCGACGCTATCGATGCGGCGCCCGACATTGCGCCACAGGCTGCCTGGCGCCTCTGGCTCTCCTCATCTCGGCGGCCCCTGCGCGACGCCGTCCCTGCAGAGACAGCCAGCACAATCCTTACCGCGCTAACCGGTCTCGTCTACGGCGAGACCGTCGTCCTGCAGTGGCTGCTTGGACCGGTCCGTCGTCCGGTCGTCGTCCCGGCCAACCACGCCGGCCAGCTCAACGAGTCCTGGCCATGGGCACTGCTGTCCGCGCTGGTATTTTCCCCGAAGCAGCCCGACATCGAGGCCCGCCGCGCGCTGCGCCTGAAACAGGGCGAAGCCGGCTGGCGAGCCGTCGGCCGGATCGCCGTGCAGGCGGCCAACCGCGAGCGCGGTCACGCCCTCCTTGGCCAGACGCTCGGTGCCCTCCGCACCGCCGAAGGCCCCGGCGCCGCCCTCGGCATTCGCCCTATCCGCCCTCAGACGGTCGTGGCTCACCGCCAACCGTGGTTCTGGGGGCTGGCCCTGTCCATCAGCGAGTTCACCGGCTTGGCCGCTTGGCCGCTGGGAGACGGCGTTAGCCAGCTGCCCGTCTTGCGGCGGCGCGCCCGGCTACTGCCCGTGCCGGCGCTTGTCCCCCGGCGCGGCCGCGTCTTGGCTGTCGACCCGAGCAGCGAGCGAGCGATCGCCAGCAGCAACCGCGACGCCCTCCAGCACTTCTGGGTGACCGGTCCCACCGGCTCAGGCAAATCGACGCTGCTGCTCAACCTGATCATCCAAGACTTGCAGGCCGGCCGAGCCTGCGTCGTCATCGAGCCCAAGGGCGACCTGATCCAGGACGTGTTGGCGCGAATCCCGGCACACCGCCTCGGCGACGTCGTGCTGCTCGATCCGACTGACAGCCAGCCGGTTGGCATCAACCCGCTGGCGGATGCAGTCGCCCCCGACCTCGTGGCCGATCAGCTGCTGACGATCTTCGCCCGGCTCAACGCCGACTCCTGGGGGCCACGGCTGGCTGAGACGCTCCACACGGCACTGTTAACGCTGGCCCGCACCCCGGGCATGAGCCTGGCCGCGCTGCCGCCGCTGCTAACGAACGATCAGTTCCGGCGCCGGATAACCGGTTCCCTCGATGACCCGCTCGGCGTCTCGCCCATCTGGGCCGCCTTCGAGCGCCTGAGTGAGGAGGCTAGAGCTCAGACAGTCGCCGCCGTGCTCAACAAGGTGCGGGTGCTGACGGCCCGACCCGATCTACGGGCTGTCCTCGGGCAAACGGTGCCGCGCTTTCAGTTGCAGTCGCTGTTCTCCCGCGAGCGGCCGATTCTGCTGGCCAACCTGGCCAAGGGCAGGCTCGGTCCGGACAGCGCCCGCTTGCTCGGTACGGTGCTGCTCAACCAGCTGTGGAACCTGGCCCTCGGTCGTAGTCAGACGTCACCTGAGCGCCGTCACCTTGTTTCCGTGTACGTCGACGAACTCCAGGATTACGCGGGACTGCCGGCGGATCTCGGTGACATGCTGGCCCAGGCCCGCGGTCTCGGTGTCGCCTTCCACGTCGCCAATCAGTTCGCCAAGCAGCTCCCGACGAGCTTGCTCGACGGCGTCCTCGCTAACGCCCGCAGCCGCGTTGTCTTTCAAACCGACAGCGCCGATGCGGGACTGCTGGCCCGCGGCCACCGCGAGGTGACTCCGGAAGACTTCACGCAGCTACCCGTCCACGAGGCCTACCTGCGGCTGAGTGTCGACGGCGAGATCACGCCGTACTTCAGCGGCCGGACTCTGCCACCGTCTGAGACGTCTAGTCATCCCGGCGAGATCGCTCAACTCAGCCAGGGGCGCTACGGCGTCAGCCGCCGCGAGACCGACCAAGCCTTGCGGCGACTGGTCGAAGGTCAGCACGCACCTCGGCCGATCGGTACCGCCCGGAGGCGCTCATGACCGGGGCCGGACAGTGTCCGGTCGCCCGTCCGGTCAAGTGGTGGCGCCGAACCGGTCCCACCTGTTCAAGCAGCCGCGGCCGGTCATTCGTGGCCGGGACAGAGTGTGGTCTTGGAGGTTGTTCATGACCTCCGCCCCCCGACTGCGCGGGGAGGGCTTGCAGCGGCTGACGGAGCGGCTGAGCCAGCGAGACTGGGCGGTGCTGCAGGACGTTGACCGCTTCCGCCTGATGACAGGCCGGCAGCTCCAACGGCTCTACATCGGCGAAGGCGAGAGCGCCGCACGGGCAACCCGTCGCCTCGTCGCCCGACTATCTACCGATCAGTTCCTGGTCCGCCTACCCCGTGTTGTAGGCGGCGTCCGCGCTGGCAGCAGCGGCCACGTGCTCGCCCTCGGCCCAGCCGGCGTCCAGCTGCTGCACCCAGACCAGCCTCGCCGTCGGCACCGCGATGTCCGGGACGGCTTCCTCAAACACACCTTGGCCATCGCCGATCTCTACGTCACGCTGCGACTCGCCGAGCGCCGGGGCGACCTCGAGCTGCTCCGCCTTACCACGAGCAATAGTCAAGACCTGTGGATGAAGATCGTTTAGGCGGCTGCTGGGATTGAGTGTTCAGCGGCGGGGTTGGGCTGGTTGTGGTGCTGCTCGTCGGGTCGTTCGACGAGCTGGC
>JAABUZ0100004366.1_pt1 | contig 19595 bp, 15 predicted proteins | sample 5562091 | NCBI WGS metagenome assembly JAABUZ01 (sample SAMN12813069, study PRJNA571459) | rock metagenome | isolation source: Antarctica rocks | place: Antarctica: Victoria Land, Linnaeus Terrace sud | collected 2015-12-21 | reverse complement strand
GCTAAGATCGCCGTCGTGCTCGATGACTCGGTGTCTGCGGTCGCGACCGGGATCAAGCAGTCGTGGCGAGCATGGCTCCATCTGAGCAACCTGCTGGGGTTGCGTCTCACCGGCACGAACCTCACGGTTCGGTCCCTCGTGACCGGCGCCCCTGCGGACGAGCCGGCGCCAGGGCCCACGGCCGACGACCTCGGCCCGCTTGAGCAGGCCTGGCAGGAGATCCTGGCGCAGGCCACGGCCGCGGAGGAGCCGTTCTTGGCGCTGTGCGCCAAGAACGGGCTGCCGGTCCCGGACTGCGGTCCTGAGGTCGACGGCATTCCGCTCGGCCCGAGCTGGCTCGATCGCAAACTCACCGTCGACGTCGACCTCGGTGACGGTGAGCGGAGCGAGCTGGAAGCGCTCGGCTGGACGGTCGTGAGCATGGACATCGATGACCTCCGACACGCGCTCGGCGATGACATCCGTGACGCGCTCGACTGGCTGAAGACGGAACTGATCTGATGGCGATCGTCATATACGCGCCGCATAAGGACGGCCACCACGATGGCTCGATCGCCAAGCACACCCAGGCGTTCATCCGCAAGCTGTTCGAGGACGACACCCTTCCGGGCTTGCACATCGAGCCGATCAAGAGCTCCGCGGACCCCAAGGTGCGGACCGGGCGCGTCAACGACATGTATCGCGCGGTGCTATTCAAGGTGCAGGCGAGTGGCGGTCAGCCGCACTACATCTTCACCGGTGTGTGGCCCCACGACGAGGCGATCTCGATCGCGTCGAAGTCGGTCCTGAAGACGAACCCGGTCAACGGGCTGCCGGAGTTGATCATGGCGTCGGAGGTCCCGCTCCCGGTGGCGGGCACGGCGGCGCCGGTGCCCGACCGCGCCGCTCCACCCGAGCTGCCAGCCAGCGAACCGCTGCTCATGTCGACCAGCACCGGCATCTCGCTGGAGCGGCTCACAGACGAGCTCGGCATCGATCCTGAGCTCGCGGCAACTGCCCTGGCCGTCACCTCGGAGGACGAGATCATGGCCCTGGCCGAAACCGCCGTTGAGTGGCAGGGCCTTGCCCTGCTCGATCTGGCCGCCGGGCAGACCGTGGACGAGGTGATCGCGACGCTCGGTATCGACGAGCCGCCGGACCTCGAAGCGACCGACGAGCCCGAGCAGCTGCTGGCCGGCCTGAAGACTCCCGTCGCGCTCATGCAGTTCGTGTGGCTAGAGGACGACGAGGAGTTGCGGCAGGTCATCGAGGGGGGCGACTTCGCCAAATGGCGGACCTTCTTGCACCCGGAGCAGCGCAAGTACGCCAATGCGTCCTACAACGGGCCATTCCGGCTATCCGGCGGTGCCGGAACGGGCAAGACCGTCGTCCTGCTCCACCGCGCGCGCATGCTGGCGAAGCGACAGCCGACACCCCGCGTCGTCCTGACTACCTTCACCCGGAACCTGGCCGACTCTCTCCAGCGGGATCTCAAGTTGCTTGACGGTTCGCTCGACCTCGCCGATGTGCTCGGTGAGACGACCGTGTTCGTCACTGGAGTCGACGCGGCCGCCAACCGCGTGCTCGTCGAGGCACCCCCGGAAGCGCTGAGCCAGGCTGTCGAACGCGTCGTTGGCGTCGGCGGAAACCGCGCGACCAGCCGCACCACCGATGCTCAGTCGGGCTGGCGGAACGCAATCGAGTCGGTCGGCGTCGCGCTGCCCGCCGAACTCCGGTCGCCGGCCTTCTTCACCGCCGAGTACGCAGCGGTCGTGCTCCCGAACCGCGTGACGACGCGCGACGCCTACCTGGGCATTCGACGCCCAGGGCGCGGAGTCGCCCTCGGCCGCGTCCAGCGAGGCGCGGTCTGGGACGTGATCGCCGCGTATCGCGCGGCGGCGGCCGTGCAAGGCACGATCGACTTCGGGGAAGTCTGCGCCGTCGCCGCTGAACTTGGAGACGCCGCGCCCGACTCACGCGTCGCCGACCATGTCCTCGTCGACGAGGGACAGGATCTCACGGCGATGCAGTGGCAGTTCCTCCGATCCCTGGTTGCCAAGGGCCCCGACGATCTGTTCATCGCCGACGACTCCCAGCAACGCATCTACGGCCAGCCAGTCGTGCTCGGCCGCTGCGGCATCCGCATCGTCGGCCGATCGCGACGACTGTCGCTGAACTATCGGACGACCGAACAGGTCTTGCGCTTCGCCAGCAGCGTGCTGGCCGGCACGGAGTACGTCGATCTCGATGACGAGACGACCGACGCGTCTGGGTACCGCTCGGCGCGCAGCGGACCGCCGCCGGCGAGAGTTCCAGTCGGGTCCCTGTCCGAGGAACTTGACGGTGCCGAACAGCACGTGCGCGGGTGGCTTGACGCCGGCGTCGAGCCGGACACGATCGGCATCCTCGCCCGCGACCAGCGCACAGTCGACGTGATCGGCCGCGGCCTCGAGGACCGCGGTGTGCCGGTCCGACAGGTCACGCGGAGCGCCGCCTCCGCCAAGCACCCACAACTGATGACGATGCATCGAGCGAAGGGGATGGAGTTCTCTCGCGTCTTGATCTTCGGCGTGGATGCGGAGCTCGTCCCCGCGGCGTACCTGCTCAAGAACGTGCCCGAAGGCGAACGCCCCGACCTGCTCCAGCGCGAGCGATCGCTGTTCTACGTCGCAGCCACCCGTGCTCGCGACGAGCTCGTCGTGATGTGGGAGGGCGAGGGCAGCGAGTTCCTGCGCTCGAGCGCAGCATAGTCCCAGCTCATGCAGCGGCGGATCGGGATTGCGCTCTGGGGGATTTGTCTTCTTACTCAACCACCCCCGGGGCTTCCGTTGCGGCCGGCGCCCAGCCGCCCCCGTGGCCCCGCACGGAGGTGCGATGCCACGTCACCACGCATGTCTCGCCGGCAACCTCCAGCTCAAGCCATCGCGCGCCGACTTTGTCGCAGTCCGCACCAGGGTTGAGCGCGACCTGACCCTCGGGGAGTTCAACGGGGGTCCTCGAGCGTGAACTGGATGCGGTCCGGCAGCCCCGTCCCGCCGCTGGCCGCGTATCCGATTGCCCTGTGCGTGTGGCCGAACAGCAAGATCGGCGCGCTCGCGCGCTGGAAGCTCATGTACGCGTCAGCAGAAGAGCGCAGGAAACCGTTGATCGGGTCGAGCAGACTCGCGTGCATGATCTCGATCGACGGAGCGCGCGAAACAGCATGCGGGCGCAGTTCTCGCAGCCACTCGGACTGCTCGGCGCCGAGCTGGCCAGCTGCAAACCGGGCCGCGCGCGCCCAGCGAGCATCGGACTTCTCCCACACGCGCACGAGCACGAACCCCTCATGATTCCCGAGCAGGCTCACCTCACACCGCTCTCTGCACAGCCCGAGGCAGCCAGCCGGGTCTGGGCCCCCACTGGCGAAATCACCGAGGTTCCAGATGCGATTGCTCCCTGCGGCGTCAATGGCCTGGGAGACGGCGCCCAGCGCTGTCAGGTCGGCGTGGGTATCGGAGAACACGGCAATGCGCTCGTTCATCGCGGCAACCCTACGCATCGAGGATGCCGCCTCGTTGTGGCAAATTCTCCCAAACGCGGTCCCCATCACGACGAGGAAGTTCTGGCCGAGATCACGCGCCCGCGGGCGGCGGGTACTCACCACCATCTGCGTGGACATCTCAACGGCAACCGCGGCGGGCGGAGCCGACGAGCGAAGCGATGACTGGGGGCAGGCCAGTAAGCCGGAAGTCCCGTGGGCTCCGAACGTCGCCAATGCACTCGCCCGAGGCGGGGCGGCGTGGCCGCGGAAGCGATCGTCGGCGCCGCCGGAGCCCGACGGTCGAGATTGGGGCGAAGCGGCGCGGCCATGTCCGTTTGGCAGTTCATTGCGCCGCGAAGAACGTCATCCGCATGCCTGCGGCGTCAGACCGAGGTTTGCGTCGAGGGCAGGTTGATCGCGCGCGCTCCCGGATGAATCTTGTTGGTGCAGCAAACGGCCGGAACGAGCGTGTAGAGGAATGCCGCGCGAGAAGAGCGGTCTTGAGACGGACCGCCCGAGCCCGCCTACGTCTTCTCATCGAGCGGGCAGCCCCGCGTCAGAGCCTACGTTATGTCGAATTCGCCGCACACGGTGTTGCCCACTATAGCGGCGCGCCGAAATGCCCTTGAACTCAGTGGACGAACTGACCACTAGCCAGAGCAGAGGCTACCGCCACAAACCAGAACTCGAGCCGTCGGCCGGACCCCTACCGGACTAGACTTCACGGGCCGACAAGGCGGTCCCGTGACCGGCGATCCAGAATCTAGACCAGAGACGAGCGTCGAGACGACCCAAGGCGAGATGGGCTCTCCGGGGACCGGCGCAGGGAGCCACGCTGATGTGTCCCTGCGCGACGACTTCTTTCAGCAAGCTCTGGACAGCGGTGATCCTCAACTCGGGGCGATAGCGCGGGCTCGCGCCTGATCGTCCGCCTTTCTCACCGATGACGAGCATCGGCGCGTAGCCGTTCGGCGACCGGCCGCGGTCGGACCAGGCCGGCCCAAGCTTCTTCTGGACCTGGCGGCCGTCGGGAGCCGGTACTTCGCGTACCAAGCCGGGCCGCGCCCCCGTTCGACGCGGGAGACGTGACCCGTGGGGACCTGGAGCGCACTCACGTGTCACATCGCACGCCAATCTGGGGACATATTGGGGACATGGTCCGCCAAGCCACACCCCGCCGGGCCCCCGAAGCCCATATACCAGCTACTTCCTCATGCCGCCGGCAGGGCTCGAACCTGCGACCGTCGGATTAAAAGTCCGCTGCTCTACCAACTGAGCTACGGCGGCGTGCGGCCGATTATCCCCGGCCCAGCGCCATCGCCTCGATCTCCACCAGCATCCGCGGGTCGATCAGCCCGCTGACCTCCAGCATCGTCATCAGCGGGCGCGTGTCGCCGAAGGCCTCCCCGTGCGCCCTTCCCACCTCATCGCAGCGGGAGATGTCGGTGACGTAGACGTGGGTCTGGATCACGTCCCGGAGGCTCAGGTCCACCCGCGCCAGCTCGTGGGCCAGCCGGCCCAGGATCTCCACTGCCTGCTCGTAGGGCGTCGACCCGAGCACGGCACCGCTCCGATCGACCGAGGTGGTGCCGCCGATCAGCACGAAGCCACCGGCTCGCACCAGGCGGCTGAAGCCGTAGCGATCCTCGTAGGGCGACGGCGGATCGCCGGCCAGGCGCTCGGCGCCGCCGGGCATCAGTGCCGGAAGTGCCGGCGCTCGGTGAAGACCAGCACCACCCCGGTCGCGTCGCAGGCGGCCACCACGTCAGGGTCACGGATCGACCCGCCGGGCTCGATGATCGCGCTCACCCCCGCCTCGATGCCCAGCTGCGGGCCGTCGGCGAAGGGGAAGTAGGCGTCGGAGGCCATCGCGGCGCCGGTCAGCTCCGGGCGCGCCTTCTCCAGCGCCAAGCGCACCGAGTCCACGCGGCTCATCTGCCCCGCCCCGATGCCGACGGTGGCCAACCCGCGGGAGAGCACGATGGCGTTGGAGCGCACATGCTTGCACACCCTCCAGGCGAACAGCATCTCCTCCCACTCGGTCTCAGTGGGACGCCGCTCGGAGACCACCAGCATCTCGGCGCGCTGCTCCAGGTCCACGTCGCGGTCCTGCACGAGCATGCCGCCCGCGACCTGACGCAGGTAGGGCTCCAGATTGCCGGCGGGGACGCGGCGCTCGCGGTCGTCGAGGATCCGCATGTTGGGCTTGGTGCACAGCGCCTGTAGCGCGTCCTCCTCGTACCCGCGAGCGAACACGACCTCGATGAACTGCCCCAGGAGTGCTTCGGCCAGCGATCGGTCGACGCTGCGGTTCAGACAGATCACGCCACCGTAGGCGGACAAGGGATCGCAGGCGAAGGCCCGCTTGTAGGCCTCCAGTCCGGTCGCGCCGACCGCCACCCCGCAGGGGTTGTTGTGCTTGACGATCACGCAGGCCGGGATCTGGAACTCGTCGATCAGCTGCCGGGCGGCGTCCAGGTCGAGCAGGTTGTTGTAGGACAGCGCCTTGCCTCCGAGCTGGGAGACCATCGAGAGCACGTGCGTCCGCGCTCCCACCTGCGCGTAGTAGGCCGCGCGCTGATGGGGGTTCTCACCGTAGGGCAAATCGAGCGTCTTCTCGAAGGCCCTCACCATCAGCGGCGGAAAGTCCTCGCGCTTCTCCTGGAACCAGCGCGTGATGGCGGTGTCGTAGCGCGCGGTATAGGAGAACGCCTCGGCGGCGAGATTCTCCCGTGTGGACGGGGAGAGGCGGCGCTCGGACTGGCGCAGCTCCTCGAGCACGGCGTCGTAGCTCTCCGGACTGACCACGGGCACAGCGTAGGCGGAGTTCTTGGCCGCCGCTCGGATCATCGTCGGGCCGCCAATGTCGATGTTCTCGATCACCTGCGCGTCGCTGACTCCGCGGCTGCCGGCGGTGCGCTCGAACGGGTAGAGGTTCACGCACACCAGGTCGACGAACTCCACCGCCTGCTCGCGCGCGGCTTCCATGTGCTCAGGGTTGTCCCGCACGGCCAGCAGGCCGGCGTACAGCTTGGGGTGAAGGGTCTTGACCCGTCCGTCCATGATCTCCGGAAAGCCGGTGAGGTCGGTGATGGAGCGCACCTGGATCCCCGCCGCCTGGAGCTCCCGCGCGGTGCCGCCGGTGGAGACGATCTCGATGCCGAGGCCCGCCAGCCCGCGGGCGAACTCCACGACTCCGGTCTTGTCGGAGACCGACAACAGCGCCCGGGCCACCTGGACGTCCGCTCCGGGATTGGCGGCCGGGTCGGGAACCGCGGCGGTCATGAGGTTGGAGAATTCGGCGGCGGAGCTGCCATCCATAAGCCGTCACTCTACCGGCCCACGAGGATACGCCGGGGGTGGTCTGGATCGGGCCGGACGCGACCCCCGGCGATGAGCTCCACCGCCCGGGGCAGGAGCTCGTACTCGATCGGATGCAATGCTGACAGGACCTCCTCGACCTCCCGCGCGTCGTCCAGCTCGACTGCCCGCTGCAGGATCACCGACCCGGTGTCCATCCCCTCGTCGACGAAGTGCACGGTCACACCAAAGACCTTGACGCCGTAGGCGAGGGCGTCCTGCACGGGTCTGTTGCCTGGGAATGCCGGGAGCAACGCTGGATGCACGTTGATCACTCGGCCGGGAAAACGGCGTAGGAAGCCGCTGCTCAGGAGCTGGCCGTAGCCGGCCAGCGCCACCAGCTCCACCTCCCGCTCCTGGAGCCACGCGGCCATGGCGAGGTCGCGGGCATCCCGGTCGGCAAAGGCGGCAGTGGGGAACGCTCCCTGATCCACTTCGCGGCGGCGGGCACGCTCGAGCGCCGGCGCAGCCGGCTGGTCGGAGGCCACCGCCACGATCCTGACCTCGTGACGGCCGTGCACGCGGTCGAGCAGCGCCTGCAGGTTGGTGCCCGTCCCGGACGCGAGGACGCCGACGTTCATGCCGCGCGCGGGGTCTCCCGCGGCACGGCGCGCAGCTTGGGAAAGCGTCCTCCGGAGGAGCACAGGGCACCCCCCGCCAGGAGCTCGTCGACGCGCCCCAGCACCGCCTCCCCGCGCAGGTGCGAGAACGCGCCGTAGGCCTGAAGGTCGTCGTAGGCGTACTGAGCGATGACCTTGGAGCGCCCGCCGCGCAGGATCTCGACCGCGCGCGTCCTGCCCACCGGCGGCTCGGCGGTCTGGACCACCTCGATGATGGCGTCGTCGAGCTCTGCGGGAACTGGGCCACGCTCAGCCCGTGAGGAGGCGGCCCCTCCGGCAGCGGCCCGCGCGGACCGGCGGCGGCCGAAGCCGGGCTGCGCCCAATCCTGCTCCAGCGGCTCGCAGACGTCGCAGCACCGCTGCCCGCGCGCGGGCAGCGAGGTCCGATCGCCGAAGTGCGAGAGCAACACGTCGCGGCGACAGCGTGGCCCCTGCGCGTACTCCCAGACCGCGCGGTACTGCGCCCACCGCGCCCGCTCGGCCTCCTTGGCCGAGGCGCGGCAGAGCGACAGCTCACGCGGGCCCCACGAGGCGGCGATCCGGCCCGCGGCGCGGTCGGGTGGCGAGGGCTCGGGAGCGAGGATCCCGCCGCGGGCCAGGTGGCCGATGATCGCCCGGGCCGCCTCCTCACCATCCCGCCCCGCCACCAGCGCTCCGAGCTCATCCAGCGCGAGGTTGTAGCGACCGTCCAGGCCCGCCCAGCGCAGTCGCTCGGAGACCTTCGTGAAGGCCTCGTCCTCCAGGCGCGCGCGCTGGATGAAGAACACGTGCAGCGCCTTGTCCCGGGGCTGGGCAAAGAGCAGGCATCGTGCGGGGCGGCCGTCCCGCCCAGCGCGGCCCGCCTCCTGGTAGTAGGCCTCCAGCGAGGGCGGCACCGCGGCGTGGCACACGGTCCTGACATCGGCCTTGTCGATTCCCATCCCAAAGGCGTTGGTGGCGACGATCACCGGCACCTCGCCGGTCATGAAGCGCTCCTGGGCCGTGACGCGATCGCCTCGCGCCAGTCCGGCGTGGTAGGCGATCACCTCCTCGCCCAGCGCCGCCCCCAGTCCCCGGGCCAGCGTCTCTGTGGCGCTGCGGGTGCCGGCGTAGACGATCGCGGGCAGTGAGCCGTCCTGCGAGAGCGCGGCCGCGATCCGCTCCGGGGACTCGCTCCCGCACCCGATCACGCCCAGCTGCAGGTTCGGGCGGTCAAACCCGGTGGTCACGCGGACCGGGTCGCGCAGCTCCAGTCGCCGAACCACGTCTCCGGCCACCTCGGGCGTGGCCGTGGCCGTGAGCGCCATCGTCGTGCGGGCGCCGACGCGGCGGGCCGCATCGGCCAGCGCGAAGTAGTCCGGGCGGAAGTCGTGACCCCACTGGGAGACGCAGTGGGCCTCGTCGACGACGAACAGCCCGATCCGGGCCTGCCGGATCGCCTCCACGAAGCGCGGCACCGCGAAGCGCTCCGGAGAGACGTACAGCACCCGCAGCTCGCCCCGCACAGCGGCGGCCACGGTCTCGGCGTTGGCCGGGCCCTGGCGCTGGGCGTTGACGAGTCCCACCTGTCCCGGCGCCACCCGGGCCAGCGCCTGGGCCTGGTCGTGCATCAGCGACACGAGCGGCGAGACGACCAGCGTGAGGTCATCCCGCATCAGCGCCGGCAGCTGGTAGCACAGGGACTTGCCGGCGCCGGTGGGCATCACCACCAGCGCATCACGGTCGCCCAGCGCCGCGGCCACCGCGTCCTGCTGACCCGCGCGGAAGGTCGTAAAGCCGAAGATCTGGGCCAGCGAGGCATGGGCAGCGTCCATACCGGCGACGATACCGTCGCCTTCGGCGGCTCAGAGAGCGTGTCTGAGCGGGCGCAGCGCGCGGGCGAGCAGGAACACGAGCGCCACCAGCAGCGCGGGCGCGAGCGTAAGGCTGGGGATGACGTCGCCGTGGCCGATGCCCGAGGCGGCGATCGCCACCACCATCGTCACCGCCAGGAGCAGCGACACCGGTACCACCAGCAGGCGCAGGGCCAGCAGCACTCCCCCGGCGGTCTCCAGCACCCCGGCGACGATCTCCAGTGCCGCGGGCCAGGGAAGGCCGAATGTCCGAAAGGCGTGGAGCTCCCAGCCGTGGAAGACGAACTTGACCAGCCCGGCGGGAACGAAGATGAGGCCGGTGATGATCGCGACGCGGACGGCGAGCTGATCACGGCGCACCGCGGCATCGGTGGCGAGGGTCCAGGTGCGCGTGAGCGTGGCCGCCACGGCCGGCGCTAGGCCCGGACCAGCGGCAGCGAGTGCTCCAGCGCGTGCTTCCCGGTGGCCTCCTCGGTGCCGCGCAGCGGGTAGTCACCGCTGAAGCAGGCGTCGCAATGGGTCTCCCGGGAGCTTCGGACAGCCTCGTAGACACCCTGCAATGACAAATAGTGCAGCGAGTCGGCCCCGAGCTCTGTGGCGATCTCCTCCACCGAGCGGCCGTGGGCGATCATCTCCTCCCGGGTCGACATGTCGATCCCGTAGTGGCAGGGGTGCTTGATCGGGGGGGCGGAGATGCGCAGGTGGATCTCAGCCGCCCCGGCGTCGCGGAGCATCCGCACGATCTGCCGCGTGGTGTTGCCGCGCACGATCGAGTCGTCGACGACGACCAATCGCTGGCCGGCCACGACCTCGGGCAGCGGGTTGAACTTCAGCCGCAGGCCGTGGCGGCGGAGCTCCTGGCCCGGCTGGATGAACGTCCGCGCGACGTAGCGGTTCTTGATGAAGCCATCATCCTGGGGCAGGCCGGCGGCCCGCGCCAGCCCGCGCGCGGCGGCGTTGCCGGAGTCGGGCACGGGGATCACCACGTCGGCCTCCACCGGCGCCTCCCGCCAGAGGATCTCGCCCATCCGCGCCCGCGCCACCTGGAGCACGGTCCCCGACATCCGCGAATCGGGCCGCGCGAAGTAGATGTACTCGAACACGCAGAAGGCCCGGCGCTGACCGCCGGCCACGACGCGGCTCTCCAGCCCGCGCTCGCTGAGCGTCACCACCTCGCCGGGCGCCACCTCGCGGATCAGCCGGGCGCCGATCAGGTCAAAGGCGCACGATTCGCTGGCCACGCAGTACACGGGCTGGCCCCCGTCGGGGTCCTCCATCATCCCCAGCACCAGCGGGCGCAGGCCATGGGGGTCGCGGAAGGCCACCACTGCGTCATCGGTCATCACCACTGTGGAGAAGGCACCCTGCAGGCGCGGCAGCACGTCGGCGACCGCATCCTCGATCCGCTCGGCGGGATGGGTGGCTAGCAGCGCGGCGATGATCTCCGAGTCCGAGGTGGAGCGAAACGGAATATCCCGCCCCCGCATCTCCGAGTGCAGCTCCACGGCGTTGATGAGGTTGCCGTTGTGGGCCAGGGCCAGGGTGCGACGATCGTCACGGACGATCGGCTGGGCGTTCTCCCACTCCGAGGAGCCCGTGGTGGAGTAGCGCACGTGGCCGATGGCCATGTCCCCCACCAGTGAGCGCAGGGTGTGCTCGTCGAAGACCTGCGCCACCAGGCCCTGGTCGCGGATGGCCATGATGCTGCCACCGTGCGGCGCCGTGGCGATCCCCGCGGACTCCTGTCCGCGGTGCTGGAGCGCGAACAGCGCGAAGTAGGTCAATCGGGCGACATCGCGGCCCGGCGCGAGGATGCCGAACACACCGCACTCGTCGCGTGGCCCGTCACGATGATCTCTGGCAGCAGGCAAGGGCGACCCTTCCGCGAGCCTAGCAGCGGGTTCCGGCCGACCCCGGCGGCCTTTCACGAGACGATCCCGCGCAGGCCGCCCTCCCAGGCCTCGGCGAGCTCCAGCACGGCGAGCTTCAGCTCCCCCTCTATCTCCAGCTCCTCGCCGCCGACCCGGCCGATTACCTGCATACCGCCCAGCGCCTCCTCGGGGCCGGAGACGATGAAGCCCTGACCGGGCGCCTCGGCAAAGGGATGCACCTCCTCGGGCAGCCGCACCGTGGCCCCGATGCCGCCGGCGATGCAGCACTCCGCCAGCGCCACCCCGATCCCGCCCTCGGCGATGTCGTGGGCACTGTGCAGCGATCCCGCGCGCACTCCCTCACGCACCGCCGCCTGCGCCTCGCGCACCGCCTTGCCCTCCATCGGCGGCAGCGAGCCGGCGGGGGCGCGACCCTGGAGCTTGGCCAGCTCCGACCCGGCCAGCCGGGGGGCGAACGGTCCGGCCAGCGCGATCGCATCGCCCGCGCGCAGGAAGCCGAGACGACCGGCGCGCCTTGCGTCGGGCAGCTTGCCCACCAGGCCGATCACCGGGGTGGGGAAGATCGGCCCCGACGGGGCTTCGTTGTAGAGCGAGACGTTGCCGCCCACGACGGGGATTCCCAGCTCCTCGCAGGCGCGGGCGATTCCCTCCACGGCCAGCGAGAGCTGCCAGGCGACGTGGGGCTTCTCGGGGTTGCCGAAGTTCAGGCAGTTGGTCAGTCCCAGCGGAGCGGCGCCGGTGCAGGCCAGGTTGGCCACGCACTCGTAGACCGCCTCGACGGCGCCCGCGCGCGGGTCGCAGGCGACCCGGCGGCCGTTGCCATCGATGGAGACCGCGATCGCCGAGCCGTCCGGGAGCGCCAGCACGGCGGCGTCGGCCTCCTGGGGGCGGCGCACGGTCCGTGACTGCACGACCGGGTCGTACTGCTCATACACCGCCCGCCGGGAAGCGATATTGGCGCAGGAGAGCAGCACCAGCAGGGTCTCGTCTGCGGTCTCCCCGCCGCCGAGCACCTCCGGGGGAGGCGGGTAGAGCTCCTGCCGCGGTGGCTCCGGCGCCAGGTCGTAGAGCGGGCAGTCGTCGACCATCACCGCCACCGGCAGCTCGCCGACGACGGTCTCCCCCTGAAGCACCCGCAGGGTGGGGCCATCGGTGACGGCCCCGATCGCCGTCGCCCGCACCTCCCAGCGTTCGCAGAGGGCGAGCACCTGCTCCACGCGCTCGGGCGCGACGACGCACAGCATGCGCTCCTGAGACTCGGAGACCATGATCTCAAAGGGCTCCATCCCCGCCTCGCGCAGCGGCACCAGGGAGATGTCGATGTCCAGCCCCACCTCGCCCTTGCTGGCCATCTCCGAGGCCGAGGAGGTCAGGCCCGCGGCGCCGAGATCCTGCAGCGCGACGAGCAGTTGCTGCGCCAGCAGCTCCAGGCAGCACTCGATCAGCTTCTTCTCCGCAAAGGGGTCCCCGATCTGCACCGAGGGTCGCTTGGCCGCGTCGCCCTCGCCAAGCTCGGCGCTGGCCAGGACCGAGGCCCCCCCGATCCCGTCGCGTCCCGTGAGTGCTCCCAGCAGCACGAGCACGTTGCCCGGGCCGGCGGCGGCGGAGCGGATCAGGCCCTCGTGACGGGCCAGCCCCAGGCACATCGCGTTGACCAGACAGTTCTGCTCGTAGCTGGCCTCGAAGTAGATCTCGCCGCCGACCGTCGGCACTCCGACGGAGTTGCCGTAGTGCCCGATGCCGGCCACAGCATGCTCCAGCAGGTAGCGCGCCCGCGCTGATCCCTCGGGTCCGGCCGGCTCACCGAAGCGCAGCGAGTCGAGCACGGCGATCGGTCGCGCGCCCACGGCGAACACGTCGCGGAGGATCCCCCCCACCCCGGTGGCCGCTCCCTGAAAGGGCTCCACCGCACTGGGATGGTTGTGCGACTCCACCTTGAAGGCCACCGCCAGGCCGCCGCCGACGTCGACGACGCCGGCGTTCTCCCCGGGCCCGAGCAGCACGTGCTCGCCCTCCTTGGGCAGCCGGCGCAGCAACTTTCGCGAGTGCTTGTAGCCGCAGTGCTCAGACCACATCAGCGACAGCATCGCCAGCTCCACGCCATTGGGCTCACGCCCGAGGCGCTCCAGGATCAGCGCGTACTCGTGGTCGGTGAGCCCCAGCTCCCGGTGCCGGCTGACGCGCGCCACGGCAGGTTCCTCAGGCCGCGACGCGGTCGCCGATGTGCGCCCGCATGGAGCTGAAGATCCTCAGCCCGTCGGTCGACCCCGTGAGCGCGTCGACGGCGTGCTCGGGGTGGGGCATCAGTCCGAACACGTTGCGGGCCTCGTTGCAGACCCCCGCGATGTCGTCCACCGAGCCGTTGGGGTTGTGTCCGGGGGCGTAGCGCAGGACGACCTGATCCCGGTCGCGCAGCTCGGCCAAATCCGCCGGCGTGACGTAGAAGCGCCCGGATCCGTGCTTGACCGGGATCGAGAGCCGCTCCGTCTGCGGATCCTCCAGGCACGCGCGCGTGAACGGCGTCTGCGCGGAGACCACCTGGACCTCCACTTGGCGGAAGACGAAGCGCAGCGAAACGTTGCGCAGCAGCGCGCCCGGCAGCAGACCGGCCTCGGCCAGCACCTGAAAGCCGTTGCAGATCCCGAGTACGAGCCCCCCGTCGCGGGCGAACTCCGCCACGGCCTCCATCACCGGGGAGAAGCGGGCGATCGCCCCGGCGCGCAGGTAGTCGCCATAGGAGAAGCCGCCGGGCACGATCACCGCGTCGACCCCCTGCACGTCCCGGTCGGCGTGCCACAGCATCACCGCCTCGCCCACCCTGGCCGCGGCTCCGAGGGCGTCGACCTCGTCGCAGGAGCCGGGGAAGCGAACGACGCCCAGCTTCAACGGGGGGCCTCCACGGGCGCGTCGAGGATCTCGTAGTCCTCCACCAGCGGGTTGACGAGCAGCCGCTCGCACATCTCCGGCAGCCGGCCGGGGTCCTCCACGTCGAGCTCAATCAGACGACCCACGTGCACGTTGCTGACGCCGCCGAAGCCGAGTGCGGGCAGGGCCCGCTCCACCGCCTGGCCCTGCGGGTCCAGGATCCCCTGCTTGGGCCTGACCAGTACGCGGACCCGCATCCTCAGACGGACCCGGTGCGCTGGCGCCAAACGTCGAAGGACTCGCCGGTGATGAGCTCGTAGGCCTCGACGTACTTGGCGCGGGTGCGCTGCACCACGTTCTCGGGGATCTCCGGCGCCGGCGGGTTGCGGTCCCAGCCCGTGGACGAGGCCCAGTCGCGGACGAACTGCTTGTCGAAGCTCGGCTGGGAGCGGCCCGGCTCGTAGCCCTGCAGCGGCCAGAAGCGCGAGGAGTCCGGGGTGCAGACCTCGTCTCCCAAAGTCAGCTCTCCGTCCTCGTCGAGCCCGAACTCGAACTTGGTGTCAGCGAGGATGATCCCGCGCTCCCGGGCGTGCTCGGCGGCGTGGGCGTACACGGCCAGCGAGACATCACGCAGCCGCTCGGTCAGCTCGCGGTCGCCAACCAGGCGCACCGCCCCCTCCAGGTCGATCGCCTCGTCGTGACCGACGTCCGCCTTGGTGGAGGGAGTGAACAGGGGCTCCGGAAGTTGATCGGACTCCCGCAGGCCCGGCGGCAGCTCGATGCCACTGACCGTCCCGGAGCGCTGGTAGTCCTTCCAGCCCGACCCGCTGAGGTACCCGCGCACCACGCACTCCACGGGCAGCATCGACAGGCGCTTGACCACCATCGAGCGCCCACGAGCCTCGCCGGGCACGCCCTCGGTCACCGAGACCAGGTGGCCGGGAACGATCTCGGCGGTGCGTTGAAACCAGAACGCCGAAAGCCCCGTGAGCACGCTGCCCTTGTCCGGGACCGGGGTGGGGTGGACGACATCGTAGGTCGAGATCCGGTCCGAGGCCACGAGCAGCAGCTTTCCACCGGGGCTCTCGTAGATGTCGCGGACCTTGCCCGAGGCCACCAGCGATAGATCGGACAGAGCGCTCACCGGGGCGATGCTAACAACGGGTCCGGCAGGCCCCGGGGACGGTCCTCGGATCCGGGCAGCGCCTCCGTGGCTGCCCGGATCGAGGACTGCTTTCTCGTCTACGGCGCGGTCTGGATCGTGTTGAGCGAGGAGGTGACGCTCACCTTCGCCGCCGGGGTGGCGGAGGAGGTGCTGGTGCAGCTCACGCTCGAGCTGGCAGCGCTGCTGGCCAACTGCAGCGGGATCGAAGCGCTGCTCGCCGCGATCACGTTGCCGGTGTTGATCGTCGCGCTGCGGGTCTGGGTGTTGCTACCGAGGGTCAGCGTGCAGCTCACCGTCACTCGCTGAGCAGTGCCGTTGCCGTTGACGGTCGCCGTGGGGTTGGCCCAGGCCAGATAGGATCCGCTCTGCTTGAGGGTCAGGGTGTTGACGGCCGTACGAGCCGCGGGGACGGTCACGGTGTTGGTGACGCCGGCCTGCGGGGGCAGCGACGAGTTGCAGGCGACCTTGCCCGCCCGGTCGACGGAGGCGATCCCGGAGCCCAGACCGCACGTCCCGCTGACGCGGGCCTGGAGCTGGTTGAGGTTGGCGCGGACGGTGCCGACCGCGCCGGGCACGATCTTCTTGTAGGACACCGAGTTGTTCCTGAGTTGGTAGCCGCCCACGCTGTTGTGGGGGAGGCTCACGGCGGCGTAGCCAACGCCGCCCAGCGAGACAAACAGGGCCACCAGCGAGACGGCCAGGGCCGGCGAGGGCCGGCGGTGCAAGAGCGAACGCAAGGGCAAGGAACTACCTCCTGAACGGATCTTTATTGGACGTTGCCCTTACCAACACAACCCGAGCCCGTGAGTCGCGCCGTTGCCGCCGGGGTAGCAATCAGGCGGGATGATCCTCGCGATCGACCAGGGCACCACCGGCACCACCTGCTTGGTCTTCGACGAGGAGGGGCAGCCCCGGAGCCGGGCGTACTCCGAGTTCCAGCAGCACTTCCCGCGGCCCGGCTGGGTGGAGCACGACGCCAGCGAGATCTGGGAGGTGACCCGCAAGGTTGCCGCGCAGGCGCTGGAGGAGGCGGGGGTAAAGGGCAGCGAGCTGCAGGGGATCGGGATCACCAATCAGCGGGAGACGGCGGTGGCCTGGGACTCCCGCACGGGCGAGCCCCTGCACAACGCGATCGTGTGGCAGGACCGCCGCACCGCGCGCCGCTGCGACGAGCTGCGCGAGGAGGGCCAGGAGCCGGTCTTCCGGGAGCGAACCGGCCTGGTGCTCGACGCCTATTTCTCCGGGACCAAGTACGAGTGGCTGCTCACCGAGGGCGGCGTCGATCGCCGGGCCAGCCTCGGCACGATCGACTCCTGGCTCGTCTTCAAGCTGACCGGCAACCACGTCACCGACTACTCCAACGCCTCCCGCACGCTGCTCTTCAACATTCGCGAGCAGCGCTGGGACGAGGAGCTGTGCGACATGCTGGGCGTGCCGGTGGGTTCGCTACCCGACGCGCGGTCCAACGCCGAGGTCTACGGGGAGACCGAGGAGTTCGGCGGATCGGTGCCGGTGTGCGGCATGGCCGGCGACCAGCAGGCGGCGCTGTTCGGGCAGGGCTGCCACGAGCCGGGGCTGGGCAAGAACACCTACGGCACCGGCAACTTCCTGCTCCAGAACGCCGGCGCGGGCTCGCCGCTCTTGGAGCGAGGGTTGATCACGACGATCGCGTGGGGCCTGGAGAATCGCGTCGACTACGCGCTGGAGTCGAGCATGTTCGTCACCGGCGCGGCTCTGCAGTGGCTGCGGGACGGGCTCGGCGTGATTGAGACCGCCGCCGAGACCGAGGAGCTGGCCGCGTCACTGGAGAGCAACGACGGCGTGTACTTCGTGCCCGCGCTGACCGGCCTCGGGTCCCCGCATTGGGACCCCTACGCCCGCGGCACGATCATCGGCCTGACCCGGGGCACGAAGGTCGCCCACCTGGCTCGCGCCGCGCTGGAGGCGATCGCCTACCAGAGCGTCGACGCGGTACGGGCGCAGAACACGGCTCTGGGGGTCTCGCTGGAGGAGCTGCGCGTCGACGGCGGCGCGACCAACAACCGCTGGCTGATGCAGTTCCAATCCGACATGCTGGGCGTGCCGGTGGTGGTGCCCGAGATCACCGACACCACCGCCCTGGGCGCCGCCTACCTGGCCGGGATCACTGCCGGCCTGTGGAGCCAGGAGGACGTGCGCTCGATGTGGCGAGAAGGAGCGCGCTACGAGCCCCGCTTCGAAGAGGACGAGCGCCACGCGCTGCTGGTGGAGTGGCGACGCGCGTTGCAGCGCTCGCAGCGGTGGGTGGTGGAGAGCTGAGGCGGGCCTCCGGCAGCCCGCCCACCGAGCCGGTCGACGTGATCGTGATCGGTGCCGGTATCAACGGCTGCGGTATCGCCCGCGACGCCGCGCTGCGCGGCCTCAGCGTGGTGCTGATCGACAAGGGCGACATCGCCGGCGGGACCACGAGCTGGTCCACGCGTTTGATCCACGGCGGCTTGCGCTACCTGGAGCACCTGGAGGTGAGCCTGGTGCGGGAGTCGCTGCGGGAGCGCGAGCGACTGCTGCGGATCGCGCCGCACCTGGTGCACCCGCTGTCGTTCCTGATCCCGATCTACGAGCGTGACCGGCGCGGCCCGTGGACGATCCGCGCCGGGATGTTGGCCTACGACGCGCTGTCGCTGGACAAGAGCGAGGAGCGCCACCACATGCTGAAGCCCGCTCGGGCGCTGGAGCGCGAGCCGGGCCTCAGCCCCGACGGCCTGGAGGGCGCGGCGGTGTACTTCGATGCCCAGGCCGAGTACGCCGAGCGCCTGGCCCTGGAGAACGCGCTCGACGCCTACGACCACGGTGCCGTGATCCTCACCCATCGTGCGGTGCGGCGGCTGGAGGTGCAGGAGGGCAGGATCCAGGGCGTGACGCTGGACGGCGGGGAGACCCTGCGGGCGCCGGTCGTGGTCAACGTCGCCGGGCCCTGGGTCGACGAGGTGCTGGGCGAGCTCGACGATGCTCCCGCGCAGCGGCTGGTCGGTGGCACCAAGGGCGTCCACCTGGTGGTGGACAGCTTCCCGGGGGCGCCGGAGGAGGCGTTGTACGTGGAGGCGCAGGACGGCCGGCCCTACTTCATCGTGCCCTGGAACGATCTCTTCCTGATCGGCACCACCGACACCCGCTACGAGGGCGACCTGGATCACGTAGCCGCCGACGAGGAGGAGATCGAGTACCTGATCTCGGCGACCAACGGGGTCATCCCTCAGGCGGGCCTGACCCGGGAGGATGTGCTCTACAGCTACGCCGGCGTGCGACCCCTGCCTGAGACCGGGGGGGAGGAGGGGTCTGTTACTCGCAGCCACGTGATTCACGACCACGCCCCTGAGATCGAGGGGCTGCTGTCGATCGTCGGCGGCAAGCTCACCACCTTCCGGCAGCTGGCACAGGAGAGCGTGGACGCGGTGCTGGGGAAGCTGGAGCGCGAGGCGGAGCCGTGCCGGACGGGGGAGGCGTCGCTGCCCGGCGGGGCGGTGGCCGACTGGGAGGCGTTCTCTGAGAGCTTCGTGGAAAGGGCTCCGGTCCCGGATGTGGTGGCCCGGCGACTGCTGCGGATCTACGGCACGCAGGCCGAGGAGGTCCTGGCGGTGGGGGCAGAGCGGCCGGAGCTGCGCGCTGCGTTTGATCCCGACACGGGCGCGATCGGGGCCGAGGTGGTGTACGCCCTGGAGGCCGAGCTGGCCGGGAACTTGGCAGATGTGCTGCTGCGCCGGACGATGGTGGGCCTGGGGCGCAAGGCCGGGCTGGGGGCCGACGAGACCGCTGCGCGGGTGTGTCGCGAGCAGCTCGGTTGGGAGGACGAGCGAGCGCGGGCAGAGGTGGTCGCCTACCGGGAGGGGCTGCGGGACATGCGCCCGCGGGACCTCGAGCGCGCCACGCTCGGTTGAGCGGACATCTGGCAGGCTGATCACCCCGAGCTGGACCCGTCGTCCTCTCGTTCTCGGGCCTACCGGCCAACCTCGCCGGAACCCAGCAGATCTCCCAGGGTAAGACGCTGAGATTTCGCTGCGATCACGTCGCCACTACGCCCTCGGCAACCAACAGGAACAGGGCATCGCTGCGCCATCCCCATCCGCAGCTCCAGCACCATTCGTGCTCGTTTCCAACATGTCCAGCGTTCTCCGTTCTCGCCCTCAAGGTCATTGATTCCTCGATGGTGAGCGTCTCACCGGACGTTGACAGAGAGGGCCAGCAGCTCGGTGAGCTGTGCGCCTTCGAGGGTCTCTTCCTCTTGGAGCAGCTCGGCCATCTGCTCGAGCTGCGCGCGGTTGGCTTGCAGCACCCCGGTGGCGTGGGCTTGGGCGGCGTTGATCAGCGCCTTTACCTCCTTGTCGA
>JAABUZ0100004365.1_pt1 | contig 19599 bp, 24 predicted proteins | sample 5562091 | NCBI WGS metagenome assembly JAABUZ01 (sample SAMN12813069, study PRJNA571459) | rock metagenome | isolation source: Antarctica rocks | place: Antarctica: Victoria Land, Linnaeus Terrace sud | collected 2015-12-21 | reverse complement strand
GGAGGCCCCGCGGGGCCTCCGCCGCACGACCGGCGTTTCATTCGGGGCGAGGAGTGTCGCCCCGCGTCAGCTATGGCGCCGTCAGCCGGCACAACCCAGCCGCCCCTGAACGTGCTTCGCGCTGCGACGCTTTCAGCCAATGCCCAGCGGCGGTCGTGAGCGCCGAGTCTCCTGGCCCCACTTCATGACAGGACGAGCGCCGTCGCCGGGGCGCACAAAGGCGACCCCGCCCGCAGCCGAGGCCAGTCCCGTCACCACCACCGCGCCGACGGCGATGTCCTTCGCAAGCACCAGGCCCTGCTCGCGGGGGCTCATCCGCCAGGGACGAGTCTCGCTGGGGCGCGCCATCAGCCGGCCTCCCATCAGCGCGAGCACCGCGAGCGAGTTCACTGTTCCGTAGCGCCGTTGATCTGGACCGGTTCTGCTGACGAGTCCGTCCCATGACCAGTGTGGAATGTGCAGCCCGTCCAGGAACATCGTCCGCGGACCGGTGGTAACGTGACATCGTGGTGGTGGTTGCCCACGCGAAGTAGTCGTGCAGCACCTGTCGGACCCGGTCGTCGTCAGCAAGCCCGACGTCTGCCAAGGCTTGATCGAAACAGGCGATCGCCCGACGGTCCATCTCCTCGTGAGGGCCGTTGCCGCTGTGCATCCGCACCACCGAGGTCTCGGCGCCGTAAGCGGCCGAATACGTCCTCGGCCCTCCAAGTGCCTCCGCCCAGTATGCGGCGAGCCGCTCGCTGTGCTTGGGGTGAAAGCCGTGGCTGAACGCGTGGCTCACCACCTCGTCCGCCATCACGTTGGCATGCCAAGCGAGGGCCAGACGAAGCAAGCCGGCTTCACCACCCGCAGCCTCGTGCACCGTCCTCACGATCCCAGGATGGTACCGAAAGCCGGGTCCCCTCACCGCCGAGGATCGGGTCGGCTCCCGGTGCAGTGGAGCTGAGGGGGATCGAACCCCTGACCTCCGCCGTGCCACGGCGGCGCTCTCCCAGCTGAGCTACAGCCCCTGCGAAGTCGAAGTCGTCCGCAAGGTTAATGCATGCGTGCACTGCACGCGCCAGATCCGTCCCGCGATGTCCAGCGCGATGTCGACTCGGGAATGCTCGGCGACCGGCTTCAGGGGCGGTCCCTACCGATCGACCCGCGGACGGAACCCGGCGATGCGGCCGTCCTCATCCCGGCGGGATGAACTCGGGCACCTGGAGCACTTCTCCGTCCGCTCCCCTGTTCGATGACTCTCGCTCGCGGGTCGCAGACGATCCGCGGCGCTCGGGCTCTCGCTCCCGCGCCGCAGACGGTTCGCGAGCCGGAGTCGTAGGCCCCCGAGCTTGACCCGTCGCTCCCCGGTCCGCGCCCGGCGCCCGGCTGGCGCCCCCATCCACCTGGTCGATGTGGGCGATCAGGCTCGAATGTATGACTTGAATGTCGTGCAGCAGGCGCTCGGCGTTTGAGCGCAGCGAGTCGCCGAGCTCGCGCAGGTTGCCGACGAGCTCGAGCCCCTCTGTCCGCACTTCGCCCGCTGCGCTCCGCGCCTCACGCAGGAGCTGGCGCGAGCGACTGCCGGCCTGCTCACGGGTCTGGGCCGCAGCCGCGGCGGCTTGCTTGGAGGCTGTGTCCGCGGCGATACGGGCCTCGGATACGATCCTCTGCGCCTCGCTGGCGGCGACCCTCCTTGCCTGGTCGGCGTCGGAGCGTCCGGCCGCGTCCAGCTTATCGGCTTCCTGGTGTGCCGCTTGGAGGAGCTCGCCCGCCTCCTCCTCGGCTGCCCGGATCCGGAACTGCGCCGCGCGTTCTCCCTCCACGATCCTGCTTGCCATGCGCTCCTCGGCCTGCACGCGCATCCGCTCGGCGGTCTGCTCGGCGGCGGCGACGATCGAGGCGACCCGGTCGGCGGCGGTGCTCACGCTCGGCTGCGCGCTAGAGCCTGCTTGTGCGTTGGCTTCTGCGTCCTCGTCGCCCACGGCCGGCATGGTAGACCGCTCCTACTCGCACCCGCGCAAGAATTGCACCACTTGCATGGACGCCGTGCAGCAACGCCCACCGACGCAACGCGTGAACGCCACGCCGCATGGGCCACCGGCCTGCGGGCCGGTGGCCGCGCAAAACGCCCGGGTACCCTAGTCTCAGGTATGCCGCAGCGACGTTATGACCCCAAGCAGATCGAGCCCAAGTGGCAGCAGGTGTGGACGCAGGAGCGCACCTGGGAGGTCTCGAACGACTTTGCGGGCGATCCGGCCGCCGGGCGTGGTGAGAGGTCCTACGTGCTCGAGATGCTGCCGTATCCGAGCGGCGAGCCTCACATCGGGCATCTCAAGAACTACGCCCTCGGTGACGCGATCGCGCACTTTCACCGGCGGACCGGGCGAACGGTCCTGCACCCGATGGGCTACGACGCGTTCGGCCTGCCGGCCGAGAACCACGCGATCGCCACCGGCGTCCACCCGCGCCGCTCGATCGACGAGTCGATCGCTTCCTTCCAGCGGGCCTTTCGCTCGTGGGGGATCTCGATCGACTCCTCGCGTGAGATCGCGACCCACGAGCCGTCCTACTACCGCTGGACGCAGTGGATCTTCCTGAAGCTCTACGAGCGAGGTCTCGCCTACCGCAAGGAGGCGGCCGTCAAGTGGTGCCCCAACGACGCGACGGTGCTCGCCAACGAGCAGGTGATCGATGGGCGATGCGAGCGATGTGGGGCGGAGGTGCAGTTGCGCCAGCTCGAGCAGTGGTTCTTGCGAATCACCGACTACGCCGATCGGCTGCTCGACGACCTCGACGGCATCGATTGGCCCGAGCACGTCAAGGCGATGCAGCGCAACTGGATTGGGCGCAGCGCGGGCGCGGAGGTCGTCTTCTCATGCCAGGAGCTGGGGATCGACTACCCCGTGTTCACCACGAGGCCGGACACGCTGTTCGGCGCGACCTTCTTCGTGATGGCGCCAGAGCACCCGGACGTGTTCCGCTTGGCGCAGGGAACCGAGCACGAGCAGGAGGTCCACGACTACGTCAATCGCGCCCTGAACGAGCCGGCGCAGGCGCGGGGTGACGCCGATCGGCCCAAGACCGGCGTGGCGCTGGGGCGCGCTGTCTGCAACCCCGTCAACGGTGAGCTCATCCCCATGTTCGTCGCCGACTACGTGCTGATGGAGTACGGGACCGGCGCGATCATGGCGGTTCCCGCCCACGATCAGCGAGACTTCGCGTTCGCGCAGGCCTTCGAGCTACCGATCAGGCGCGTGATCGGGACCGAGGAGGACGAGCTGCCGTTCGCCGACGACGGACCGCTTACGAGCTCCGGGCCGCAGTTCGACGGGATGCACAACCGCGAGGCCTATGAGGCGATCGTCGATTGGCTCGATCGCGAGGGCAAGGGGCACTCGTCGGTCAGCTTCCGGCTACGCGACTGGCTGGTCTCGCGCCAGCGCTACTGGGGTTGCCCGATCCCGATCGTCTACTGCGAGCACTGCGGCGAGGTACCGGTCCCCGGAGGCGACCTGCCCGTCGAGCTGCCCGATATCGAGGACTACCAGCCGCGCGGGCGCTCACCGCTTGCCGCTGCGCAGGACTGGGTGCAGGTCAAGTGCTCGCAGTGCGGCGCGTCTGCCCGGAGAGAGACCGACACGATGGACACGTTCGTTGACTCGAGCTGGTACTTCCTGCGCTACTGCGATGCGCGTAACTCGGGGGCCGCGTGGGATCGCGCCGCCCTGGAGCGCTGGATGCCGGTCGACCAGTACATCGGGGGCGTCGAGCACGCGATCCTGCACTTGATGTACGCGCGCTTCTTCGTCAAGGCGCTCGCGGACATGGAGCTGCTGGAACTGCAGGAGCCCTTCCAGGCGCTGTTCACGCAGGGGATGATCCTCGGTCCCGATGGGCAGAAGATGTCCAAGTCGCGCGGCAACGTGGTGAGCCCGACGCCGTACGTGGAGCGCTACGGGGCGGACGCGGCGCGCTGCTACATCCTCTTCCTCGGGCCGCCCGACCAGGACGCCGCATGGTCGGAGAACTCGCTGGAGGGGGTGTACAAGTTCCTTTCGCGGCTGTGGCGGCTGGGCGACGAGCTGGGGGGCGGGGACAGAGGCGGCGCGCCAGCCCCGGGGGGTCCACGGGGCGCGTCGGACGGCGGCGTGCAGGCGCCCTCAGATCCGGCGGGCGAGGACCTGATCCTCGTGCGAAAGGCCAACTGGGCGATCGAGAAGGTCACTCACGATATGGCCGGCCGATTTGCCTTCAACACGGCGATCGCGGCGATCATGGAGCTCGTCAACGAAATCTACCGCCACCCCGGCGCCGATCCGCTCGCGCGGCGCTTTGCCACCGCTACCGCCGCGTCGCTCCTGTTCCCGTTCGCGCCCCATCTCGGCTCGGAGGTGTACGAGTCGCTGACGGGGCACCGGGTCTGGGAGCAGCCGTGGCCAAACGCCGATCCTGCGATGCTCGCAAGCGACACCTTTGAGCTGGTCTGTCAGGTCAACGGCAAGGTTCGTGACCGCGTGAGCGCGCCCGCGAGCGCGCCACGCGAGGAGCTCGAGCGGCTGTGCCTGGGTACGCGCGGGGTGCAGACGCGCGTGGACGGGCTCCAGATCGCGAAGATCGTCGTGGTGCCCGGCAAGCTGGTCAACGTGGTAGTTCGCTAGCGGCTGCCGTGGCGACCAAGCCGCCCTATGCCGGCGCCGGAGGGTTGGGCGCTGGCGTTGGAGGGGTCGGCCCCGCGCCGGCCTACGTCGGGGTCGTGGGCGCGCGCGAGGCTACGCCCGCGCAGGCGCAGGCCGCCGAGGCGATCGGATGTGCGGTGGCGGGAGCCGGCGCGGTCGTCGTCTGCGGCGGGCACGGGGGTGTGATGGCCGCTGTGTGCCGTGGCGCTGCCGGCGCGGGTGGATTGACCGTAGGCATCCTTCCCGGCCGCGACCGGAGCGCCGCCAACGAGTGGGTCGCCGTGGCGATTCCGAGCGGGCTCGGGGAGCTTCGCAACGGCCTGATCGTGTGGGCGGCCGATGTGGTGATAGCGGTGGGCGGCGCCTACGGGACGCTGTCGGAGATCGCGCTGGCGCTCGCGGCCGGCGTGCCCGTGGTCGGCCTCGACACGTGGTCGATCGAGGGGATCGAGGCGGTCGCGTCGCCGTCGGAGGCGGTGACGCGCGCGCTGGAGCTGGCACGAGGCCGTGGGGCCGGGTGACGGGATGGGGCGATCGACAACCGCCCTGACCCGATGCGCGACGCGGTCCGTGGTCATCCCGTCGACGCTGGGCTTGCCCCACGAGCCGGTCGCCCGTGAATGGGTGCTCACGTCGTTCAATGCCGCTGCGGCACGACCGCGACGATCGCCCGCTGAGAGCGCCGCGAGACGATGCATACCCCGTCGCCGGCCCGGGGATGGTTCGTTGCGGCGGCGCGGTTCGTCTGATCAGATGCCTCTGGCTACGCTTCGGACGGCCCGGACCCTGAGGCTGGTGCTGCATGCCGTGCCGGTGTGAGCATTCGTTCCGCGAGGTAGCCGAACCCGAGTCCGATCGTGACCCACAGGATCGTCTGGTTGATCACGGAGTACAGCCGGAACTTGAAGAGCACGTCGGCGGGGAAGCCGGGGTACACAATCTGCCCATGGCGTTCTTCAACGGCTGCGGGGTCTCGGTGGTGAGGTTGCCGAACTGGACGCGGTTGGCGTGTAGGTGGCCGAGTGGCGGGAGGATCGCCATCACGATCGCGATCCAGACCACGAACCCGAGGAGCGCGACGATCGCCGCGTTCCACCCGCCGATCCGTCCGCTCAGCCCGCGTGCAGCGATTACGGCCACCGTTACCGAGACGATCGAGATCGCGACCATCGTGAGGTAGAGCTGCCCGCGGGTGTTGATCGTGTCCGGATGCCCGATCGCGGGTGGGTTCGCCGGGTACTTTAGGTAGGGGACCATGTAGATCGCCAGGAAACCCAGGGCCGCGATCAGCAGGGCGAGAACTCGAGGGCTGAGAGCGTCGCCGTAGCGTCGGTGAGCCAGGGTGTAGAGGACCGCGAAGAGGGCGCCCATCGCGATCCCAAAGACGAGCAGGCCTATGCTGGCGCCGACGTTGCGTTGGGCGGCGCGACTGAAGATGTCGGGCCCCGGAGCGTTCGGAGCGAGCCCCGCCGCCTTGCGCAGCGTCGCCTGGACGGCGTCGCGGCCGGTTTGATAGTCGATTGAGCTCTGGAGGACGGGCTCGACCATGATCCTCGTGAACAGGAACGCGAGGACGCCCGCGAGCGCCCCCGCAGCGACGCCGCGAAGCACCAGTCGCTTCTCCATCGCGATGTGCTGCTGCGCTGCCTAGTGGCAGGGGAATCCGAGCAGGTGCCGAGCGTCATGCACGAACTCGTGTATGAAGATCGACTTCCCGAAGACCGACGCCGCGCCCTCGTCGACACCGATGAAGTAATACGCGAGCACCACGATCAGGATTGTCCCGATCAACCAGCGGTTCCCGCTGGAAATCGAGATCGCGATAGGGTGACGCGTCCGTGACGGGGACGGTAGGTACGGCGATGAGGTAGACAGAACAGCCTCCTTGGAGATCAAGCGTCTCGCCTGTGTGAGCTGGAACCCGCGTCGAGGGTCTGACTACGGAGGGATATCCGATCACAGTGGCGCGACCGTCCCGGTTTCTCACCGGATTCCCCGAAGTGGGCGTTCACGCACGATACCGCATCCCCTCCGATCTGGCCAGAGGGCAGTTCGCCCGCGCCAGCGTCCAGCGCCCGCCCTGTACGTGGATCTCAGTCACGCTGAGCGGAGCGACGTCGACCCGCCAGAAAGCGCTCGCGGGCGCACCGAGCGCATGGACGATCGCGGCCTTCACTGCGCCACCGTCAACAACAACGGCAAGGAAGCCCTCACCGCCGGCGCGCGCGTCCAGCGCCGTGACGATGCGGGCGCGGAACACAGTCAAGCTCTCCGCACCATGCGGGCACGCATGAGGGTCGCTCATCCAGCCAGCGAGCCGCTCGGGATCCTCCGCGGCCACCTCAGCCAGCGAGCGGCCCTTCCAAACGCCGACATCACATGCCGCGAGCTCCTCGATCACAAACGAACTCAGCCCTAACTCCGAGCCCGTCTCGACGCATGCCCGCTCCGGTCCGCTGACCGCAGCGCAGCGGCTCGGAAGGCTCTTACCGAGCTCCCGTGCGCGGAGGACCGCCGCCGGCTCTAGCGGCTCGTCGAGCGCGAACGATGCTGATCGCACCGCGGGAGTCGAGCCATGCCTGATCATCATGAACCGCCTCACCGAACACATCCTGACCGGCCCGGACGCCAGGTGGCCGGTCAGCCTGCGAGCTTTTGGATCAGCAGCCCGACCCCGAGCGCGGTGAGCGCCAGCCCAGCGAGCCGCTCCGCGCCTTCGCGAAGACCGGCGCCGACGCGGGCGCCGAGTCGTAGGCCGAGCTGGGAGAGGATGAGCGCTTGGGCGCCGATGAGAGCGATCACGAGCACCGCCGGTAGGTGCAGAAGCCCGATCGTGAAGCCGATCGCGAGCTCGTCGAGGCTGATGCTCACGCCGAGCACGACCGCGCCCCAGCCGGTCGCGCCCGCGAGTTTGTCGACGTTCTCGTCGTCGCTGTCGCGAGCCAGCAGCGTGTAGAGCCCGAACGCGAGCAGCACGCCAATAGCGATGTAGTCGGCGGCGGCGCCGATGGCATGGCCGAGCGGCGCTCCGAGCGCGAGCCCGACGAGTGGCATGCCGGCCTCGAAGCTGGCCATCAGCAACGACACCCGGAGGCGGCGCTTGGGTTCAAGGCCCGTGACGCCGAGTGCGGCCGCGACCGCGAAGGTGTCCAGGCCGAGCGGCAGCACGAGCGCGATCAGCTTGACGGGCACGCTCAGCCCGCCTGCGCCCAGGCGTGCCGCGCCTCGCGCAGCCCGTACACGAGGATGACGAGCGCGGAGAGCGGGTCCGCCCACCACCATCCCGCCGCCGCGTTCAGGGCGACGCCGGCGAGCACCGCTGCCGCGAGCGCCCCGTCGATCACGGTTACGCGCGCCTCGGTGCGCAGGACGATGCTTCCCAGCCGCCCTGCGGTGTTCCGCTTGCCGGCGGCGAGTGCGAGCATCGCCAGGACTGTCAGCGCGAGCCAGACGATCCCGAGCGTTGAGTGGCCTGGGTGCGAGCCCGAGCTGAGCGTCACTGCGGTCTGCACGGCGATGTAGAGCGCCAGCAGCACGAACGCGACAGCGATGATCCGCAGCGCGCGCCGCTCACGGCCAGCAGCTGCGCCTCCGTTGAGCTGCCACACGACGACCGCTGAGGCGACGATCTCGATCAGCGAGTCCACTCCGAAGCCGGCCAGGGCCACCGAGCCCGCCGTGACCGCGGTGAGGACCAAGACGACCGTGCCGACGACGTTCCACCCGAGCGTCGCATACTCGAGCGTGAGGCCGCGACGGAGCAGCATGCGACCGGTCGCGGTCGAAGCGCTCAGCGTCGAACCGTAACGCGCGTCTGCGCGGTGCTCCGGACGTGCGAACATCGTCATCGGAGCAGGGCGCTCCTAGTGTCCAGCGGTGTTCGCGGGGCGGGACTGCTTGGCCGTCTCGATCGACAGCAGTGCCACGGTCGCGTGGTCTACTTGCAGTGTCGTGTGGTCGATGTCGAACCGCTCGTGCAGGAGCTGTTTCAGCGCCCGCGCGACGTCGTGGCAGTTACACTGGTTATCGACCAGCACGTGCGCGGACAGCGACGGGAAGCCGGAGGTGATCTCCCAGACGTGGAGATCATGAACCTGACTGACGCTTGGCTGGCTGGCGAGCATGTGGCCGATCGCGTCGGGGTCGAGTCCTCGCGGGGCGGCCTCGAGGAACACTCTGCCGCTCGCTTTGAGCAGGCCGTAGGCGGCGTAGAGCATGATCGCGGCGATGATCAGCGAGGCGATGCCGTCAGCGCGGTGGAACCCCGTCGTGAGGATGACCGCGCCGGCGATCGCGGTGAAGATGAACGCGGCGAGATCGGTCAGGATGTGCTGGAAGGCACCCTCGACGTTCATCGACTGGCGGTTGGCCCTAGACAACGTGTAGCTCGCCGCGAGGTTGACGACGATCCCGACCAGCGCGACGACGAGCACCGCGGCACCGCCGACGTTCGGCGGATTCACCAGGCGAGTGATGCCCTCATAGACGATCAGCAGGCCGAGCACGAGCAGAGTAGCGCCGTTGAACTGGGCGGAGAGGATCTCGGTGCGTTTGAGGCCGTAGGTCAAGGCGCCCCGGGCGGGTTTCGCGGCAAGACCGATCGCCACGAGCGAGAGTCCGATCGCGCCGGCGTCGGTGAGCATGTGCGCGGCGTCAGAGAGCAGCGCGAGCGAATGCACGACCGCCCCGGCCACAACCTCGAACAGCATGAAGCCGACGATCAGCGCGAGCGCGACGCTCAGCTTCCCGTGATCGGCATCAGCGGACACCCCGTGTGAATGGCCGGAGTGTCCACGTCCGCCGTGCTCATGACCGCGGTGGTCGTGGGCCATCAGCCGCAGCAGTCCTCGCTGCACGCCGGCGAGGCATCAAAACCAGGTATCGGCGCGCAACACGTATCCTCTCCGCGCCACCCATCGCGGCCCTCCTTCATGGCGATGCCGGCGATCGCGACTGCCGCGACCGGGTCAAGCCACGAAAGTCCGATACCCGCGCCCGCGAGCGCGATCAACGCCGCGGTCGCCTGCACGGCGCACATCAGGTTCTGGACCCCCTCCCCCGAGGTGGCCCCGGAGCCTAGCTCGCGCCCCAGGCGCAGCTTGACCCAGCCCAGCAGCGGCATCAGCACAATCGCACTGATCGTCAGGGCAACAGCGAGAACCGTGATCTCGGTCTCCCCACCGTCGATGAGCTTGCGGATCGCCTCGACGAGGAAGAAGGGAGCGAGCAGGAAGAAGCTCGCGGCCACCCAACGCTGCGCCCGAGCCTCGCTGGTCGCCGACAGCGTCCGCCGGCCCGTGAAGCGCCACACGACAATCACGGCCGCGAGCGCCTCGACGAACGAGCTGGCCGCCCATGTGACCACGCCAAGGCTGCGGGATTGCACGCCCGCGTAGATGCCGAGGAAGCCTTCGACGCTCATCCACGCAAGACTCGCCCAAGCGAGCACCGTCGCGCGCCGGGCAGCGCGCAGCCACGAGTCGCCGCGAACCGGCGGCTTCGCCACGGAGGCCGGTGACTGCTGAAGGACAGTAAGCTCGGTGGTGCTCATGGCAGCGTCTGCGCGTCGTCCATGAGGCCGGCCACAAACGCCCGACCGGACTCGGTGAGCGAATAGAGGACCATCTTTCCGTCTCGCCGGCTGCGGGCCAGACCAAGCGAACGCAGGACCCTGACGTGATGAGAGACGAGATTGTCCGCACGCTCGATAACCCACGCCAGGTCACACACGCACAGCTCGTCCGTCGCGGCCAGGGCTGCGGCGATCGTCAGGCGAGTCGGATCAGAGAGCGCCTTCGCCTGACCCGCGAGCACCATCGCAGGCTCGCCATCCAAGCGATCGTGGCGCAGCCGCTCAGCCTTGACGAGGTCAAGGCAGAGGAGATCGCAACGGTCATCAGCCACCCCACTCATTCTAATGCTCATCATCGCGTTGGGACGAAAGTCGCAACGCAGTCTCGCAGGCGGCACATCCTTGCGCGCGATCCAAACCCGAGGAGAGTCGCCCCGTCACGACCAGACCGGGCCGAAACCACCCGGCGGCGTGCGTCCCGTGGTGTCGATCGTCCAGTCCTCGCCCCGGACGAATCCGCGCGGCCGGCCGGTTGCTGGGAAGGAATCAGTCCCGCAAGCGTCTGGTGAACTACAGTCCCCAATCCATCTGGGAGGACAAGTGCTGAGAGCCAAGGTCATTGTTGTCGTATCGATCGTCGCCGCTGCCTTGCTAGCCGGCTGCGGCAGCAGCAGCAAGAGCCCGGCGAGCGCAGCGAGCTCGTCGCCCGCGAGCACCCCCGCGCACGGGGCATACGGTGCGCCTGCGAGCACGCCAGCGCCCAGCGCCTCGCACGCGGTGCTCGTGATTTCCAAGCCCAACAAGCTGGGCACGGTGCTCGGGGCAGGACCGAAGCAACTCACGATCTATCTGTTCGAGGCCGACAAGGGGCCCACCTCGAACTGCTCCGGGGCGTGCGCATCGGTCTGGCCTCCAGTGACCACTACCGGCAAACCGACAGCAGCCGGGAACGCGCTCGCGGCTGACCTGGGCACGAGCAAGCGATCGGACGGCACGATGCAGGTGACCTACAAAGGCCATCCGCTCTACTACTACGCCAAGGACGGCGATTCCAAAGACGCCTACGGCCAGGGCCTCAAGCAATTCGGTGCCGCCTGGTACGTACTGGCGCCGTCGGGCAACAAGATCGATAAATCCTGACTCTCGTCGCGGGTGAGTTCACCGTGGCCAGCTGCGCGTCGGTGACCTTGATCCCCTTCTCGTATTCGCCGGCGTCTAGGCGCGCGTAGACCTTCAGGCCGGTGCTGGTGGTGGTCGATTCGATCAGGTCGATGATCACCTGCAGGCTCTCCAGCGGCTTGCCGCGCCAGTTGAGGCTCACGAACGAGAGCATCCGGTGCTCGATCTGGTTTCCGGATGGGAAGTGGCAGACGCGGATCGCGATCCCGATCTCGTCGGCGAGCCTTTGCAGCTCGGTCTTCCACAGGCGGGTGGGGCTGGAGTTGCTGCCCCCGCCGTCGGCGGTGATCCTCAGCGTCTCGGCGTTCGGGTAGCGCTGGCCGCCGAGGTGCGCCCACCACGCGCGGATCGAGTTCACCGCGAACGCGCTCGTGTCCCTCGTGACCCCCTCAGGGCGAAGTTACGTCTGCCGCTGCGCAGCGTCCGGGCGGCGGGGCGGCTCACCGGACGCAACACCGGCGGAACCGTTGCGAAACGCCCCCCGTCACGCTCATCGCATGAGCAACGGGTCGCCCGGCGAAATCGTGGTCGTCGGCGGCGGGATCGCCGGCCAGCGACTGTGCGAGGCGTTGCGCGACCGCGACCCTGACGTCTCCATCACGCTCGTCTGCGGCGAGTCGCGGCTGCCAGGGCCCGGGACAGGCCAGCGTAGTTCAGTCCGGCTCTGAGCTCTCCAGCCGGTGGGGTACGAGGATTTCTGAGGCGTCGGCTGGGGTGAGGTTTGGGTAGAGCGTCTTGATCGCCGCGACGGCGGCTATCCCGCCGAGCGTTTGGGCGGCGATGTACGCGGGCGCTGACGCTGGCGCGATCCCGGCAAACGTGTCAGAGAGCGTGCGGCCGATCGTGATCGCCGGGTTGGCGAAGCTCGCGGAGCTGGTGAAGAAGTAGGCCGCGCCGATGTAGGCGCCGACCGCGGCGGCGGCGGAGGCTCCGCGGTGGGTGCGGGTGAGCGCGAAGATCACGAGCAGCAGGCCGAGGGTGGCGATGATCTCGGAGAAAAGGTGCCCGCCGGTGACTCGGTGGTGGGTGGAGATGCTGACGGCCGCTCGGCCGTACATGACGTTGGCGGCGATCGCCCCGGTGATGGCGCCTGTGATCTGAGCGGGTAGGTAGGCCGCGGCGTCGCGCCAGCGCAAGCCCCCGAAGGCGGCGTCGACGAAGGAGACGATCGGGTTGAAGTGCGCGCCTGAGACCGGGCCGAACATGAGGATGATCGCGTAGAGCCCGGCTGCGGTGGCGGCCGCGTTCTCGAGCAGCTCGAGGCCGATGTTGCCGGGGGAGAGCTGCTGGGCGGCGATCCCCGAGCCGACGACGATCGCGGCGAGGAACGCGCTTCCCAGCCATTCAGCCAGCAGCGGGCGCCACAGCGCAGCGGGCGCCCGCTCCGCCGGTTGGTCGGCGCTCATCGGGTTGCGTGGCTTGGTCGGGCGAGGGCCCGTAGCGCGTCGGGGCCGATCGGGGCCTGTGGTTGCCAGGCGAGGGACCAGGTTCTGGAGCTGGAGAGCTCGTTGATCCGCGTCAGGTGGGGTGTCTCGCCGGCAGCCCGGGCCGCGAGCGTGGGGTTCGCGGTCGTGGTTTGCGCCAGGGAGGCGTTCACGAGCCAGCCGTAGGGTTCGATGTGGGCGCGGCGCAGGTCGGCTTGGAGGCGCTCGGCTTCGTGGACTGGCGTTGATTCGGGGAGGGTGACGATGATCACGCGGACGAACTCGGGGTCGCGGAGCCGCGCGGCGAGGTCGCGGACGGCCGGCGGCACGCTCGCGTTGGTGCGTTTGATTTCGCGCTGGTAGCCCTCGGCGGCGTCGAGTAGCAGCAGCGTGTGCCCGGTGGGCGCGGTGTCGAGCACCACGATCCGGTCCGCGGCTTGCTGCACGGTCCGCGCGAACGCGTGGAACACGGCGATCTCCTCGGTGCACGGGGAGCGGAGGTCCTCGGCGAGCAACGCGGTACCTTCGGCGTCGAGGCCGCTGGCCGCGGTGAGGACCTGCGAGCGGTAGCGGGCGGTTTCGGCGCGCGGGTCGATCCGCTCCACACGCAGGCCGGCGGGCGCGTGATCGGTGAGGGTGTCGGTGAGGCGCGCGGCCGGGTCGGTGGTTGAGAGCGTGACCTGGTGGCCGCGGTCCGCCAGCGCCACTGCGAGCGCAGCGGCGATCGTGGTTTTCCCGACGCCGCCCTTGCCCATCGTCATCACCACGCCGCGGGCGGCGGTGGCGAGATCGTCGATCAGCGACTCGAGGTCGAGGAACTGCGGCGCGTGGAAGCGCTCGGCGACCGTCCTCGTCGTTGCTCCCGCGATGAGCTGGTGTAGGGCCTGGACCCCGGTCAGCTCGCCGGCGACGAGGTCGACCGCTGCGACGGGGAGATCCTCGAGCCCGTCTGGGGCGGCGGCGAGCGCGGAGTCCTGGCGGTTGGTAAACGCCTGCGCGATCTCGTCCTCGCCGGGGTCGCGCAGCACGCCGTTGATCACCAGCTGCTGGTTAGCGACGCAGAGCTCGCGGAGCTCCCGGCTGGCGCGCGCCGCTTCGCGCAGCGCGCCCGGGTCCGCGCGGGCAACGAGCACCAGCCGGGTCCGTGCGGGGGTGGCGAGCGTTCTCACGGCGGCCTGGTATTGGCGGCGCTGGTGCTCGAGTCCGGCCAGCGGGCCGAGGCAGCTCGCGCCGGCGGGGTGCTCTTGCGCGTACCCACTCCATGCGCTGGGGAGCGTCAGCAGGCGCAAGGTGTGGCCGGTGGGGGCGGTGTCGAACAGCACCCGCTCATAGCCCGAGGCGGTGTCGCTGGTGAGGATGCTGGTGAACTCGTTGAACGCGGCGATCTCAACCGTGCACGCTCCGGAGAGCTGCTCCTGCATGCTGGCCAGAGCGCTGTCGGGCAGCACGCCGCGGTAAGGAGCGAGGGTCCGCTCGCGGTAGGCGGCGGCCGCTTGCTCGGGATCGATGTTCGCCATCCACAGCCCGGGGAGGTCCCCGACCGGGATGGGTTCGCTGCCGGCGTGCAGGTCGAACACGTCGTCGAGGTTGGATGCCGGGTCGGTGCTGATCAGCAGCGTGCGCAACCCGGCGCTGGCCAGCGCGACAGCCACCGCGCTGGCCGTGGTGGTCTTCCCGACGCCGCCCTTGCCAGTGAAGAAGACGTGCCGCGTCGGCCAGTGCCCCCAGTCAAGGGCGGGGAGATCGCGGACTGCCGGGAGGCTCATTAGCAGGGCGAGCCAGGCGAGCAGCCGCAGCCCGAGGAGCTCTGCTTCGGGCCGATGGGCGTCGCGGCGGGCTGGTCTGCCTGGAGGGCGGCGGCGAGCTCGTCGCGGGTGGGGTAGCGGCCGTGGATTCGGATCTCGCCGTCGATCACGAGCACCGGCAGCGCGTTCTCGCCGAAGGCTTGCATCAGCCCGGTGATCTTCGGGTTGGCAACGAACGCGTCCGGATCCGAGGTCAAGTTGTGCCGCGCGACGCTCGCGCCTTGGCTCTCGGCCCAGCGGAGGTCCTCGCGGACCGCGATCAGCTGCTCATCGACGGTCGGGCCGCAGACCCCGGACTGGCAGCACATCGCCATCTCATAAAGCTCGACCTGGCGTGTCCCCGCGGTGGTCGTGGCGGGCTGGCTCGTTCTCTGCTCGGTAGCGCTCATCTGGGTGGCTCCTTGATCGTGGTGGCTGTGTCGAGCTCCCCGACGAGCTGCTCGACGCGATCGTTGATCTGATCGCGGGTGATGCGAACTTCGCTGACGGGTCGGCCCTTGGGGTCGGGAAGCTCCCAGTCGATGTAGCGCGTGCCGGGAACGTAGGGGCATTGATCGCCGCAGCCCATCGTCACCAAAACGTCCGCCCACCCCGCCAGCTCGCGGGTCAGCAGCTTGGGCTTGCGCCCGGAAAGATCTATGCCCAGTTCGGCCATCACCTCGAGCACCTCCGGGTGCACCCGATCGGCGGGAGTGGTGCCCGCCGAGCGCGCCTCATGACGGCCTCGGGCGGCTTGCTCGAACAGCGCCTGGCTGATCTGGGAGCGCCCGGCGTTATGCAGGCAGACGAACAGAACGTGCACGGGTGCAGCTCCTCCCGAATTGGCTCATTGCCCGGGCTGGTCGGCCCGGGCAAGCTCGTGGCAGCGCTCCGCGCGCAAGCAGTCGCGGGTCTGGCGATGCGCGATCGTCATCACATGGCTGCGAACGGGCACGTCGTCGTATTGGGCGAGGACGGCATCGGCGCAGGCGCGGATCTCCCAGTCCGAGCGCTTGTCTTTGAACTCGTCGGCGAGCGCCGGCAATAGCCGCGCGAGTCTCGCCTGGTGCGCGGTCGTGTCAGAGCGGATCGCGTCGAGCTTGTTCTCGATCAGGTCGCGGACCTTGGCCTCTATCACCTCGCGGATCGGACGAACCTCCTCGAGCGCCAACCCGGCGGGGTGGGGTATCTCCCACGCCTCGACGGTCGTGGGGACATAGGGGCACACGTCCCCGCAGCCCATCGTGACCGCCCAGTCCGTGTGCACGTACTTCATCTCGAACCTCCGGGAGCCAGCTCGGGGTGACGCATATCCGACATGCAACGCCCACTCTATCCATTGACAAGCGTCAGTTCAAGCGATATACGTATATAGATGGCTGTCGATCTGGAGCTCTCGCCCAAGCAGAAGCGCCCCGCGGGTGAGCGCTGCTGCGAGCCCGTCGTCTACCCCGAGGTCGAGCGCCAGCAGGCCGAGCAGATGGCCGGCGTCGCGAAGGCCCTCGGTGACCCGGTGCGCCTGCAGCTCGTCGACGTGCTGCGCAAGCACGCCGGCAAGGTCTGCGTCTGCGAGCTGGTGCCGCTGTTCGAGCTCTCCCAGCCCACCGTGTCCCATCATCTCAAGGTGCTGCGCCAGGCCGGGATCGTCGGCTCCGAGCGCCAGGGCCTTTGGGCCTACTACTACGTGATCCCCGAAGCGCTGGAGGAGCTCTCCGCATGGCTGAGCTGAGCGTCATCCGCGAAACCGTCCGCGAGCGCTACGCGCGCGCCGCCACCGAATCGGCGCGCGGCGCCCACGGTGAGGCCCGGGCGTCCCTGGGCTGCGGCGGCCCGACTGCGGTCGCCGACCTGCACGAGGGCGAGATCGTGCTCGACCTCGGCTCCGGCGCAGGCGCCGACGTCCTGATCTCCGCGCGCCGCGTCGCTCCGACCGGGCGAGCGATCAGTCTGGACATGCCGACGAGATGCTCGCGCTCGCCCGCGCCAACGCCGCGGCGGCTGGTGTCGAAACGTCGAGCTCATCGAGGGCTACCTCGAGCAGATGCCGCTCCCCGACGCGAGCGTCGACGTCGTTGTCTCCAACTGCGTGCTCAACCTCTCCGGCGACAAACCCCAGGTGATCTTGGTGACCTTCTTCTCAGCGCGCGCGGCAACGCGGTGTACGGTCGAGATCAACAGCTCGACGAGCGTGTCAGTGATCTCCCGCTCGCGCTCGCGCAGCAGCGCCCCCAGGAGCGCCAGCCGCAGTTCCTCCGGGTGGCTCCGCATGTGCGACGGCGACTCCACCGCTGCTCGCGCCCGCCAGCCCGCGACAACGCGGGCCGACGCCGACCGCCCGAACCCCCAGCAGCTTGGCGATCTCACTCAGCATCGTCTCCGAGCTCACGCTGCCCGCTGCCTCCTTGAGCCTGGCCAACGCGACCCAGTCATCCTGCCGACGTTCCGGAGGCGACTCGTCGTCGATGGTGTCCTCGACGTCGTCCACGGCGAGGAGCGCCGTGATCCCTGAGCTTCGACTCCTCGTGAGCCGGCCCGCAACCCGCGACGAAACACTCTCCTCCCCGACGCGTAGAGCCGACCGAACGACCCGGTCGGCCGCCCCTCCGACGGCGGCTCGATTCGCTCGCGGCGACATCGCGCCAACAGCTCGTCGCGCACTCGCTCCGGCCGCCGCTCTAGCTCGGCGACGTTCTCCGCCTGCCACGCGGCGAGCTGATCGGCGTCGACCACGGTGCACTCCCGAAAGCTCAGGCGCTCGCGGATCTGCGCGCGATGCCGCTCGACCGAGCGCCCCGTCCACTCGTAGGACCCAATGTCCGCCGGCGCGACCCGGAGCTGCCGAGCGACGAACTCGACAACCCCGTCAGGGAGATCCGAAGCCCCGACGGGAACCGACCGCGACGCGTATAGAACTTCAGCAGAAGCGCGAAGCCCAGCCTCGTCCCGCCATGCTTGGCATCCACAGCACGCGCTCGTCCTCGAGCACCGTCCAGTAATCGACGAGCTCATCCAGACCAGGGACGCCAGCGCAGCCACGTCGGCCCATCATTGACCGCCAGCCCCAGGCGCCGCAACCAGCCAGCCCGCAGACTGCGGACTCCGAACGCCCCAAGTCGGTGGCCCGACTCGCGTGGCAGCGCGAAGCCGATCTGAAGCGCCGGCCAGCAACCTGCGATGCGCGGCACCAGGCCGAATGGCGGCTGGTGACACGATTCTTACCAGCACCCCTCCACGGGCACGACAGGCGCTCGACGAGGCTGGCGCGCGAATCGCGGCGCGTGGCTCGACGGGGGTCCGGCGCGCGCGGCCGCGTTCAGGCGCGTTCAGGCGCGCTCAGGCGCCACCTGGCGCTCACCGGGGGTTGCCGCGAGCAAGCGTCGGCGTGCCGAATGAACCGCCGTGCGCGCCTCGATCCGCGATTCGCTCGGACTCGGCCAGGGCCTCGGGCTTTGGCCCGCTCACGCTCGTAGAGGTCTTCTCAGCGGACCAACTCGCCGGGGTGACTTGCTGACTTGTCGGGCGACTCTCCGGGGTGACTCGCACCCAACAGACCGGCTCGGACCAACTCGGCGCGTGGGACTCGGCGCGTCCCCGACTCGTCCCGGATGACTCGCAGGGTGCCTCGGTCCATACGGCCGGTGATGGCCTTGCGGGCAAGGCCGGTCGCGGCTGCGGCTTCGGCCGGGGTGAGGAGGCGAGGTTCGGCAGGCGAGTTGTCTGAGTCGGACTGCGGGTCGGCCCCTGAGTCGGTCATGTGTGTCGAATTCGATCAGGCCGCTCGGACACCTGCCGAGTCATCGCCACCGAGTCGCTCCGCGTTGCGTCGGGTTGCCGCGCTCGGGGAGAGGGTTAGCGGTCGTAGGCGCGACCGCGAGGCAGCACGCGCAAGCTCACCAGCTGGCGCTCGGCAGTGTCACGGACAAAGCGCACGCGCCAGTCACCAACGCGTAGGCGCAGCTCGTCTGAGCCGGTCAGCGTGGGCACGTCAACGTTGGGGTCGTTGGCGGCCAGGTGCTCGAGCGCGGCGATGACGCGGGCGCGCACCGGCGGGTCCAGGCGACGCAGATCACGACGGGCTACTGAGGCGTAGGCCAGTCGCTACGAGGGATCGCTCACGCGATCCCGAGCTCGCGCTTGATCTCCTCGTGAGAGATCAGCGCACCACTGGCCGCCAGCTCGTCGCGGGCCTCCTGGACGGCGGCCTCCTCCTCTGAGGAGATCTCCTCGTCCTCGACCGGCGCGTGGTCCAGTCGGTCGCTCAGCGGGTCAGAGCGCTGATCAAGTAGCCGCAAGGCCTCGGTGGCCTCCCGCTCAGACAGCGCCTCCACGTGCTCGCGCAGCTTTTCCTTGGCGGTCATCACCCGGAACGGTAGCGCCATCGCCCTCGACTCTCACCCGTGCTTTGTGGTGGAGCGGGGTCGTCGCGTGAGGGGGTCGCTCGCCGGCATAAATGCCGGCGAAACCCCGGTCCGGACGAGCCCTTCACCGACGCTCAGGCGACAGCCCTCACCGCCCGCCGAGTCACGTTTTGAGTGCGTCACGAACGCTGAAGGAGGAGTCATGTAGAGGACTCATCAGATAGGCGGTGCTGTGCGAGAGATGGAGGCTTGTTGGCCCTCCAGCGTCGGTCCTGCGGGGGCAGGCGCTAAACCACCCTGTGCTGCGTTGGCTGAAGACCGTCGTGGTGAGCGACAGGGAAACGGCGCTTGATCGCGTCAGGTGGGGAGCAGGAAGACGTTCTAGAAGACTGCTGTTGATGGGACCTCGTCCCCGTGAGCGCGGCGGGCGATATCCACCGGCGACTCGCCGCGGCTGCCGCGTCCCGCCGCGCGGGACTCGAGCACCTGCAGCCCGTGCTGTTGAGCGCCGCTCAGATCCGGCATGGTGGCGCTGTTGAAGGTCGGCATCGGGGGGTGCGGTACGAAAGAAGAAGTAGCCCTGGAACCGTTCGGTAGGCTGGATCGGCAAAGACTGCGATGAGG
>JAABUZ0100004364.1_pt1 | contig 19603 bp, 19 predicted proteins | sample 5562091 | NCBI WGS metagenome assembly JAABUZ01 (sample SAMN12813069, study PRJNA571459) | rock metagenome | isolation source: Antarctica rocks | place: Antarctica: Victoria Land, Linnaeus Terrace sud | collected 2015-12-21 | reverse complement strand
CCGGTGGGTGCAACCCCTCCCCAGTACCGCCAGGCCCGAGCCGACAAGGATTGGTGGTCCCAGGCCATCTCGGACTGGGGGGTCACTCATGCCGTGATCAACCCCGCCGGCCCGGCGGCTATCACCTTTGACGCCAAGGAGGGACAGGGCTTCCGCCTGCTGGGACGCCGGCCCCATGACGCCGGCAAGTGGCTCGACTTGGCCTGGCGGGCCGAGCAGCGAGCCGACCAAGAGGTAATCTTGACCGAGATTGCTGCGACGTTGGCCGAGGGTGACCGGGGACCCTACGAGCAGGCGGTGTTGCGCCGCAAGGACCAGACTGGGCGCTTTGGCGACCACCTGTGGCACCACGCCGGCGGTGATCTTTCTATCGGAGGGCCAAACCTGTATGGTGACTCCGCCGCCAAATCGGGCAGTAGCTATTTATATATCGCCGAGTTGTGGGGCTCGGCTGGGCAAACTGACCGGTGCTTCGACGATCTGGTGCTGGGGGGTCGCATCCTGGTCGACAGCTTGGAACATGATGGACTGGACGAGCACGACCGGACCTGGTCGTGCAACGGACTGGCAATTATCGCCGCCGCCGCCGAGGACATGGATCTGGCCGACCGCAGGGAGGAGACACAGCAGTTGTCGGCGGCGGCGGTCCGCTTTCCCCGCGACCCGAACTTCGAGCCCCGTCCTACCCCGGCATGATCGGTCTCGTCAGGTCGGCATCACTGCCACCGCTGAGCGAGGAACGCCGGGGCGAGATCATCGCTGCCTTCGAACAGCGCCAGGCCGCCGCCAAGGCCCGGGATCGGGTCAGGGCCGCCAAGTTGAGGTGGTGGCACGGGGTCTTGGGGGTGGTGATGCTGTGTCTGGTGATGACCAGCATCGTCCTGATCGGCATCTCTGCCGCAGGCGGCATCTCGGGCCACCAGGGGGACCGGGCGATCCTATGGGCGGCATTCGCCCTGGCAGTCGCCGCCGCCCCGGTGTGGCCGCTGGACTACTACCGCTGCCACACCATCCGTACCGGCCATCGACCGAGCGACCGGGCACTGAGGACTATCGCCACCAGCGAGCCTCGGAGGTCTGACCGCGCCACCATCAGGACCCTGGCGGTCGTGATCGCCCTGATCGGTCCCTCCTTGGTGGGTACCTTGGCCTACCACGCCATCGACATCGGCGCTCCGGTGCTGGGCTTCCTGGATGGCCTCATTTTTACCTTTGCGGCCGAGTACACCTGGCTGGCCTGGTCGATGGTCAGGCTCAAGCGGGCAGCCAGGACCGAGCAGCGGTCTTATCGCCCCGCCGCGGCTCCTCGTAATCCGCTTGCCCCCGGCGGAGCTGTACTGAATGTCCTGCAGCTCGTGGCCAGCACCCTGCTCGGACTGTATGCGACCCTGGTGATCGTCGCTGGGACCGTAGGGCACCACAGACCAATCGTCGTGCTGCCGGCGGCTCTGGTAGCGATCGCCTTGGCGTGCCACCTCAAGCCTCTCCGACCGCGCCTGCTACGAATCTTTCGCAAAGGGTGTCAATGACCCTGGGCAAGTGGTCGCGGTGGGCACGGAAGTAACTTGGCCCGGGCTTGAAGTCCCCGCCTCGGGGGGCCGCCGCTTCACCTGGCCACCCCTACGCTTGGGTGATGGGCAAACGCGAAGACCATCACCTGCCCATCATCCAAAGCCACATCGCCGGGAACCTTCGGCGTCCGCTATCTCGGGTCGATGAACGTTCCGGGGAAGGACCGACGCCAGACCTCGTAACCAGTGATGGCCTTGTGCCCTCGATTGCCATCGAGGTCAAGGAGTTGGTGCCCGGTGAGTTCCTGTCCACGGGCACCCAGGTGAGTCGTGATCCCGGTTTCAACTCGGAGGTCTTGACCAAACGGTGGGGCGTCGTCGTGGCCGAAGGTCCGCTGTCGACTCGGTTAGCTCCAATGCCCAGCTTCCCTGAAGATCCTTCTCCAACCGAAGTTGACGCCCTTTCGAGAGAGGGGTACAACGTCACCACCAAGGCAGAGAAGGACCGGCGGTGGAAGCAGGAACACACTCTCGCCGCCCGACCCCAAGTGGGAGTCAAGAACCTCGCCAAGGACATTGAGCCGCACCTGGTAGTGATGGAAAGGTTCGGGATCACGCAGACAAGGAGCTATGCGTTGCCGAAGACGAGTGGCACCGACTTTCGAGCCGCCCAGACCTCCATCTGGGCCATCAAGCGTCGAACCAACGACGCGATCTGCATGGCTCACGAACCAGTCGGTGACGAGACGCCCGGCATCGATCTGCACTTTGGCTTCGGAGGCGTTCGTACCGGCAACCCTGATGTCATGGCAGGTGGGGTGCAGACGTGGCTCGACAGCGGGATGTCCGAGAACCTCATCGTTTCGCTAACACGGTCTGGCGCCGATGAGCGCCATGCCGCCCTCTGGCTCTCCACCGAGGCCGAGGCCCAGTCGGCTCATGACCAGGGAACCGGATTCTGTCCCACCTTGCCGATGAGGCTCCCTGCACGAGTCGATGTGCTCTGGATATTTCTGGACTCGTTGGCGCTGCGCTACGACGGCTCATGGTGCAACTCCCTGGTCAGTGCGGCGACGACGTGACGAGTTTCGGGCCAGAGGCGGCGGTGCAAGTCCACGGGCTCACCGGTTCGCTGCTCAACCTACTTGGCCAGCCGCCTTCGGCGGAGGAGGAGACCGCAACGTCGACATCGAGTCCCGACTCGACCGAGTCGTCGGGCTGAGCGGCACTTGGGGCATGAGGTTCGGGTGGGGGCACGGTCGGGACTATGGAGTCGCAAAGGCCTCGGCGCCGACGTAGCCGGCACCTGACTCGCCAACAGGCCCACCTTCTTCGGCCCACCGTGTACACGGTCAAGGAGGACCACGGGCGTCATCTGGTCCCCGCCCGACCGTCGGCTCCAACTTCCCAGGGGTGGATCAACTCCGATGGCCTGCCTCTGTGCGGGGACCCATGGCTGAACGAGGCTCTTCGGACCGGGGAGTTGGGTTGGCGGGTACTGCCGCTCCACAACAGCCGGGCGCCGCTGGTGGATCTGGTCGAAGCCAGCGGGGACCGGGGTCAGATCCAGCGGTGGTGGATGCGGTGGCCCTGGTGCGGGTGGGGCTTGGCCACCGGCAAGGGTCTGACGGCCAGGGTCATCGAAGGCCCGCAGGGAGCCCAGTCCTGGTCCGCCATGATCACTCAGTACGAGTCTTGGCAGTCGGATCCCGAGGCCTGGGCACTCACCAGCGGCGGCCCTCCGGGAAGGACGGGAAGGGTCATGTTCGCCCGCGGGTACGGAGCCACCATGGACATAGGCCCGGGCCTGACTTGGAGGGGGACCAATGACTGGGTGGTGCTTCCCCGGCCAGGGCAGTGGAGGTTGAGGCTGCCTCCCAAGCCCCGCCGAGGCCGATACTGATTCGATTCCGGGCCGCGCGGTACCTATCGCTGACCTCCTACTTCTTGAAATTGACGAAGGCGACGGGTTCAAACCGTCTCGGGGCTCGCCTACCCACCCCGGTACCGGTCACGGGGGACCGCGGGCGCCGACCGGGGTGGCCGGTGCCGACTCGGGCACGGAGTCGGACCGGGGCCGTGACCACGTTGGCCGGGTGCGCCGGCACCAAGCCAGTGCCCTCTCCCGGCCATCCCACCAATGCCGGTACACCTCTCGCTCATGGCGATGCTGGGCACGCATCCGATCCATGGCGCCGGTGCAGCCCAGGGTCGCTGCCGCGGTGTCCAGTGCACCCTCCAGGTCGGACTCCGCTGGGTCACTGAGCCGCCATCGGCCCTGGTCAAACACTGTCAGTCCGACTTGGGCCAGGGAGTGGAGGACCCTACGGGCCTGCCGGGGACCTACACCTATGTGCTCCGACACCGCTACGGTGGGGGCCGGCTCTGCGGTCAGGCGGCACAGCACCAGTGGAGCCTGGGCCGGGAGTCCCAGCCAACAGTCATGGGTCCGGGGGATTGGGCGAGGGACCGACACTGGGCCGGACTCGCTCCTTCCCCCGGACCCCCCCCTGGGTCCTACTGGATCAGATATGACCTCATCCGGTAATCGCAGTCGGTAGGTAGACCCCCTGCGCCCCTCTCCTACCTCCAGGACCTCCAGCCAGCCCTGGGTCTCCAGCCAGTGGATGGCCCGCCCCACCTGCCACCGGGGCCGGGAGCGGTCCTCGGCGATCTGTCGGTGGGAGTGGGTGACGATTGTGGTGCCGAGCCTCTCCCCCAAGGCCAGCAGCACCCCCAGGACGAGGTAGGCCACGGCCCCGCCCACACCCGGCCACCGGGTGGTCTCCCTGCGGCGGCGGATCTGGGCCAGCGTGTCGATGTCGGCCGGGTCCCGGGTCAGGACCGGCCGACATAGTGCACGCCGGACCCCGGCCCCCCACCCGGACCCGATGGATGCCCGGCACTGGCGGACGCCATCCTCCTCGACCAGTCCGCAGATTCGGGCCGAGCCCAACAAGGCCTCCTCGACTTCAACTTGGCCCGGTCCTCGGCCCCCCGCCCACAACCCGGCCAAGGTGTAGGCCCATCGGTGGAGGGTGATGTTGCGGCGGTGGCCATCACGGGGAGTCGTGGCCACCTCCTGCATCGCCCGCTGGAGCATCTCCGCCCCGACAAATGTGACAATCCCAATCTGATGAGCCGTAGTAGGAGTCGGTGCCGGGGTGGGGATAGGGCGCAGGCACCACCCCGGAGCCATGGTCTGAAGGTCTCGGCACTGGACCTCGGTGTAGGTCGCCCCGCTGACGTGGATGCTGGGCGCCACCACCAGCAGGTGGTGGGGACCGGACCAAACGTCCAAGCCGGGGATGCTGGCTGCCTCCATCCCGGGAGGACAGCCCATGACGAGGTGCCGACCCCGACCAGTGCGCTCGTGGCCATGGCCCTCGGGCAAGGGTCCGTGCTCGACCAGGCATCGGGCCAGGACGGCCTCGGGCTCCGGCCCGTCGATGTCGATGGCCACTTGGTCGCTCAAGGTGACGCCCAGGTTGGCACCGGACCACTTTGACCACCACCCCCGAATGGTGGCGGGGTTGGTGGTGGCCGCCGCGATCCAGTCGTGGACGAGCGGGTGCTTGCCCGGACGGGAGCATCCTCGCCCGCGGGGACAGGCGCAGTGGCCGTCGGCTATTCCGGCCACCGGCACCACCCGGTCACCGGCTTTGGCCCGTCGCAGAGCCGTGGCCAGGATCGGTGCTGTGGGCTTGAGGCTTCGCTGACACGGGGTCAGGTGCCGGCGGATGGCGGCCTCTCGCCAACAGTCAAACTCGACTTGTCCGGGGAGTCGACACGTCAGCCGACCATCGGAGACTCGTGGCGAGTAGTCACCTACCCGGAGCTCAGCGGCGAACGCGGCTACGACATCGGGCGGCCCCTCGACCACCAGGGTGCGGGCGGCCATGGCACCGACTCCCGCCGCGGAGTGGCCACCAGCCGACGTACCGGTGCCGACGCCAATTCACGGTCCCGGCCCTCGGGGGGCCCCCGGGGCTGGGCCGGGTCCCCAGAGTCATCGGAGTCGGCCTCGTCGTCAGCCAGAGCGCCTCGGGCCGCCAGTCCGGCTAGCAGGGCTGCCACTTGGGCCGCGCCCACGGCCCGGTCGGTGGCCGCCCAGCCGGCCAGCAGCGCCATTACCTCGACCAGGGGAGACGTGTCGCCGGCCAGTGCTCGGGCCTCGGCGCTGGCACTCATTGCCTCATGCACCAGCACTCCCCACTCCTCGGCGGTCAGGTCGGGGTCGGGAGCTGGGTCGGGGCAGCCGGGGTAGGCCCCGCGCACCACCCGGTGCCAGCGCCCGTCCCGGACCACGGTGGTCCAGGTCCCCCAGGCCAGGTCGGCGGCCCTGGCCGCGTCCCACGGGGCGATCCCCATGGGGGTAGGGCCACGGCCGCAATGGCGCAGCCATCTGGGGACCGGGTGGTCAGGATCCTCGGCCCGCCGGCCCTGGACCTGCACCAGCAGCGCAGCCATGGCCGCTCCGGGTGCTATACTTAGGGCTGCATACTCATGCAGTCGGTAGTGTCCGGTCCCGGGGGTGGCGAGTCCCCGGGCCGGGCCATGTCTAGGGCGCACCGCGGGTCCTGGCCATCGCCTCCACCGTGCCGAGCCGCTCCTCCATGACCCCCCGCCGCCGGCAACCCACCTCCACGGACCTGACCGCCTCGATCAGGGCCAGTAGGGCGTAGGGGGCGTCGAGGGGCTCGGCGTATTGGGAGGTGGTGGCCGTGGTCACGATGCCCGACCCCGGCGCAGGTCGGCGTCAGTGACGGCCTCGGCCCGGAGGGACTCGACGTACTCCTCCAGGTCGGCCCGGCGGAACTGGATACGGCCGGCCATCCGGTAATAGGGGATGTGCCCGCTCAGTGCCCGCCGGCGAAGGGTCGTCTGGCTCAAGGGGTACTCGGCGGCGGCCTCGATCAATCCCAGCCAGTCCCCCGGCGAGGACCGGCGGGTGGTGGGCTCAGGTTCAGGCGTTGTCGCTCGGCGACGGGCTATCGTGCTCGGGGTGGTGGTGCCGCCTACCCGGCGGCGGGGTGTCTGCTTGGCCACGTCGTGGCCTCCTCTCGGATGAGGGAGGCCAGCGGCGACTACGCGGCTATGGCCTCCCCGATGGACGGGATCGGAGTGGAGGCGCGAGGAGGCGCGTTGGCGGGGGCGGGGCCGGCAGCGACCAGGTGGCCCGGTGGGGACTCGTCGGCCAGGTCTCGGTCACGAGTCACCGAGTCGGGTGCCGGGACCTCGGGTGCCGGACCATAGAGGCCGAGGGCGCCGGCCAGGCCGGCCATGATGGCGAGATAGGTCTCATATGCCGCCCGGAATTCCTGGCGGTCGTCCTCGTTGGCGAGGTCGTCGGCGTCGAGGTAGTCGGCGCACCATCGGGTCAGCGCCGGGTCACTCAGCGCCCTGACGGCCAGGCGGCGGTACCTCTCGACGGCTCCGGGGCGTATGCAGCGGCGGTCGGCGGTCACGGCCCGGATTTGTCCAGCCACCCACTGCACCCGCTGGTGGGCCAGGTGGCACGGGCTCGTCATCTGGGTGTCCGTCTCGGCCACGTCGACATCCTCCCACACGGGCGTGACATTCAGGGCTTGGCGAGACGAGTCAGGCCCATCCCTGACACGGCATTCCCCTCCCCTCCTTAGCCCGAGTCCTCGAAGTCCAGGCTGCCCCGCGCCAGACCCGCGCCAGATGGTCTGGCGCAGAGAGGGTAGGCGTGGATAGCTCTGGTCACCCTCTCTCTCCACCGAAAGGACACCTGAACTGGTCTTTCGGGAGAAACCCCTGGCAGTCCCAACGGATTCAAATCCCGTGTCTCCACCTTGCCAAGGTGAGGGTCGCGGGTTCGAATCCCGTCGTCCGCTCCAGAGAAATCCCTCGTCAGGACACTTGCTGTTTTCGACGGCCAGTGACTGTCACAGGTCTTCGGTACCGTTGGCGGTGTGGCCAAGAGTCGCTCACCCCGGCCGGCGCTGACTGACGGCAAGCTCGTGGGTAGGCGGTACAAAGCCCGTTCAGCGCGCCAGCGGCGGGGGCCACCTTGACCGGGTCGGGGAGAGTGGAGCCGATTGTCCCGGGTTTGCGGCAGGCCACGCCCACCCAGGTGCCCGGCCAGCCCGCCACCCTCGACGGACCCGCAGGCGGCGATGGTCGTGACTCCCGGGTGGCGCTCAGCTACCTGCTGTATGGCGAGGTGGACGACTACATCGCGCTGATGGACGTGCTCGAAGCGTCGGTGACCGAGCTTTCACCCGCCGAGGTTGCCCGGGCCGTCTCCGATGCCGGTCACCGCTTGCCCGATGACGTGGTCGAGGACCGCCTGGAACGTCTCCGTCAGTGGGGCGCGGCGCATGCGACGACGGACACATCGCGGATCTTGCGTCACAGCGACCTGCTGGCTCGCAACTGGAGGTACACCGCCACCGCAGTGGGCCGTCAGGTGCATCGCTTCTACCGGACGGTGCTGGCCGGTACCCCGGCTGTCCGGGAGATCCCCCTAGCCGGCCTCAACCGGGTTGTCCGGTCCCTGGAGGCGCTGCGGGACGGGACAGCTGAGGATGAGGCCGCACCCTCTCATCTCTCGACGAGGCGAGGACTCGAGCCGAGGCCGCCGAAGCCCTCGACGCTGCGCTGAGTGCCCTCCTCGCGGAGGCTCGCCGATGACGCTTCAGGAGCTGATCACGGACATTGACAACGCCCTACGCGCGAAGCCGAGCCGCCGCTGTCCCTCGGTCGCGAGCTTCGGTAGATCCCGGGCGACTTCATGCTTCGCACTCGGTCCAGAGATGGGGCGATACCGGGAGTGCGGCACTACTGCGTCACGGGCGTAGCGGTCGTCTACCGTGGCGCCGATGGGTGGGCACCTATGACCGAGGAGCTCGGCCCTGGCCTGTGGGAGTTGCTGGTCACCGAGGGTCTGCAGGATCGTCTCGACCAGCTGGATCTGGAACGAGACGTGGAACAACTCCGCAACGCGGAGGCTGCCGATCGTCTGTCCCGGCATGTGGCGGAGGTAGTGGCCCGACTGATTCGCGACCAGCCCGAGGACCAGCAGAGCCGGCTGGGAACGGTACTAGTCCGCGAGCTCGTAGCTCGCTTGCAACAGCCCGCTGATTCCCCGGACGGGCAGGTCCTCTACGGGCTGTTCACCCGTCTGCCGACGGGGGTCGCCGCCCGGCCGCAGCGGCCGCTGACCCCGCTGTTGGACACCACGCTGCTGACGAACGCCCCGGGCGAGCCAGCGATCGCCCATGAGCTGCGGGCCGAGATCGACAGCGCCAGGGCTATTGACGTGGTGATGGCCTTCATCCGCCGCTCCGGCATCCTCCCCCTCTTGCCCAACCTGCGGCGGCACTGCGAGGCGGGCCGGCAGCTGCGAGTGCTCACGACGACCTTTACCAACAGCACCGAACCTCGGGCGCTCGATGAGCTGGCCGGCCTGGGGGCCGAGGTGCGGGTCTCCTACGAGACGGGGAGCACCCGGCTGCACGCCAAGGCGTGGGTGTTTCACCGGGCGACGTCGACGACCACGGCCTATCTCGGGTCAAGCAACCTGACTCACACCGCACAGCAGACCGGACTGGAATGGAACGTCCGGCTCGCCGCGGCCCGCAATCCCGACGTGATCGCCAAGATGGCCGCGGTCTTCGACAGCTACTGGGAAAGCGGCGACTTCGTTGCCTACGACCCTGACGAGTTCCGGCGACGAACAGCCAGCGAAGACGCCGGGCCGTTCCTCCAGCTGTCCCCGGTCGGGATCGAGCTTCGCCCCTACCAGGAAGCACTCCTTGAGCGCATCGCCCTGGCCCGCAACCAAGGTCACCACCGCAACCTCTTGGTGGCAGCAACCGGTACGGGTAAGACGGTGATGGCCGCTATCGACTACGCCCGCCTGCGCCGGGCTATGCCTCGGGCCCGGCTGCTGTTCGTCGCTCACCGGGAGGAGCTCTTGGATCAGAGCAGAGCCGTCTTCGGACAGGCGCTGCGGGACCCCGCGTTCGGTGAGCTGTGGGTGCGCGGCCGTCGGCCGACCCGCTTCGAGCATGTCTTCGCTTCTGTCCAGAGCCTCGCAGCGGCTGACCTCGACGACCTGCCTGCCGATCACTTCGACATCATCGTGGTCGACGAGTTCCATCACGCCGAGGCGCCCACCTACCGCCGGCTTCTCGACCATGTCACGCCGGTCGAGCTGCTCGGGCTCACCGCCACCCCAGAGCGGGCTGACGGCCTAGACGTCCTCGCCCGCTTTGACGGGCGCATCGCGGCCGAGCTGCGCCTATGGGATGCCATCAACGGCGGCCACCTGGTGCCGTTCTCTTACTACGGCATCCACGACGGCACCGACCTGAGCGCGGTGCCCTGGCAACGTGGCGGCTACCAACGCGACGCGCTGGCAGGGGTGCTCACCGCGGACCATGCCTGGGCACACCTGGTCATCGATCAGGTCCGCCAGAAGGTGACCGACCCCCGCCGCATGCGGGCTCTCGGGTTCTGCGTGACCGTCGAACACGCCCGGTTCATGGCCGATCGCTTCACCGAGGCCGGAATCCCGTCGGTGGCCATCTGGGGCGACAGTCCTACCGAGCTACGCCGGGCGGCCCTGGGCGACCTGGCCGCCGGGCGCGTCGCTGTGGTGTTCACCGTGGATCTGTTCAATGAGGGCATCGACGTGCCCGACGTGGACACGCTCCTGCTCCTGCGGCCCACCGAGAGCGGGACGCTGTTCCTCCAGCAGCTGGGCCGAGGACTGCGGCGCGCTGAGGATAAGGCGGTATGCACCGTGTTGGACTTCGTCGGACACCACCGACGAGAGTTCCGCTACGACCTGCGCTTCCGGGCCCTGCTGGGCGGCAGCTCCCGGACGGCCGCGGAACGGCAGGTGAAAGAGGGCTTCCCGTTCCTCCCAGCCGGTTGCTCAGCCGACCTCGACCCTGTCGCCCAGGACATCGTTCTGCGGTCGATCAAGGAGGCCCTGCCCTCGACATGGCGGGCCCGGATCGCTGAACTGCGATCCATCGGCGACATCAACCTGGCCACGTTCCTCTCCGAATCCGGGCTCGACCTCGAGGACATCTACGCCAACGGCCACTCCTGGTCGCAGCTACGCGAAGCAGTCGGCCTAGGCGTTCCTCCGCCGGGGCCCGACGACGACAGCCTGCTGAAGGCAGCCGGTCGGTTCATCCACGTCGACGATCCGACGCGCATTGCCGCCTACCGGAAACTGCTGGAGGCGCCGTCGGCGCCAAATCTGGAGGCCGTACCCGAGGGAGACCGGCGCCTCGCTCGGATGCTCCTCGGATCGCTATCCAACCTGCCAGCTTCAGCATCCCTCGCTGATGGCACCCGCCAAGTGTGGAGACACCCTCGGCTGCGGGCCGAAATGCTGGAGCTGCTCGATGTCCTCCCAGCTCGAATCGCCCATCTCGACCTCGACCTGAGCATGGGTGATGCCATCCCCCTACGAGTCCACGCCCGCTACACCCGTATGGAGATCCTCGCCGCCCTCGGCGCCAGCGATGGACTCAAGGCACCAAGCTGGCAGGAAGGCGTGCGATGGCTCCCCGATGTCCCCGCCGACGTATTCGCCTTCACGCTCGACAAGACCGCCGGATCCTTCTCGCCCACCACCCGCTACCGGGACTACGCCCTCAGCCCGCAGCTCATCCACTGGGAGAGCCAGTCAGCCACCTCCGTCGGCAGCTCCACCGGCCAGCGCTACCTCCACCAGGAACAGCGCCGCAGCCACGTTCTACTCTTCGCCCGCCTCGACGTCACCTCGCGCTCCTACTGGTGCCTCGGCACCGCCAGCTACGTCCGCCACCAGGGCGACCGACCCATCGGCATCACCTGGAAACTCCACCACCCCCTTCCCGCTGACCTCTACACCGCCTTCGCAGCCGCCGTGGCATGACCGCCGAGAGCAGCACCGACCCCGGCTATATCACTGCCCCCGAGGCGGACGGGGAGAGCTACTGCGGGACGGCCGCGCCATCCACGCGCGATGACGGCGCACGCACGTCGCGGCACCCGTAGCTGCCAGGTGCCGGCCTTGCCGGTGACCTCCCGAAGGCTCCCTGCCATCTCCTCGCCTCCTCCAGCCAACGAACTTGTTGGCTTTCCTGTTGGCTTTCGACAGGACGAGTCTGCGTCGAGGGTGTGCCGGCTACCCGGAAACCACCTCGGACTAGGGAAACACTCAGCGCGCTCGGCGGGATTCGAACCCACAACCTTCTGATCCGTAGTCAGATGCTCTAATCCGTTGAGCTACGAGCGCCAGTGTCTTCGGAAGTCTACCGTTGCCTGGTTGGCTGGCGGAGAGGGAGGGATTTGAACCCTCGGACCCAGTTTCCCAGGTCAACTCATTAGCAGTGAGTCCGATTCGGCCGCTCTCGCACCTCTCCCAACAACCACTATAGACCATGGCGGACCGTGGGATGGGGGATTGGCCACAGCGACGAAAGACCTGGTCATGACTATTGTCCAAGGTCATTGATGGACGGCGCCATCGGCGTCTCCAGAGCTCCTCAGCGATGGCCGCCGCTCACCCTGGCGGGACCGACAGTGCTCCGATTCCACACTGATTCCACAGCTCAAGTAAGGTGGCTACTGATTGCAGCCCGGTGAGCCGGGCTTGCCTCTGTTACAGCGGCTGGCTCAGGAGGTCGACAATGCCGCGCAGCTATCCCGAGCCGTGGGTACCCCGGACCTTCTCCACCTGGATCAAGAAGCAGTCGACAACCGAACGGGCGGTTGATCGCTCCGGGAGCACCCAACATCGACGGGTGGACTGCTGGGACTTGGAGGGACGGGCTGATGGTGTCCAATGGCTCAAGCGCTTCCGCCGGGCGGGGCTGGCCCAGACGTGGAATGACCGCCTCGCCACCGACTTTGCCGCAGGGCTGCCTTTCGACTTGCGGACCAAGCAGTTCGTCGCTCCGGCGTCGCCTGAGCAACCACCGGGCCCGGTAGTGCCCACCGTGTTTGAGCTGACTGAGTTGTACTTTCGCCAGCATCCGGACTGGGAGCCCCGGACCAAGGTCGCGGCGGCGTCGTCGTTCAACCGGGCCCGGCGCCACCTGCTTGTCCCTGATGCCGAGCTGACGGACGATTTGGCTGAGGCGGTCGGTGACTACCTTGACCATGCCAGCTTCCTCCCAGACCGCCTCGTTGGGGAATTGACCGATCGGCAGCATGCCGGTCGGGCGTGGCTGGTGGGTCATTCGGCCCCGGCGGACTCACTCACGGCGGCGGTGATCGAGGCTTTCGTCGCTCGCTTTGAAGTCAACCAGCGCAACCCTGCGAAGCGGGTATCGGCGACGACGATCATCCGATTCCTGCAGCCTCTCAAGGCGTGCTGGTCGTGGGCAGTCAGCCGGGAGGACTTGCCGATCGATCGCAACCCGTGGACAGTCATCCGGCCCAGGCGCAAAGTGAAGGGCAAGTCCACCATGATGCCCGGGCGCGCTGGCTTGGCCGTCGATGCTGACCTGGTCTTGAGCGTGCCGCAGTCCCTTGCGCTGGCTGAGGCATGCGCCACTGAGGGCAGCTGGGGCGGGGTCGTGGAGTGCTTCGTGTTAGTCATGGCACTCAGCGGACTACGACCGGGGGAGGCCGTCGGGTTGCTCTGGGAGGACGTAGACCTGGCAGGCGGCGACGGCGGCGGGGCCTGGCTCACCGTGCGACGCAGTCACCGGCCGTTTGGCCCCCGGTGGCTCGATCCCGATGAAGATCCTGAGTGGGGGCCGCTGAAGGACCGTGACCTGACCGATACGCGCCGGGTGCCATTGCCACCTGTGCTGGCGGACAAGCTCGGCCGTCACCGAGAGCATTATGGAGAGGGACCGGGCGGACTGGTTTTCCACCGCAATGGCAAGCCCTTCGACCACGACCTGTTCGGCCGCAACGTATGGGCGCCGGCGCGGGAGGCGCTGTTTCCCCTTCGCCCGGACCTACCGTTGGACGATCCTCGACAGCCCAAACTGGCCCGCGTTCGACGACATGACCTTCGCCATGCCGCGTGCTCGTGGTGGCTGCGTGAGGGGGTCGACGCAGTGGTGTGTCAGCGGTGGTCTGGCCACAAGACCCTCTCGGTGTTTCTCGACATCTACCAAGGCGTGGCGCCGGGGAGGGAGGACGAGGGTGTTCGCAGACTTGTCGCCAGCCTGCGTGAATGAGGTTGGAGACTGCTAGGAAGGATCGGCGAAACGCGTAGCCGCAGGTAGACCAACCCTTCGCGGTGGCATCGTTCGGACGTTACCCCAAACCCACCGGACTCTTACCCCATCAATCGGGCCGGTGGCGTACCTGAATAGAGCGTGACCGAGGGTAGAGCGTCACCTGCCGGACGAACCGCCGACCAGAAGAGGACGGCCAGGCCGGGCAACCGAGTGGATCAAAGTCAACGAGCGTCTCTGTATGCCTGCCGTGTGGGAACGATGATCACGAGTGGCCCCACCGCGCTAGTCATATTTGGCCCCATCCGACCGCGCTGAGTGACCCTGGCCCGTGCCTCTCACCGGTCGCCCTATCGGGCCGAAAGCCGTCGCAGATCGCCGAATATGCGCTTCCCGTCGTTGCAGTCCGGAGCCTGCCATCAATCGCCAGAGGTGCCGATCTGTATCTGTCCAGCAGTTGGGTCAGCCGGATTATGGGGTGCGTGTTCTATGCGATGCCTGTGCCGAGGCCGAGCAGACGCACCTTTCTGCTCCGACCCTGAAACCTGACGAGTAAGAAGAGTGAATCGAGGGAAAAGCCTTCTTGGCCGCTCTGCTCCGTCGAACAGCGACTTGATCGCTTCCGCGATAGCTCTACGAACATCCTCGGGGTTTCGGTCATTGAACTGTGTTGTAGTCATCGACGTGGCCCTTACTTACGCCCCGGGCCCACCGTAGTGGGGGAGGATCAACTGACCGCATTGGCTACGACACGGCTGGGAATGACTCCTTCACTTGGCCCCACCGCGATGGCCCAAGTCGAAGCCCAATGTCGTCACCGGGAACCTGTGGCCCCACGCCGTCACTGACGGTGGCGGGCCGCCAGCCAGAGATTCGTTCGGATAAACGCTCCCGGAACCGTCGTTCCGTATCGGAGCGATCTCCCTACGTCGAGTATCGAGCCGAGCGCAGATCGCCGGTTCGGAGCGCAGTCTCGGCCTTGGACTTCATCCTCACCGGCGTCGTTCTGTGCTGCGATCGTGGTCCGTTCGTCCCCCCACGGACGCCAAGGAGCGCCGTTGTCCTTGCTTGATCAGTTGTCACGCTCGGGGGCCGAGAGGTGGTGCGGACTCTGATGAGCTCACTGCCATCCCATGGTTCAACCCCAACCGCCGGCCCCTGGGTCGGCGGTGTTTCGCTGTCACTGTTGGGCGCACCCGATCCGACTGTGCCGGCGGGTACGACCAGTGGTACCTAGGCACCGGGCTGTTCGCCGGGCGGGACCGGCCCGGCTGGCACGATGCTGTCGAGGAGTTGGTCGCCGTGGTGGGCGGCCTCGCACCGGCGCGCACCTTGGACCTCGCCTGCGGCACCGGGTTCTTGACCAGGCACCTGCGGGGCTTTGTGGTCGGGGTCGACCAGAGCCGCGCGATGGTCGCCGTGGCCCAGTCCCGGCTGCCCGACGGGCTGGCGATCGCGGGCGACGCTTTGGACCTGGTCGTCGCCGACGGGTCTTTCGAGCGTGTCTTCACCGCCCACTTCTACGGTCACCTGCCACCGGGGGAGCGAGGAGCGTTCTTGGCTGAGGCTCGCCGGGTGGGCGCCGAGTTGGTGGTGGTCGACTCGGCGCTCCGCCCCGGTGTCGAGGCGGAGCAGGTCCAAAAGCGGGTCCTCATGACGGGTCCCGTCACCGGGTGTTCAAGCGGTACCTGACCGCCGGCCAGCTCGCCAGCGAGATCGGCGGCGAGGTGCTCTTGGATGGGGACTGGTTCGTCGCCGCCCGAACCCGATGGTGACGCTGAGCCGCGCACGGGGATAATTCCGCCCCGGTCTGTTGCGCACCCAGGAGGGGCTCGCATTCGGGTGAGATCGGAGCTGTCCGGTCGCCTCGATGGCCGAGTGGCCACGGCCGGCGGTTTCCCGCAGGTCGGTGAACGTGGTGGCCAGCGCCGTCGGCGACGAAGGATCAGCTGCGGCTCGACCCCAACACTCGCGAGCTGGCGGTATCGATGGACGGCTCACGCCGGCAGTGCCGGCGCGCGTCGTTCACGACGGGCGCATCCTCGCTCACCCAGTCCGTCGCCTGTGCGGGACCAGCCGACCGCCCCGGTATCGGCAACCCCCTACGGGCGGCCACCCGCCGCCCGAGTCAGCAAATGCGTGTGCATGCGGCAAGGGATCGCTCACCGGGCGGCGAAGCGGGTAGCGGATCCGCGCGCCACCCGAAGGCGTCCTACTCCGGGATCTGAGTTGAAAGACAGAACGGATGACCTGCCGGGTCGAGCAGCACGCACCAACGGTCCGGCGCCGGCTGGTCGTCGGGTCGCCTCGCCCCGAGCCGGAGCGCTTCAGCCTCAGCCTGCTCGAGGTCGTCCACGGCAAGGTCGAGGTGCATCTGCTTCGGGCTGCTACCGCCGGGCCAGGAGGGCGCCTGGTGGTCCTCCACCTGTACTGCCGCTAGCCATCCGTGGTCCGTTTTGACAGCGACGAAGGCATCGCTCGTGAAGACGACTTCACCACCGAGCAGCTCGGCCCAAAAAACAGCGAGCGGGCCAGGTTCTGCACAGTCGAGAGCGATGGATCCCAAACGAGCAACGGCCATGCCGCCCGATCCTACGATCTCGGCGTGCGCTCGGCCGGCATCGACGCACGGGGACGTCCCGTAGCGGATCCTCTTCCGGTACGCGTTGAGGCCAACCCGGGAGATGACATGCTGACGGGCATGGCTGGTTCACGAGACCGATCCCGAGTCCGTGCTCACGTTCGCTGGCTTCTCGCTGGCTATGCCGGCCTGGCTGGATTCTTCGCGCTGGAGGGGCTCCTTCGTCAGCCCGGCAGCGCTTCGAGTCTGGAAGCCGGCGAGGGCGACCGAGGCACGACGCGCATGATCGCTGTCGCCTATGGGCTGGCCGCCGACCTCCCCCTGTTGGCCCGATGGCTCCCCGGCCGGCCGCTGCCGCCGACAGTGGCCCCGGTCGGTCTCGTGGTGGAGGCGGCGGGCTTTGGGGTGAGGGCGTGGTCGATGCGGACGCTGGGCAGCTCGTACTCTCGAACGCTTCGCACCGAGGATGAGGAGCAGGCTCTGATCAACATCGGCCCTTACCGCCTGGTTCGCCACCCCGGGCACCTCGGCTCCCTCCTTACCTGGGCCGGGTTCGCCCTCACCTCACGGCGCGTCCCCGTCGTCGGTGTCATTCTCGGGCTGCTTGGGGTGGCCTACGGCCGGCGCATCACCGCCGAGGAGCAGCTCCTCCGGCGGGACCTTCCCGGCTACGCCACCTACAGCCGGCAGACCAAGAAGTTGATCCCTTTCATCTGGTAGCTCGGCATCTCCACAGGCTCAACTACGCCCGCAGGCGGATCGTTCAGCGGTCCGGTTGTGGAGGTCCTGGCGGTGTCGGGGCGGGTGGGAGGCGGCGTTGGAGGATGGCTGCTCCGGGCCCGGCGAGCCGTGTAAGGGTTGCGGTCCGTCCGCCCACGGCCATCATCACGTCCGCGGCCTTACCGACGATCTCGGATCCGGCGCCCCATCGGCGGGATGTGTCGGTGGGGGCCAGAGCGAGTCCGAGCAGTCGACGGCGAGGCACGAACCCTGGGGCACGGCCGCAGAGGAAGTTCAAGGCGATCTCGACGGCACCGGGGGGCGGGTCGAAGCGCCGGCCCAGGGAGAGACAGATGTCGCCGCTGTGCACGAGCACGTCGGTCATTGGCCCCCGAGGCCCGATCATCGGCGGGCTGAGCTTCTTGTCGGCACCGTCGCGCAGCGCGGCCACCAGCTCGGGTGTCGGCTCTAAAGCGCGACGGTGGGCCAGGACGTCGTTGGCGCGGTCCAGGCTGCCACGATTGCGTACCACGGCCGCCACGAAGCCGGCCAGCGACCCGTCGAGCGCGCCGGCCAGGTGGGCGGCTACAACTCGCACACTCCACCCGGCACACAAGCTGGGCGAATCGAGCTCGGCGTCGCTCAGCCCGTCGAGCAGGTCGGCCAGCTCTCGCCGCTGGGCGGTGCAGATGGCGAAGATGGTGGCTGGATCGGTGTCGTCCACCGGCCTTCCTCCCGTCGGTCTAGTCTTACGCCAACCATATTACTCGTTGATCGAGAGGGTCAGCCATCGAGTGGACTTCGCTCGAACAGGTCATCGCCGAGCGCGATCCCGGCGTCGAGATGGTCCAACGCGTGCGGGATCTGACCGTCGAGCTGGACCGCTTGGCCGGTGCGTTCGCTGCCGCCAACGGGCTGCACCCCACCGACCTACGAGCCCTCATCGTGCTACTCGACGCGGCCCGAGCCGGGCTCGACGCCACGCCCGGGTGGTTAGCCGGCCAGCTCGACCTGGGATCCGCGGCCGTCACAGCGCTGGTCGACCGGCTGGAGGGCGCCGGCCACGTGCGGCGCACACGAGACCGACCGGACCGCCGGCGGGTGCGCCTGGTCGTGTCGGATCAGGCCGTGACCATGGGATGGTCCTTTTGGGGTCCCCTCATCAGCGACGTCGTCGGCCGCCTGCGATCCTTCGACAACAACCAGATCGACACCATCCGACAGTTCCTCCTCGAGATGACCGGCGCCGTCCAGTCCTGCCGCGCCACCCAGCAGCCGACCACCCCGAGCGACGACAACCCTTCGACGCCTGGAAGATGACCGCCCGCTCACGTCGACTCACAGTCCGAGCCGTCCACGTCACGCCATGAGCCAGCCGCCGGGACCAGGCACCGTCCCGTAGCCGGATGGCTCAGCAGCAATTGCGCACTCAGTGAGCGGAGAGCCATCGATCGAGCGTGTTGAAGAGGTCTTCGACGATCGGACGGAGCTGGACGGCGATCTCGGCATGGTCCTGACGGGCGACTTCTCGCCGGCCAACCTCGTCAGTGATCGTCTGGAACACCGACGCGAGGGCTATCCCTTGCAACCTGGCGACATGGGTTGGGGGTCGGTCCGCCGGCTCGACGATGACGCCGGCCATGGCGTCGGCCAGGCGGTCGGTCATCTCGAGGCTGAGACGTCGGACTTCGGGGCTGATCGTGGCCAGATAGCCCAGGCCGCCTCGGGCCTGGTCGGGCAGGGTGGAGCCGATCTCATCGAGGCGCGCCAGCGCCGCGCTTCTGAGAGCCGCTGCCGGGCTGGAGCCATGCGGCCTGGCCCGGATGAGCTGCGTGAAGGCTTCAAGGAACTCCTGCTCTCGGTCGAGGACCAAGCGCTGCTTGGTTGGGAAGTAGTTGTAGACAGTCTGCTCGGACACCTCCGCGGCCTTCGCCACGTCGAGGACAGCCACATGCTCGTAGCCCCGCTCAGCGAAAAGGGTCGCCGCAGTTTCTGCGATGAGCTGGCGGGTCTGATGCTTCTTGCGCTCACGCAGGCCAAGAGCGGGGCCGGCGGGCTCATCCCGAGACATGTATGTACCCTACCCTAGATATGGGGTATACCCTAGATACATGCCCAAGGTTGCCATCATCGTCGGTAGTACCCGACCCGGCCGCAGGGCCGAAGCCGTGGCCCGCTGGGTACATGATCTCGCCGTCACACGCGACGACGCCACCTTCGAGATCGTCGACCTGGCCGACTACCCCCTGCCGCACCTCGACGAACCGGCCGGGGCGGGGATGGGCCCGCAGCACTACAGCCACCCGCACACCAGGAGTGGGCGGCGAAGGTCGCCTCGTTCGACGGCTACGTCTTCGTCACCCCCGAATACAACCACTCCACCTCGGGTGTGCTGAAGAACGCCATCGACTTCCTCTACACCGAGTGGAACAACAAGGCCGCGGGGTTCGTCAGCTATGGCGCCACCGGCGGGACCCGGGCGGTAGAACACCTCCGGCTGATCATGGCCGAACTGCAAGTCGCCGACGTCCGCCACCAAGTCGCGCTGTCCCTCTTCACCGACTTCGTCGGCGACGGCGATCTGGTCCCCGACGCCCATCACGGACCGATGTTGACCAGCA
>JAABUZ0100004363.1_pt1 | contig 19605 bp, 18 predicted proteins | sample 5562091 | NCBI WGS metagenome assembly JAABUZ01 (sample SAMN12813069, study PRJNA571459) | rock metagenome | isolation source: Antarctica rocks | place: Antarctica: Victoria Land, Linnaeus Terrace sud | collected 2015-12-21 | reverse complement strand
TTCCGAGCATCGGTGTCTGCGGTTGCGGTGGCTGACGTCGTGTGCGTCAATGCGGGTGGTACCACGGGAGCTGGCTCTCGTCCCGGTTGTGGACGTGATGGCCAGCTTTTTTATTGGGCCTTGCAATGACGGGCCATGAACCTGGTGTTGGGGGATGATGTGAGACGGGGCGTGTACGGGCAGGCCGGAGCGAACGTGATGTTCGTGATGGTTCACGCCCCATCGCCCCGCACCCTTCTGGTGCTGGTAGATGTGTTGCGTGTGATCAACGGAGAGGACAGGAGACCATCGTGAAACTTGACGGAAGGCACATCATCTGCCAGAGCCTCGTGAACGAGGGCGTTCACACGGTCTTTGGTCACCCGGGCGGCGCTATTCTTGACCTGTATGACGTGCTCCCTGAGTTCCCAATCCGCCATATCCTTGTTCGGCACGAGCAGGGTGCGGCCTTTGGCGCCGATGGGTATGCCCGTGCGACGGGAGATGTGGGCGTTTGTTTTGCCACATCGGGTCCTGGCGCGACGAATCTGGTGACGGGCCTGGCGAATGCGTACATGGATTCATCCGCGGTCGTCGCCATTACGGGCCAGGTGCCGACGTCGCTGATCGGTCGGGATGCGTTCCAGGAGATCGACACGACGGGTATCACGTTGCCCATCACAAAACATAACTATCTTGTGAAGGACGTGCGTGATCTGCCGCGAATTATGAAAGAGGCCTTCCACATTGCCCGCACGGGTCGTCGAGGACCGGTGTTGATCGATGTGGCAAAGGATGTCTTCACGGCGGAGACCGAGTTCGAGTTCCACACGAAAGTCCACTTGCCGGGCTATCGGCCAACCGGTAGCGGCAATATGCGGCAGATACGTGCGGCCGCGGCGGTGATCAATCGCGCCAAGCGACCGGTCATCCTTGCCGGGCAGGGGGTCATCGCCTCCGGTGCGTTCGATCAACTGCGGGAACTGGCGGAAAAGGCGCAGATCCCCATCATTACGACGCTGCTGGGTATTGGCTCGATCCGCGAGACACACCCCCTTGCGTTTGGCATGATTGGCCTGCACGGACTATGGCATAACAATTATGCGGTCACCCATTCCGATGTCGTCATTGGGCTAGGCATGCGGTTCGATGACCGCGTTACCCGCAAGCTGGCTGACTTCGCGCCCCATGCGCATGTCGTTCACGTCGATATTGATCCCGCGGAGATCAGCAAGAACGTGCTGGCGCACACGCCGGTGGTGGGTGATGCCAAACTGGTGCTGACGCAACTGCTGCCCGAAGTTCACGAGGCGCGGCACGATGACTGGGTTGGGCAGATCAATGAGTGGAAGAGGGAGCATCCGCTCGAGACGCCTGAACCCTCGGTGCCGATGACCCAGCAATGGGCCATCAAGGAGCTCAGTGATGTCACGCAGGGGCAGGCGTCCATCGTCACGGATGTGGGGCAGCATCAAATGTGGGCGGCGCAGCACTACACCTACGACCGTCTGAATAGCTGGTTCACGGCGGGTGGGCTTGGGGCGATGGGCTTTGGCCTCCCCGCGGCGATGGGCGTTGCTGTGGCTCGGCCCGAGGAACAGGTGTGGGCGTTACTTGGTGATGGCGGTTTTATGATGACGGTCCAGGAGATGGCGACCATTGTTGAGGAGAATATCCCCGTCAAGATCGTCATTATGAATAATTCCGCGCTTGGAATGATTCGTCAGTGGCAGAACATGCTGTATAAGAGCAACTATGTGGCGGCACACTTCCATAAGAATCCTGACTTCGTAAAACTGGCCGAGGCATTTGGTATGCCTGCCTGGCGCGCCAAGAGCCCGGTTGACCTCGCGTCGGCCTATCGAGCCGCCGCCGAGCACGATGGACCATGCTTGATCGATGTGATCGTTGATGAAGTGCCGAACGTCTATCCGATGGTGCGGGCCGGAGCTGGCATTGCTGAGATGGACGAGGCGGACCGGACGCGCGTGCTGGTCCCCACATCTGCGGAGGAGTACTAAGATGCCTGGTCGCCAGCAACATGTTCTGGTTGCACTGGTGGAGAACCAGCCGGGTGTGCTTGCCCGAGTTGCCGGCCTATTTCGGCGCCGTGGCTTTAATATCGACAGCCTCGCGGTTGGTCGCACGGAGAGCGAACACGTTTCGCGCATGACCATTGTCGTGGATGGTGCGACGACCGACGTCCAGCAGGTGGTCAAGCAGCTCTATAAGATTATTGAGGTGCTCAAGATCTCTGAGCTCGCGAGTGACCCGACGGTGTTGACGGAGCTTGCGTTGATCAAGGTGAACGCAAACGCCTCAACTCGTGCTGAAGTTATCCAGCTTGCCGAGATCTACCATGGCAAAGTGGTCGACGTCGCACCCGACTCGTTAATCGTGGAATTGACCGGCGGCGAAGAGAAGATCGAGGCATTCCTGCGGGTCATCCGGCCTTTCGGCATTAAAGAAATGGTGCGGACGGGGACCGTCGGTATGATCCGTGGGAGCCAGTTCCAGCGTGTGGATGCGTTCGAGCAGGCAAGCTAGGGGACGTTCCCGGGGCGTGGTCTGTCTACGTCCCTACTGATAAGCGAAGACCCAGGAGAAAGATACCACCAGTGGTCAGGATGTACTACGATTCCGACGCGGACCTCGCGCTTCTCCGCGATAAGAAGATCGCGATACTTGGGTATGGCAGCCAGGGACACGCACATGCCCTCAACCTGCGTGACAGTGGCTGCAATGTGGTCGTGGCGTTACGTGAAGACAGCGGTTCGCGGCCACGAGCGGAGCAGGCGGGGCTTACCGTCACGACCGTCGCCGATGCGGCACAGTCCTCCGACATCATTATGTTCTTGCTGCCTGACCAGACGCAGCGAGAGGTCTATCTGGCCGATGTCGCCCCCCACTTGAAGTCCGGCAAGACGGTGATGTTTGCTCACGGTTTCAATATCCATTTCGGCCAGATCGCGCCTCCCAGAGATGTCGATGTCAGCATGGTTGCACCCAAGGGGCCTGGCCATCTTGTCCGTGAGGTCTTTGAGCAAGGGGGTGGTGTTCCATGCTTGCTGGCTATCGAGAATGACGCCAGTGGCCGCGCGCGAGAGATTGGCCTGGCGTATGCCAAGGCTATTGGTGGTACCCGGGGTGGTGTGATCGAGACCACGTTTAAAGATGAGACCGAGACGGATCTGTTTGGCGAGCAGTCGGTCCTGTGTGGCGGTGTCAGTGCCCTCATGACGGCTGGCTTTGAGACCCTGGTCGAAGCAGGGTACGCACCGGAGCTTGCCTACTTCGAGTGCATCCACGAGATGAAGCTGATTGTGGATCTGATTTATCAGGGCGGCCTCGGCTACATGCGGTACTCCATCAGTGACACGGCCGAATACGGTGACTATGTCACGGGGTCACGCATCGTCAATGACGAGACGCGCCAGGAGATGCGAAGGGTGTTGCGCGAGATTCAGAATGGTGTGTTCGCCAAGAACTGGATCAGCGAGAACCAGGTTGGTCGGCCATCGTTCAACGCCATGCGCCGCCGTGCCGCTGAGTCGCAGGTGGAGACGGTGGGCAAGGAACTTCGCGGCATGATGAGCTGGCTTCAGAAACCACGGGCGTAATCATCGGCGGATCGGCGCACGGCGAGTGGAGCTGTTTTTGCGCCGCTCGCTGAACCGACATCGCAGGATGGGAACGTCAGGCCGTGTTGTGCGATAAGCCTGTTGATACGAACGGTCGAACACAACGAAGTATGTCCGCGTTGAACACGTGTTGAACACATAGGGATGTCGGGACACGCCGTTGTCCTACTGTCTGGTACCGCAAGCGAGTGAAGGAGAGCGTGATGGCAGGTCGCCGGGTTCGATTCTTTGATACAACCCTCCGCGATGGGGAGCAGGCGCCGGGCGCAACCCTTACGTTGAGCGAGAAGCTTGACATTGCCCGTGCTCTAAGCCGCCTCGGTGTTGATGTTATCGAAGCGGGTTTCCCCGCCACGTCGCAGGGTGATTTTGACGCGGTGCGTGCGGTGTGTGCCGAGGTGTCTGGTCGCCACGTGGCCGCGCTTTCCGGATTCAAGCTTGATCAAATAGACCGGACGTGGGAAGCGATCAAGGGCGCGGAAGCCCCTTTGCTGCATATCGTGCTTTCGACCTCCGACGTCCACTTGCAGAGCTATCTTAAAATCAGTCGTGAGGACGCGTTGGACCTCTGCCGGGCGGCCGTTCGCCATGCGAAACGGTATACCTCGGCGATCGAGTTCTCGGCGATGGACGCGGCGCGAAGCGACCTCGACTTTGTGTGCCAGGTCTTTGCCGCGGCAATTGAAGAAGGCGCCTCCATCGTCAACTATCCGGATACGGTCGGCTATGCGCAACCCAGGGATTTTGGGCGAGCGGTTCGCCATATCACCGAAAATGTGCCGGGTATCGAACGTGCCGTGTTATCCGTTCACTGCCATGATGACCTCGGGTTGGCGACGGCCAACTCCCTTGCGGCTGTCGAAAACGGCGCGATGCAAGTCGAGGGGACGATCAATGGTGTGGGGGAACGGGCGGGAAATACTCCACTTGAAGAGGTCATGATGGCGCTTAAGACCCGCCAAGACTACTTCGGGAAGGATGTGTCTCACATCGATACGACGCAGATCGCACGAGTGAGTCGGCTGGTGAGTCGGCTTACTGGCTGTGTTGTCCCGCCGAATAAAGCGGTGGTGGGCGCGAACGCTTTTGCCCACTCATCGGGGCTCCATCAGGCAGGCATGATGAAAGATCCCCTGACCTTTGAAATTATGCAGCCGGAAACCGTGGGCGCAGGTGACTCGCAGATCATTCTGGGGAAGACGTCAGGACGCCATGCATTCGCGGAGCATCTACGCAAGTTGGGCTACTACCTGAATGATGCGCAACTGGCAAGCGCATTTGGCCGCTTCAAGGATGTGGCTGACAAGAAGAAAGAGATCCTTGATGCCGACATCGACGCGATCGTTGCCGAGGAGAAGCGGCAGCGGGTGCAGCACTTTACGATGGAGCGGGTGCAGGTCATCTGTGGTGACAACACCATTCCCACCGCCACCGTACAACTCACGACCCAGAATGGTAGCCAACTGCAAGAGTCAGCGATGGGCACCGGACCGGTCGATGCGCTGTATCGGGCGATCAATAAGCTGGTGAATATCCCGAACCGGCTCGAGGAGTACACCGTGAACTCGGTGACGGAGGGGCTCGACGCACAGGCCGATGTGCGTATTCGCATCGAGGCCGATGACCAGATATTTCTCGGACGGGCCGCGAATACTGACATTGTGGTTGCCAGTGCAAAGGCACTCATTGATGCACTGAACCGCTGTATGGAATGGCGCACGCGGGGAGCGCATTTGCCGTGGCAAGAGGCGCTCGTTGATACCAGGCAGAAGGTCTAAGTCGTGCCACAAATCGCAGTGCTTCCTGGAGATGGCATCGGGCCGGAGGTAACCCGCGAGGCGGTGAAGGTGCTGAAAGAAGCCCTCGGTGATCAGCGGGCCCACTGGACTTTCCCCGAGGCGCTGGTGGGCTGGGCAGCCATAGATGCCACCGATGAGGCGCTTCCGGAAGACACGGCAACCCTCTGCCGTGCCAGTGATGCGGTACTTTTTGGCGCCGTCGGACTGCCCGCGCGCGACGCGAGCCTGCCGCCGAACCGTCGTCCTGAGCCCGTTGCGTTACTCAATCTGCGCAGGGGACTGTACGCAAACCTTCGGCCAGCAATCCTCTATCCCCAGTTCGTCAACCAGTCGGTGCTCAAGCCGGAGATTGTGGAGGGAGGGGTGGACCTCCTCATAATTCGTGAACTCACAGGTGGCCTTTATTACGGCCAACCCAAGGGACGTGAGGGCGCCGGCGATGACGAACGAGCGGTGGACACGATGGTGTATACGCGCCCGGAAGTAGAGCGCATCGCGCGGGTCGCGTTTGACGCGGCGCGCGTGCGCAAGAAGCGGCTCTGTTCCGTGGATAAGGCCAACATCCTAGCCACGTCGCAACTGTGGCGTGAGGTGGTCATTGACGTTGGCATGCGATACCCGGACGTGGCTCTCAGCCATATGTACGTGGACAACTGTGCGATGCAACTGCTGCGTGATCCACGACAGTTTGATGTCATTGTGACGGAGAATACGTTTGGGGACATCCTCTCGGATGAGGCCTCGATGCTGGTCGGTTCACTTGGCATGCTCCCCTCCGCCAGCCTGGGCGACGGGACAGCAACTGAGTTTTACGAGCCGATCCATGGAACAGCCCCAGACATCGCGGGCAAGGACCTTGCCAACCCGATCGGGGCAATCCTGACTGCCGCGATGCTCCTGCGCTATAGCTTCAAGCTGGAGACGCAGGCCCAGGCGATTGAGCAAGCGGTGCTTTCGGTGCTCGCTGCGGGCTACCGGACCGGAGACATCATGCAGGCAGGTATGCAACGGACGGGAACCGCGCGGATGGGTGACCTTATCGCCGGATATCTCAAAGCGAGCTAGCGACGGTAGCACGTTCTGTCACCGTCACCCGCCAGCAGGCGGGGCCATATGCATGTGTACCACGAGCACCAGCACGTGCATTCCAGAGCTCATCACAACGAACCAGGAGATGAACAGCATGCTAGAACTATACGATACAACGCTGCGGGACGGCTCGCAACGTGAGGGCATCACCTTTTCGCTCATGGATAAGTTGGCCATAGCGCGCAAACTTGATGATCTGGGAGTTCACTACATCGAAGGTGGTTTTCCGGGGTCTAATCCCAAGGATATTGACTTCTTCCGTCGTGCTGGAGAGATGACCTGGAAGCACGCGACCATCGTTGCCTTTGGCGGCACGCGTCGGAAAGACACGACGTGCGATGAAGACGCGAACATGCTGGCGTTGAGGGCAGCGGGTACGAGAGCCGTGTGTCTGGTGGGAAAGAGTTCCGCCTTTCACGTACGCGAAATTCTGGAAACCTCGCTCGACGAAAATCTACGGATGATCACCGAGTCGATTCGCTTTCTCAAGCAATCCGCCAACGAAGTCTTGTTTGACGCCGAGCATGTTTTCGATGGCGCACAGGAGGATCTTGACTATACCTTGCAGGTTCTACGGGCCGCGGCCGACGCGGGAGCAGCCTGCGTTATTCTCTGTGATACCAACGGTGGCACCCTACCGGCTGACATCGCGGCATTCACGCGAAAAGCGCGAGAGGTCCTTCCCGCGCATGTGCGGCTTGGTATCCACACGCATAACGATAGCGATCTAGGAACGGCGAATAGTCTCGCGGCGGTACAGGCAGGCGCGACGCACGTTCAGGGGACGATCAACGGGTATGGGGAGCGGTGCGGGAATGCCAACCTCTGTGCGATCATACCGACCCTGCAACTCAAGCTTGGCATGACCTGCCTCGCCGCTGACAAACTGACGCAACTGACCGACGTGTCACGCTTCGTTGCGGAAGTGGCCAATCTCAGTCATGACGGGCATATGGCGTACGTCGGTGAGAGCGCTTTCGCCCACAAAGCTGGCTATCACAGCAGTGGCATGATGAAAAATGTTATGAGCTACCAGCACGTCGATCCCGCCGTCGTCGGTAACGTCCAGCGTATTCTCGTCTCCGAGCAGGCGGGCAGGAGTAGCATCCTGTACAAAGCAGCGCAGTATGGGGTGGATCTCCGGGGAACCAGTGCTCAGGCGCGGACGATCATTGAACGGATTAAGGAGATGGAGCACCGGGGGTTTCAATTTGAGGTCGCTGAAGCATCGCTGGAACTCTTATTGCGTCGCAGTGAACCAGCCTACCGCCCACCGTTTGAGCTGTTGGATTTCACGGTACTTGCCGAGCGTCGGCACGATCTTCCTATTCTCTCCGAGGCGACGGTGAAAGTTCGGGTACGCGGCGAGATCCGCCACACAGCGGGCGATGGCAACGGACCCGTCAATGCGCTCGATGCGGCAATGCGCAAGGCGCTCTGCGAGTTCTATCCCCAGATCGCGTCGATTCGACTCGACGACTACAAGGTTCGTATCCTCGATGGGTCCGCCGGGACGGCCGCTGCGACGCGGGTGTTGATTGGAAGTACCGACGGCGATCGATCGTGGAGCACCGTGGGCGGCGGTCCCAACATTATTGAAGCGAGCTGGTTTGCGCTGGCTGACAGTTATGAATACGCGCTCCTGACAGCCGACCCCGCGCGTCGTGTGGGCGGAACAGATGCATCCTTTGCCGGAGGAACCACCAATCTCGGCACCGCTCCCATGCACTGAGGGCGTCACGGGAAGGGTTGGAGTGGCACCACGACGCTATGGCACGGCGGCTCGCCGCATTATCGTGACTCTGGCAACCAACCCGCCAACTCCTCCCGTCGCGTCTCTTTGGACACCTGGAAAAGCTCTTTTGCTACTACGAGATACACGGCAAGGGCAATGTTTACGATTAACAGAACGAGCTTTGTCGAGGTAAACTTGGTGAAAAGCTCAGTCATCTCAAGGGGAATCAGCAGAATTGTGGCGAGAAACGTGAGATACTCGGCCCATCTCCGTCTCATGGCCAGGCCAATGGACTCGGCTGCTTCTAACAATCCGTAGAGTATGGCGACGCTCGCCAGGAGCGCTCCGTTCTTGGATGAGATCATGCCAAGGTCCAGAAACGTCCGTTCGATGAGCACGTGCTCCGTGTTGAGCGCCGTCGTTACCAGGAATTCGCGAATACGGTCAGAGGTCTCGGTGTCAGAGATGATCCCGAGGATCAGTGCTGCAGAGAGAAAAAGCACGATACTGCCAATGGCTTTGTAGATAATTGCCGCCTTGATGATTCTGTTCGGGGGCTCGGTGCGTCGGCGCAGTTCATCGACGGACAGACGTACCAAATCGTTCACGTACCCTAGCTCTCCCTCATCATCCCCAACCGGACCGTCCCTGGCGCCGTCATAGGTTGAATCCCGCGTATCGCTTCACCGCCATACGTCATCGCCATTCTGGATGATGAGCTAGTGTTGCACATGGTGTGCTCCCGCGTCTTGACCCGCGGCCCAGTCTCGCCCTATGCTCCCTCAGTGGCACGGCAATGCATGCGATGCGTATCGCAGAGGGAAGGTGGTATTGATGGGGAGCTACGGGACGCAGCGGCGCATGGGCCGCATTTTCGGTCGCGACGGACGGACCGTCATTGTGGCAATGGATCATGCGGGTGGCGGCAGTGTTCCCGGTCTGGAGCATCCCAGGAGGGTGATAGAGCAGGTGCAGGAGGGTGGGGCAGACGCCATTCTGACGACCTACGGCATGCTCTGTCGCTTTGGGGATCAGATGGGAAAGCTGGGGGTCATTTTACGCGCGGATGGTGGGCACGCCCATTTAGCCACGGGAACACAGCGTAAGGTCGTGTTCACAGCCGAGCATGCTGTGCGGGCCGGAGCCGATGCCGTCGCGACGATGCTGTTCCCGGGGCTTCCCGATGCGGTAGCTTCCCTGACCTACGTTCCGGCGATGGCGACGGACGCGGCGCAGTGGGGCGTTCCGTTTATGGCAGAAGCACTGCCGTACGGCTTTCAGCAGACAGCGGAAGCGCGTTCCGCCGAGAACGTCGGCCACGCGTGCCGACTTGGAGCCGAGCTCGGTGCTGACTTTGTGAAGACGAACTATACAGGTACAACGGATACCTTTCGTGCTGTCGTGGATCAATGCTACGTACCCCTGGTGATCCTTGGCGGCGGACGTATCGATGACGAACGCGTGTTGCTCACCCAGATCTATGATTCGTTGCGCGCGGGAGGCGCGGGGGTGGCAATTGGACGTAATGTCTGGCAACACCACGACCCGAGGATGATGACGCGTGCCATCACCGCGATCGTCCATGATGATGCCACGGTGGAACAGGCCTACCGGATGCTGTCTGCACGCCTCGCAATATAAGGACACCCATGGCAGTACTGTGTGTTGGCATAACCGGTGGCTCGGCCTCTGGCAAATCTCGTTTCACCCTTGCACTTGGCGAGGATCTGGCTGACCTTCGCGTGGCGATCTTGCACCAGGACCGCTACTTTCGCGATTTTGAGGCGCTGGGGCCGGAGGAGGCAGAGCGGCAACGTACGGCGAACTCGCCTCCGGCGGTGCTGTGGGAGCCCCTAGTGGAGCATATATGTACGTTGAGAGATGGCGGGAGCATCACCTACCCCGTGGAGGGCACCCGGGCCCATCGACGCGGCACTGAACCGGTCACCGCTGGCCCGGTGGATGTGGTGTTGCTGGAAGGCCACATGATCTTCTGGGACGAGCGACTACGGAGGATGCTTGATCTCCGCATCTTTCTGGACGTCGATGCCGACGAACGGATGCTGCGTCGCGTCATTCGTGACACCACGGAGCGTGGGATGTCCACGGTGGAGGCAGTAGCGGTATGGTATCGACGAGATGTGGAACCGAACTATCCGCTCTATACCGAGCCAGCGCGTCGCCACGCACATCTCATTGTTCCCTATGGATTTGACAACAAACTGGCCCAGACGGTCGTTGTTGCCGGGATTCGGACGCTGCTTCACTAGACGACAAAAAAGGGGCCATCTGGTTTGTTCCAGATGGCCCCTTTTGTATGCGGACGTACGCCCCTAGATCAGTGGGGGAGTGGTCGTGTCACCTTCTGTCGATGCCACAGAGTTCATCATCGTTGTGCCCGGTGTCGCCAGGATGGATGTCCAGGCGACGGCGGTGGTCGGCCGGTCCAATGCAGTGGATGCGGCAATCTGCCCTACCGGCTCATTGGACGCCTGCGCGACAATCGCCTCCACTTCACGGCCGTCGAGCTCACTGCGCTGAAGCAGTGCTTCAGCGACTGCGATGACCGCAGGTTTATTCTCGTCGATAAAGTTCTTGACTGAGGCGTATCGCTCGCGCAGCAGCTTGTGAACATCGTGCCGCATCGAAGCATCGGGACCGCCGAAAGCGGCCATCGATACGAGCGTGCCATTCATACCATAGAGCCCGATGAGACCCGCAGCCGACTGTGTCGCGTGCTGCAGGTCGCTCGTGACCCCGGTGAGCTGCGTATTAAGGAAAATCTCCTCAGCGGCACGGCTAGCAAGCGCTACGTCGATATCCTCAAGTATCTCGTCTCGCGTCTTCGTGTAGATCTCCTCCGTCGGCTTCCATGCCACCAGTCCAAGCGCATCGGAGTGCCGGATAATCGTGGCCCGTGTGACGCGGGCACGTCTGCGAAGCTTGACCGCGGCGACCGCGTGACCGGCCTCGTGGTAGGCAAGGCGGCGTTTCTCTTCGTAGGACATACCCATGAGCGGCTGGCGGACGCCCCATTCGTGCGTCTCGCGCGCGGCGGTGAGATCTTCGTAGGTGACGGCGTCGCGGCCAGCGAAGTGAGCGTGAATGACGCCCTCGTTGATCACGTGCTTGATGGCTACCGGCGTGTAGTCAATGGTGTCGGAAACAAAGCGCTCGGTGTCGATGTCTTCGTGTTTGATCTTGCTCAGGTAGTATTCGATGATTTGGGCGCGCCCGTGGGAGCTTGGGAGGTCAACCGTGATGTGCCGGTCGAAACGACCCGGGCGCAGCAATGCGGCATCCAGCGAGGCAACCAGGTTTGTGGCACCCATCGTCAGCACCGGGGGGATAGCCGCCTGCTTCCGTCGAATGCCTATCTTCCGGAGGAGCTTATGGCTCAATTTTCGGTCGGTTGGTGGGGGGTCCATCTGGATGAGCAGTTCGTTGAGCAACTGGCTGCCACCACCCATCATCATGCCGCCCATACCCATCATTCCGGGGCCCTGGGACGAACGGGACATGCCGATAGCGTCGAGTTCATCGAAGAAGAGGATGCAAGCGCCATACTTCATCGACAGCTTGCGGGCCTTCCGGTAGAGACGCCAGATGGTCATAGCGCCCATCCCCATAAACGCGCTCTGGAGACTGGGGGAGGAACAGTAGCCGAAAGGTACGCCAGCCTCAGTGCTGATGCATTGTGCCAGGTAACTCTTTCCGGTACCTGGAGGACCCGAGAGGAGCAGACCTCGTGTCGGCTCGCCGCCCATATCCTTGAAGCGCTTCGCGCCGCGCAAAATGATGACGATGCGTTGGGCAAGTTCCAGAACCTCGGGATTTCCCTTGTAGTCCCTGAAACTCAAACCCGTTTCACCCGGCATCACCCAGTACATACGCGGACGGGACATGAAGTACATCATGGCACCGAACTGGATGACGATGAACACGATGGCGAAGATGAGTTGGAAAATGATGCTGATCGCGAAGGGCAGGAACGAAAGAATCATATTCAGCCGGGGGAGGCCGAACAGCACAAAAAGCGCGACGACCGCAAAGAAAATTGCCAGCCTGACAACGTGCCGAGCGATCCAGGCAAAGAATCTGTCGATGCCTTTGTCTATGGAAGAGTCGAGTTCTGATCTACGTTTCACTGTACTCATGCCCGGCCCGTTCCTTTCGCCTGGTGCCCGGTCCGGACGACTGCCGGATGGCTGTCTGAAGTGATCAATCTCATCGTCGGTGCTACTCTACTTTTCTAATTTTACCATTTGGATCGAGGTATACCGTGATTGGCGATTGGGCCACTTCCCCATCGCTTTCAACGGTGAGGACGTACATATACACACCGTTTCCGTCACGCATTTTCATACCGCCAACGTACATAATTTCCTTCACGTTGGCTGTCGTTCTGGATGAACTGATCTTCTGCTGGAACTTTTGCTCGGAGCCTTCGCGCACTTGCACGTCGTTACTCAATTGGAGCCACATCGTATGCACATCGTTCTTGCTCTGTGCGCGGATATACGCCACAGGCGATTGCGGAGATGCCAGCGGTGATTGCGTCGTGAGCCGTGGGCTGTCTCCGTCGACGACAATGGATTCAGCGCTCGTCGCGGGGGTGCTTTGGGGAGGCGACGAGGTGGGCTTCAGTGACAGGCCAAGGGTCGTCATGGTGCTGTAGAGTGCAACGACTCCGATAACAGCAGCAACGGCGCTGAACCTGGGATGGCGCACAAACGGTCGTACCAGGAGGACGACCAGCATGACGATCAGCTTGATAGGAAATCGGAGGATGCGCGCCGGGAGGGAACGCCGTGGGGCTTCTTCGTTCTCAATGGTGGGCATACGGGAGGCTCCGATCGAACTGGCGAGGGTGAGGCTTACTATCCTTGCACCGACCTGGCGGGCAGACGTTCTTGGGTTGCACCACCGTGGTGAAAGGGACGTCGGCGTCCCTTTCGTAGCGCGATGACACCACCATGCGCTGTACGCAGACCTGTACACCTTCACAATAAGGGTAGCCGTCCTGTGGGTCTAAAGTCAAGCTTTTTGCGCCGACCTCGCCTTCTCTGACGCAGGCATGGTGCCGACGGCGACCAACGTTCTTCCAGAGTCACCGAGAACGGGTAGATGGGAGACTATTGCGCCGAAGCGGACGCTCATGGACCGTGTCAGTCGTGTTTTGCCTACATATGGGAAGATCGTCCATGCCCGGACATCTGTGAGTCCCGCATCCCGCAAGGCTCGAAGGATATCCGCCCGTTGCCAGATATATTTGTGATCGGCGTCGGCGAAATGATCCGGGTCACGGTAGCGAGCGTTCGGCGTCACGAGCGCGAGGCGTCCTCCAGGTTTCAACACGCGGCACCATTCCTGTAGATAGACAGCCGGTGTGTCGAGATGCTCGATGACGTGCTGATTTACTACGGCGCTGAACGTGGCCTGAGCAAAAGGGAGGGATGGTTCCGGATCGACGGCCACGAGGCGTGCCGTCGGTGCCCGCTTGCTTGCCATCAGTATCGCGGTCGCATTCACTTCTGTGCCGACGGCTATCCCGCCTCGTTCGCCGATCAAGTGAAGCAACAGACCGGCGCCACAGCCAATATCAAGAGTGCTGCACCCGGCAGTTACGCGTGCCAGGTCCAACAGGAGGCGGGCCTCTGTACGTCGATCTCGCCATCGTTCACGACCCAGGTAGTACGATGCGTCGTACGCTCCCCGCTCGTGTTGATGCCCGGTGTTCACAGAAGCATGCCTCGTCGTCCCGTGTTGGCATCATCCAGCTATGTGGAGAATCGATGACATAGGACGTTCACCACATACGTCGTCTCACCACCTCAGGGTGAGTATTTGAATGTTGCCAGAGAATGATGTCGCGCTGTCCAGCGCTGGATTCGCTTTCACGGGCCCGACGCTGACCCTCGGCAGACGTATCACGTCTCATCATACCTGGATGCAGTCCTCACACGCTACAACGCCGGGGAAGCATGTTGCCCGTTGACCATTGGCGGCACTACAATCGCCAGGGGACACGTTCCGCGCGACGTCGGAACTGGATTCGGTGGATCCCCTGGTCTTCGCGTGTTCCAACAATCCCCACAAGATCAGGCGGGCACAGGAGCACACTTTAGACCGACCACGAAGGGGCAGTTCGAGATAGCAAGGACTTCGTACGACACAGGTATGGCTAAGGAGGCATGTCCAGGATGATGCGACCTGAAGAGTTTAAAGCCAGGATCAAGACAGTCATTGGATTTCCAGTCACGCCATTTAGGGCTACGCTGGAACTCGATCTCGACGGCTTGAAGCAGAACCTGCGGGCCATGGCGGACAGTGGCTTTAGCGCGGCGGTGGTCTGTGGTGGTACGGGAGAACTGTACTCGCTGACCATGGAGGAGCACCGTGACTGCATTCGCGCCGCGGTGCAGACAGTGGGCGACCGCATGGTAATCATCGCGGGCGTTGGGTACGGGGTGACCATTGCGACCGCACTGGCGCGTGCGTCTCAGGACGAGGGAGCCGATGGCATCCTGATCCTGCCCCCGTATTATACGAATGCCGACCCCGACGGAATGTTTGCTTACTACAAGGCCATAGCCGACAGCGTGCAACTGGGGGTGTTTCCCTATGCACGCGACTGGGCCGTCCTTTCACCCGACCTGGTTGAGCGCCTGACCACGATACCGAATGTGGTTGCCTTTAAAGATGGCCAGGGTGACCTGCGGGCTTTTAGCCGCATTCGCCATCGCGTTGGGCCGAAGATCGTCTGGCTAGGTGGCGTGGGTGACGACATGGTTGGTGGCTACTTTGCGGCGGGTGCCGAGGGCTTCACTTCAAGTGTCTCGAATTTTATACCAGACGTTGCGCTGCAACTGCTCCGACTTGCCCAGCAGGGGGACTATCGCGCGGTTGAGAAGCTGACCGCAGAGAAAATTCAGGCCTACTACGACCTGCGCGTCCGTCGGCGGGGATATGAAGTGTCGGTGGTGAAGGAGACGATGAACATCCTCGGTATGCCCGCTGGACCTGTTCGACCACCATTAATCGACGTGGCGCCGGCGGATCGCGTGACACTGCTCGCCATTATGGATCGTATGGGACTGCGCATGCCAGTAGGCTCGCGCACCTGAGGGCAGGATACCCGCTTATGAAAATTATGGAACCTCTCCCACCCGTTTCCAGGCTACCGGGGGGCTGCTGTCGCCTTGCCCGTTCCCTCCACGGGGAGTAGCGCACTGTTGGTGACCAGGGCTGCTGACACACGCATCTCGCTGGTGACTGTCGGCGGTGTTGCACCGGATACTACCGCAGGCGCCAGGGCGGGCGTGCCTGCTGACACTCCTGGCAGAAGTTGTTCCGGGGACGCCGTTGGCTCTACCACTGGGCCGACGGACCCCGGTCCCACGGTGGCCCCGGCGCCCGGGTGGCTCGTGGACAGGTCCGCGTAGTCGTACACGTCACGGGCCAGGTGAGCAATGGCGTCACGACCGGCCGTCATGTCGGTCACGTCCTGGCTCAGGACGGACATAATAACCGGACCCGCGGGAGTCATGATGATTCCCGCGTCGTTCACTACGCCGAGCAGATCACCTGTTTTATGCGCCACTGGTGTCCCATCGGGAAGCAATGCTGGCAGACGATCGTTGATGTGCTGGTGCAGGAGAATATCGAGCATAGACTCGCTCGCCTGTGCATCGACCATCTGCCGCGTGGCGATCAGTGTCAAGAAATGCGTCATGTCGCTGGGACTGGTGATCTGAGGAGTATCGGGGCTGAGTGGATCGTTGTCGTCAAAGGTGTGCAGGAGCGTTCGCGTGAGTCCCAGTTGCCGCATGTCGCTGTTGATGTGAGACCGACCGAGGACACGCAAGAGGAGTTGCGCGGCTGAGTTGTCGCTGTCGTCGATCATGGCGGTGACGGCGTGCCGCGCGTCGACTTCGGTACCTGCGACACCGAGCGTCTCTGTCCCGTATTCCATGTCCTCGTCCATGAGCGTGAGGATCGTATCGAACCGGATGCTATCAGTAGATCCGGAAGACTGTTGTTGAAAGAACGAATACAGCGCCCCCAGTTTGTAGAGACTCGCTGATGGGAACGCGCTGTCCTCGAGCAGAGAGGCTGACTGACCGGTGCGAAGGAGCCGAACGCTGATGCCCCATGTGCCATTATCCTGAGGTACGTCCGCTTCGATAATATGTTGAAGCATCGCATCGGGCACAGGTGCTGGTAGCGCCGATGACACCGCACCGGCGGCTCGCACGCCACCCGTCTCACGTGGCCACGACCCCCACATCGACGTGAGCACTGCGACGACGGTAAGAAACCGTAGGAGACACGAGGCAAGCCCGGGTGCTGACCGTTGCTCTGTCACCATACGCACCAATCCATCGTGGTTGCTGTTGCCATGCCGCGCATGCTTCGTGTAAAAGACAATATCCAACCGTTATATTGACACAGTATATCATCTCCGTGTACGTTCGGTGTCGGAACGAGTTGTCAGGGTTTTTCAGGAGTTGCGAGTGCTGCTTGCAAGACAATTCGCGCGATGGGTGCGGCAACATCCGCGCCTTCGCCGCTGTTTTCAGCGATCACAACAACAATGGCCTGGGGTGAATCAACAGGTGCAAAACAGACAAACCACGCGTGCGGCAGTGCAGTGCCGCCTACTTGCGCAGTGCCTGTTTTTCCACCGACGGTAACACCGGGAATTCGTGCGGCGCTGCCCGAACCTTTCTCGACCACGGACTGCATCATCTGCTTGCTGACATTTGCCGTCTGGCTACTGATGGCGGTTCTCCACGGCTGAGTATGGCGATCATATAGTAGCCGACCATCGGGGGCGGTGACCGAACGCACCAGGTAAGGTTCCACCATCTGGCCGTTGTTGGCGAGCGCATCCACGACCATCGCCATCTGCAACGGGCTCGCCTGGATCTCGCCCTGACCAAATCCACTGCTGGCGAGGAGGGCATTCGACCATGGACCTTCACTCTGCCGCACCCGGCTCACGGTGCTGGGCAGGTCAACCGGTATCCTTGTTCCAAAGCCAAACTGCCCGGCAAATGTCTGAAACCGCTCAGCACCCAGTTGCACCGCCAATCGGCCGTATGTGGCATTGGACGAACGTTCCAACGCGGTGAGGAGGTTGAAGGTTGTGGGGATCTGTGGGTTTTCGCAGGAAATGTGAAATCCTTCGATGACCCATTCGTTGATACATGTGTACATGGAGTCGGGTTTGGCGATCCCCGTCTCGAGGGCCGCCGCATTTGTCACCAGCTTGAATGTCGAGCCCGGGGGGTAGACAGCCTGTGACGCCCGATTAAACAAAGGGCGCCCGGAATCCTGACTGAGTGACGACCACTGGGCCGTCAACTGGTTGGCGTCAAAGTATGGTTTGCTTACCATGGCAAGGACGGCTCCGTCGGTGGGGCGAAGAACGACTACCGCTCCCCGACGGTTTCCCAGAGCCGTGTCGGCCACCTGCTGGACGCGTGGCACAATGCTCAACTGGAGGTTGTTGCCGATCTGCGGTTCGTGCAACAGCTGCCGTCGTATCTCGCCGATGGGGTTACCCGTCGATCTGCCAGCCAGGTAATTGTCGAATGTCTGCTCCAGGTCCGCTTGCCCGTATTGTGGACTGCTATACCCGATGACGTTGGAGAGCGATGGCAACATGTAATGGCGGTCATGCGTCGTTGGATCAGTCCTGGCCAGGACTGTTCCATCGGCGGCAGTGATCGTGCCGCGTATTGTTTCAGCTTCTGCCGAGACGACGCGAGGGTTCGACTGACTGGTGCCGAGATCACGGCCACGGAGAATGGTCCAGTAGGCAAGTGCGAGCCCCATGATTGCGAACGTCAGGAGAAAAAAACCACCGAGAAGGGCGATGTTCCTGTCGGTGGACGCAGAGCCAATATCAGCTTTCAAGTCGGAGCCTGACTCTTCCTATTTGCAGCGTCTCGCCCTCTGCGAGCTTCGTGATCGCGTTTACTTTCCGCATTCCTACAAACGTTCCATTCGTGCTATTCATGTCTTGCACCCACCAGCCGTCATTGCGCCAGGCGACGGTAGCGTGTGCAGAGGATACAAAGTCGTCGTCGATGACGATGCTGTTCTCTGCCTGGCGGCCAATGGTCGTCACCGGTGTCAAATCAAATGCTGTATCACGCGGCAGTCCGCTTCCCGCCGGGTCGGTCACGACGAGCCGTCCGCCCGGTTGCCGCGTTGTCTGTGGTGCTGGCAGTTGCACCGGGGCACGCCGTAGATCATGCCACAGGGCGAACGCCACGCGTGCCAGGAACAGATAGAGCAGGGCCAGCGTGCAGATCCGCAATATGAGGAGGAGGAGATCAGTGCTCATGTGGGTATGGACGTGCGCGTCACGGTGCGACTCATCCTACCGTGGTCGTTCGAATCGGACCTCAATAGCCCCCATCGTCATACTATCCCCATAGCGTGGCGCGCCCTCTTTGATGGGAACACCGTTGAGCAACGTTCCATTGGTACTGCCGAGATCTTGCACTACGTAGCGTCCCTCTGTAGACAGCACAAACTGTGCGTGATTACGGGAGACACTTAAACTATTGAGCACAACGTCGTTGTCGAGGCCGCGTCCGAGGCGCACTGACTGCCCCGCGAGCGGCACCTCGCGCACGCTCCGATCTTCATCTCGGACGACAAGGATACCGTGCAACGAGGGAACGTCGGCCGCCGTAGGAGGAACTGGTGCGACCGTCGCCTCCTCCTGGGATTGCAGGATTCGGGTGGATCCGCGATTGTTCGCTACGGGTGGGGGCATGGCCGTGGTTACCTCCGTAATGGATGAGGTAATGTGCACATCGCCAGCTCCTACGTCAGGTCCTTCCACAATGTGTACCTCGACCGGGCCAACAAAGGTGTAGCCGCGTTCCACACCGCGTCGCTGCACATATGTCCCGAGTTCGGCTTGCAGCGATGCACGAAATCGCTCGAACGTGGCGTAGTCTCTGTGGTTGAGGACAACATCGAAGACATTCGGGGCGTAGATGCGGCCGATCCCGATCGTCCGCGATTGATCGAGCTGGCGTTCCAGTCGCTTCGCCAGCTCGATCGGTTGTAACTTGCTCCCCGTCAGCCTGGTGAACGGCGTCTCCATCAGGCGCTGCACAAACTGCTCAAACGTTCGGAATGCGTCCATAGACTACGTGGCCTGATCATCGGAGATAAGGTGCTTTAACGTCATGAGCATAATTTTGAAGTCGAACAGCAACGACCAGTTATCGACATAATAGAGATCATACTTTGTGCGGTCTTCGATCGGCGTGTCGCCGCGCAGTCCATTAACCTGTGCCCATCCGGTCAATCCACATTTCTCCTGATGACGATC
>JAABUZ0100002661.1_pt1 | contig 19606 bp, 29 predicted proteins | sample 5562091 | NCBI WGS metagenome assembly JAABUZ01 (sample SAMN12813069, study PRJNA571459) | rock metagenome | isolation source: Antarctica rocks | place: Antarctica: Victoria Land, Linnaeus Terrace sud | collected 2015-12-21 | reverse complement strand
TCAGGGACAGCCAGCTGTTTCCCACACAGCGGCAGGCACACCGCTCAGTGCCCAACACCGGATGCAGGCAAAAGAGCTGAGTGAGTCGCTGCGCGCGGGCGCGGCCCCGCACCCGCCCGCGCCTCGTCGCCGCTGTCGCCCGGCTCTGCGGCCTGCCAGGGCGGCCGCGCGCCGCCGGCCAGGAGCGGCGCGCCAAGTTGCGCCTCGCCCGGCGCCGCTAGGCCGTCGCTGGCGCTGGCGCTGGCGGAGCTGACGTAACCCCCGCTCAGGGTAGGGTCCCAGCCAAGGTCATCCTGCACAGGGTCCCAGCCGAGGCCGTCCTGCACAGGCGCCGCCCACGGCCGCCGCGCCCGTGCGGCTCTGAAGCCGAGCGCTATGTACAGGACGAGCAGCGCCGCGAGCTGCAGCACCTGCGCGGGCCGGCGGGCGGGTCCGCGGCTGGACAGGCGCTGGCGGGCGGGCGCAGAGCGCCCCAGCTGCACTGCGCTATGTAGCTCCTCATATGTGTACAAGGGAGGTCACGCCTACAAAATGGCGGGACGTTCTCAGGGCAGGCGCGACAGCGTGCGTGTTGACTGTCCCTCGCATGCATCGCCACGATGCTCCCCTCCTTCAGGCACACATCTCAGACGACCAGCACGGTGACTCCGATGCCGCCAGCAAGCTGCACCCTCCGAAATAGGCCGCCGCTTCGCCGCGCCACCAGGCAGCTCGTCGAGGCGGGGAGTGAAATGAAGATTAAACCTCAGTCTTTATAATCTTGATATAATTTAGGTCTGAGTGGGTGCACAGGGCACTGGGGCGCCTGGGAAGCGAGCGCACCTGAGGCGCCAGGACGTAGGCGGGCGCCGAGCCGTCGAGCGCGGGGATGCCCGCCCAGGCGGCGGCCGGGCGCAGCCAGGCCAGGCGCAGGATGCGGACCTGCCACAGGTAGACCGCCGCGATGTGGGCGCCTGCATGCGCGCGCCGATGCCTTCGTGAGCCTGTCCGCCTGTGCTCCCGGGACAGCGCGGCGCCAAGCATGGCGGTGCACGCGGCTCGCCGCAGGCCCGCGGCGGTCATGCAGCACACATGCATTCGGCGCCGGCTTTCGGCCGCCCGGGCCCGCAACCACCACAGCAGCACAGCGGGCTGGTACAGCCCATTTGACATGCGTAGATTACATGCACTGAAATTCCAAAGGGAACAGAAACCAGACAAAAGAACTTAGGTGATGGCGGCCTGCGAAAGGCGCGTGGGAGCGGTACGTCTGCATGCGAGGGCCCGCACACAGGTAGAGCTGCAGCACGCGGCAGCCACGCGCGCTGGCGCGCGCCGGCACCGCCGCGCCGCCTGCCCAGCGCCAGGCGCCGGCGAGGAGCAGGAGCAGGTAGGGCGCGGCCGCGAGCGCGGGCCATGCCAGCGCGCCCAGCGCCAGGCCGAGCGCGGCTGCCACGCCCGAGTTGGTGCGGCCTGCCGCCGGCCGCGCCGGCGGTGCGTCTGTCCCGGCTGTCGGTGGAGAGATGATGCACGACAGCATCCGGGGGCTGTCGGTGAGAGACAGTGCTCAATGTCTTCACAGCGCGCACTCAGCAGGAGCGCTGTCACGCCGTCGGCTGGTTGGACGGCGTGCAGCCTGCACCAGACCGCGGAATCGGGCCCCGGCCGCACCAGCGGCCCATGCGGGCGCGAGCGCGGCAGCGGCGGCGTCCCCGCGCGAGCGCTGCCAGGAGCGGCCGGCCGGCCGCCGCGCCGCGCCAGCCTCCGCCGTCGCCGCGATGAAGGTCAGCGCGGGGGGCGCCAGCACCTGCAAAGATTAGCAAGCTCTTGCAAAACAGACCCTAAGGCTCATACTTGATGCTCTTCAATATGCATGCTGGCCGTCGTCAGACACATGGGCACAGCGTGAAAAGAAACCCGTGATGCTAAGCACGCCGTGAGCGTGATCGCACGCTTGCGCTAGCTCAGCTGCGGGGCATGTTCCACGGGGGCTTGAGGATGATTTGCACATTACTGGTGCGACAGACACCTCAGATCCTTGTCCTGGGCATGCGGCGGGGGGCGCACCAGGCAGAGCGCAAGACCGCCCCGCGCCTTGGGCACGCCGGCCAGCTGCAGCCACTCGCGCGCCGTGGCGCTGGACGCCCACTCGTCGCTGCCGATCGCAAACAGCACCTGCGTGCAGGCCCGCCCACGTGGCTGGGCACCAGCCTGCTGTATCCGCCTGACCGCTCTCCTTCGGCGTAACTGCGCCCAGGCGACTGCTGCCCCGAGCGGCCAGGACGGGCGCTCACAAAAGTAAGGGGGGGAGGAGGGGGCGCGCCTGTATGCAGAGCTGCGCGCAGAACAGCGAGCCGGCAAGCGCGGCGACCAGGCCCCACAGCGCCTGGCTGCGCAGCCGCCCGGCGCGCGTGCCTATCTTGGCCGCGCAGAACGCGCCCCACGCAAAGAACGCCGCCAGGAAGGCCAGGCCTGGGCACCCGCAGTGCTGACGTTCTGCTTTGCCACCGCTCATGCTGGCAGCGCTGGGCACACGCAATGCTGTCACCGCGGGCATGCATGTATTTATTTACCGAATGTATTTCAAGATGTTGCACTGTCATCGTTACAGAAGAGGCCGCACCTATCAGGCTGGGGCTGGAGAAGGCGGTCAGCAGCACACAGAGCACTGCCGTGACGGCGTAGCTCCGCGGCGCCGCCGCACGCTCCCGCGGCTGCATCGCGCCCCTGCAATGTTCCTGCACCACCACGGCCAATGCATTAACATTAACTGCTGAGCCCCAGGATGGCAGCCCGCTGAGTAGCTTTCGTCTTGCAAAGCCAACACAGTTGAGGGACCTTCTGCACGAGAGTTTGGACGCTTAGTGTATGCTGCTCAGTTAAGAGAAGGTGTGCAGGTTGAGCGCAGACAAGGGGCTGTAGTGATGTGGCTGCCTGCAGTATAGGACGTGCTAAGCTGCCCTCACCAGTAGCTAGGCCTGTTGGCGCGGAAATGATGCGCCCATCCTGGGCCGCGTCACGGAGAGACTCTATTGTGCTTGCGCATGAGTGCACGCCGTTGCGCGGGAAGAAGATACACTATAGTGGTGCAACACGGGCCTGAGCCCGACTCGGCCATGTCCATCATCATCAGTGCACGTGCCGTCAGGACAGGGCAGTTGCAGCCAAGGCCAACTTGCACTATTTTATAAACTCCTCTTTCTGCGCGTACGTCCTCATCTAAAGAAACCGGTCCCTTGCAGAACGAAACAGGCAGCGCGGTGCGGACGTGCCACACAGAGGCGCAAGTTCCTACGTTTGCGAGCTTGCCCAATACAGTGCAAAGGTGTTTGTAAGTACAGCTGGTTAAGGAAGCTCAGCGCGTCTCTGAATTCTCAAGCCGCTGCGCTAGCGCAGAGCTCCTGCCGCTTGCCCAGCATGTGAAAAGCGGCCTGCTCGAAGAGCGCATGGGCTCTGCGCGGGGGGCCGAGTTCCCAGCCAACTGCTTCGTGGAACTGCCGCTCGCCGCGCAAGACTACTACCGGCTGTACTTTGCAACGGACGGCGACTGCACCTTCAGGAACCTCGTGGGCGAGGCGCGTCCGACGCGCCTGTCAAGTCCCCTTTGTGCGGCGCGCTGCCGTGCCGCCCGCACGGCCCAAGCCGCACACGTCTTTCAGAGTACAAACGCAGCCTGCTGCGCCGGAGTGGCACCCGGCCTCCTCTTGCTTGCTATGCGCTCGGGCTGCGAGGCCGGGCCGCCTGGGTGCCAACGCCCCCTTGCGCCCAGCGCAGGTGCAAGACCGCGCCGTGGAGTCCAGCGAGATATGGCGCGAGGGGCGGCTGCTGTATGAGCGGCTGCAGACGCTGCCCAACTACGAGAAGTGCGCCGCCGCGGCCCGCCCCGTGCGGCCTGCCTGGAGCCTGCGCTGTGCTGATACTGAACGCACTGCCCTGCCGCGCAGGTGGGTACGGTCTCACTTCGTCACAGGGCCCCCCTGGAGGCTGCTTTTCCCTGTGCAGTGCTTGTTGTGCTGGAGTGCACTGCGTCTCCGTACTGGTGAGGGAAGTGAGGGTGCTGCAGTAGCACTGCACGACGACCTGTCTTGGAGGTTGCGCCGACTTAGGCTGGTCAGGTGTATGGAAAAGAGATGGAGCAATTATGGTGGCCATATGGCATGTAACGCAGGTGCCCCGGATAGGCCGGGCGTACGTGAAGCCGAAGGACATCGCGTTCACAGGTGCGCTGCTGCCCGTTCACTCCCGCTGACAAGCTGCATGCACCCTGCCGAATTGTCGTCTCCAAGGGCGTTTCGCTTTGTCACTCTCATAAAAAGTTCTGCACAGCCATGGCATGAATGCTGTTGGCTCCACTGAGGCTAAGCTGGTGCGAACCGGCTGAAAACGCATGTGAGGCATGCAAGAGGGCTGCAGCAGACCTGTCTGCCAGCTCCTTTGTGACCACGGCATTAACTTGCGCAGACCTGTACGAGTTCGACCCGGAGCAGACGCGCCGGCCGCCGTACCGCGTGCGCGTGCGCACGACGCTGCCGTTCCTGGGGGCGCGCTTTGAGAGCGTGCGTACCATTACGATTTCTGACGCGGTTCCCGGCGTCAGCTGCCGGCATACGCTGACGGGGTATGTGCGGGTGCGCGGCCCCGGCGGGGAGGGGGGCACGCGCGCGCCGACCGTGTTTGCGTCCTGCATCTCGGCAGGGCACGGGCGGCGTGGGGCTGTCTGGGGTGCGGACGCGCAGCAGCTGGAAGCGACGGCTGTCTGAGCCTTGCTTGGAGACCTGCATCATGTGCGCTTGCCGGTGCCGCTGTCCGTGTCCACTTCCAGTTGGGCAGGATTCGCTCAGTTGTCTGGGATGCAGCGCATGTAGCTGGCCGATGCACGTCACCACTGCTGGCGTGCGCTGGCATGCCCGTTTGTGTGTTTTTGGAACACAGTAAGACGGTCTGCTGCACTGTCTCATCAGTGGACTGACGGCACTGGGTGTGAGCGCGCCTGTGCCCCACAGGTGGGCATCATCGGCGTGGGGCCGCACGTAGAGCGCTCCATCCTGCAGAACACCGTGGCGACGCTGCAGGCGCTGCGCGTGGCGGTGCACAGGCGAGCCTGCCCCGCATCGGTGCACGCATGTGCTCCGCCGCGTGTTCTCCCTCGCATGCAACGCAAGGGAGTGATGCTCGTCCTGCACCTGTTGGTGCTCCAGACTCTACCCTGCAGGCCTTGGCTTGTTTGGCAGACCCTTTGCGGCTTCCGCCACGTTGCCTTCACATTGGGCCTCAGAAGCATGGCATTGCTGGCTCGGCAGGTATGAAGCGCTGCAGAAGGCGTATGCGCCGGCGGAGCTGCCCGCCGGCAAGCCCGGCGCGGAGCGGGGCCCCTTGCTGGAGCCTGCGGCTGCAGGCGCTCCCTCCGACGCCTGCCAGGCGTGCCCCTGCCGGCCTGCTGCTGCCACAGCTCCACGCAGGCTCGTATTTTGAGCCACGCCTGCGCGTGCGTGCTCTGGTCTGGCTCACTCCTTTACTTGATGTCCGGCACTATGCATTGCGCATATCCAGCGCCGCGCTTTATATGGCTTGCCAAAGGGTGTGTGCTCGGCGGGACGGGGTTGGCGGCTTGCGGTCAACTTGCAGTGGGCTGTGGTGGAGTGCCCGGCGGTTGTCATGAAGGCTGCTGGAAGACAAGGCTGTGTGCTGCTCAAATCTTGTTTTTGACAAAATTGAAAGCCCCAAAACACCCCTTGCGTACTGCAATGAGGGGATGGCCGGCGCGTGAGTGAACCGTGCGCATCTTGCCTGGTGACTGATCCAGCCCCATGCCGGGTGGACGCAGGTGGCGATCTCACTGGACGACCCCGCGGCGCTGCGCAGCTGCGCGCAAGACGCGCGCAGCGCGCAGCCAGCGGAGGCGGACCTCCGCAAGCCCCCAGGTCCCGGCCTGGGGTCCGCGCCCCGCGCGGCGACACCGCGCGGCGCCGCCTGGGACGCGCGGCCGGGCCGCGCGGAGTCCGTCACCTCCGGCGAGTCTGTGTACTTTGATGCAGGCGCGCGCTGGGCCACACTGCATTGCGGTTCACTATGTGCTCATCAGGTATCACCCCGAGATGATGAACCTTGGAAGACAGGCCTCGTCAGTTGTGGTCTGGTGCCGGCATGACACAGACCGCTCAGGCACTGCTCGAGCAGCTGGCGGCTTGTAGCTCAGGCTCACTTCGTCTGAATGTACAGAGGCAAATTTGCTTGCTTACGTTGGGGCGCACAGAGAGATTGTTTAGCTGATTTAGCTGATAGCCATCGCATTGAGCGCACAAAGTTCCACACCGTGTCTCAATATCACACACGCAGTGACTTTGCAGCGCGCGCGCAAAAGATTGGCCTTTTAAGCGCAACTGCTGTGTTGGCCATGCTGGGCTGTGAGGGGCATTTAAGAGCCGCTCATTCGCGTCCGTTGTGCGTAAACACAGCAGATGTTGTATCTGCACAGCAAAGCAGATGCAGCCAAGCTCTACGCCTGCACGGCGCAGGAGCGGAACCCCGCAGGGCAGGCAGGCGCTGGGCCTGGGACATTAGTGTTCATGCGGATGCACTGTTGCAATCAAAGGACCTTTATAATGCATGTTCTCGTAGCGTATGTCAAGCCTCTGCTCACGCTGCTGCGCACGATCGCAGGCGAGGGCTCCGTCGAGGGCATGCAGTCGCCGCGCTCAGCCTGCAGCGCGCTGGACGCTGGCGCCTGGCCCACCTGCGGCGACGCGGCCGAGCTGCTGCACCTCTACGCCTCCGCATGGGAGCAGTCGTGCGTGCTGTGGCGCCGGCGCGCTGCAGCATGGGCGCTCTGAGCTGTGCCGTGCCAGGACCGCGATCCTGTTGTGCACAACCTCGTGTTGACGTAGACATGTGTGCTGTGCCACTGCGCGCAGCATTACAGGTGCCCTTGGTTGGCGCTGTTGCGCGGTGCTGCGCGTACAGGACGCTTTTGGTCAGATTGCATTAGGTTGAGTACAGTGTATGTGTTATGTAACACATTGTACAGTGGAAGATGCACATACGTGCGCATGCTCCTTTGTTAAAAAGCACAAAAATGTAACAGCCGCCCCAGGGTTGCAATTACCTGCTGGCATCTGAGCACAGTGCTATTATGACATCACTGGAGCAAGACAAAGCCCGCTGAGTTGATAGGTCAAGCAATTGCGCTGTGTGGTGCGCCAGCAGGGCGCCACTCGCGCGTGCGCAGAGTGCGCTGACAGAGCGCAGCGCGGCGCGGCAGCCAGCATGGTCCTGCCATACCCGACCTGCTCCATCCTCGTTCCCGCAAGCGCCCAAGTCTTCTACCGCTTCATGCAGTCGGCGCCTTTCTGCAGCTTCCTTGCTGAGGTGCCACGCCTTCCCAAGCGTTGCACTCTGCGACCTGCTATGGAGCCTGTACTGAGGCAGTGTCAGTGGGTCGCTGGCTGACACGCGCAGGTCTACAGTCTTGCGAAGTGCGCTTTGTGTCGGCATGGTGCGTGGCCGAACGCCACAAGCACATACGCAAGCTCCTCATCCACTGCGACTTTGACAGGCCCGCTCCCGCGTTGTGCAAGGCGCGAGCTTGTCTCACTGCTGATTACGTAAGCGCATGCTTTGGCTCGCTTGCTCAACGATGCCTGTAGATGTATGGAAAGTGCAGCACGGGCCTGCTGCAGCACACAACAAGCTGAGCCTACGCTTGGACATCTGGAGGTGGTGTCCCTCAACCAGGCGGAGGAGCTCCACTGTGGCCAGGTCTTCATCACTTCTCTGAGCTTGTGGATAAGGCGTCAACACGTGAGGACCCTCTGATGCGCAAGCTCAGCTTGTCTGTGCTTGGGTCCGTGCAGGTGGGTGCCGCCTGAGCTTGCGGAGGAGCTCTGCCGCCGCGAGGTGTTTGTCATCCAGCACACCTCTGAGTGGCTGCCAGACGACCTGCACGCGCCGCCATTCTGCACCAACGCCATCAGCCTGGTGCCCATGCTGGGCAGCACGGTGCGCTGCACAGTCTCCCTGTCTGGACGATGCTGCCGACAGCACCCTTGCGCGCTGTCCTCAGGCTGCGCATGAGCGTAAACACTGTTGCGGTATCTCAGTGCCATTGCGTACGCATACCCTTCTGCTTGTGTCAGGCTGGGTATTGCAGACGTGCACAGTCTGACATGCAGCGCTAGTGCACTTCTCATGCGGCAGGCTTGGAGTGCGCAGCACACAACTATCGAGGAGGCAGGGGAGCAGCGCTGCCGGGTGAGCTTGAGCGGCGAGGTCAGCGTGCCGGTTCCGGGCCTGGGGCCTCTGGCAGAGCGCATCGTCGTCAGCTCCGTGGTTGCGGCAATGCGCCAGCTGCCTTCCATAGTACGCACCTAAACCACCTGCCTGATGCATATAGAGATGCACCGCATGGTGGATTGGGTGCAGCACTCTATTGATGTGCTTTTGCTTCGTGCTTGATGCAAACCTTGCTGCATGATTGAATGTGCGCCTGCGTGCATGCAGCGGCAGTGTTAGCTTGCCACCATGAAGGCCCGCTGGTGCAGCATGGTGCCGCATGCATGCACCTCATGCATACATCCTTGCTGCGCGCCTTTTGCTGCGTGGCGCATCCTGGCAGCGTTAAGCCCTGGCCGCTTACTTACTCGCATGTGCATGTCGATCACACCCATACTTATGCATGCGACGAGGTCTTGCCCTGCAAGTGCCAGCACAGATGGGTGGCAATGACTGGCAGGTTCAGCGCTACCAGCGGGTGCAAAATTGTCTGCCGCATGTGCTTGATCTGGCCAACCTGGAGGTGACGGCCAAACAAGTGGATGTCATCTTTCAGATGATGCCTTGCCTGCAGGCGCTCCCCGTCTGCTGGCAATCACATTTCGTGTGCCAGAGACAGAAAGCCCTGCTAATGCAAGACTGCATTGAATGCTTATGAAGTGCGCTGGAGCATGGCAGAATGTGATTACACCTACAACACAGCAGTGTCTGCTACTGGACAGTGGTGTGCGTTCAAAGTGTTACAGTCACAGCGTTTTTATGCCTGCTTCCATGCTGTGCAGGATGCGTACCAGGACTTCTCAGATGAAGGTCATGAGACCTCTCAGGGACAGTCTCAGGTGAGCGGCATGCTACTTGGACCTTGCACATGCTACTCGGACTTGATGTCCTACAACCTTCATGTAGCAACTGATGGGCCACAAACATGTCCTGCCCTAGGTATCACTGACACTGTGCATGCAATGCACTTATTACCTGCATGTAAGTGGCGCAAAGTGGCGCAAGCCCCACGTGCACGGGCGCCTCTACCATCGCAGAGAGCGTGGCGAGATGGGCGGTGTCACCTGTTGAGGTCGCATTGGTTCTGCAAAGGACATTCAGCAGCGGCGCACTTCTTGCCACATGCAGGGCTGCCATGTATTCCATGATCAGAGACCGCAGTGCTCATAGTTGTTCTTATCGCCGGTGCTGCTCTTGCCGCTCGCGGACCCTGCTCGTACATGGCTATGTCATAGTCACATCGAGCTTCTGCCGGCGCCAGAGCAGCTTACCGAGCGGCAGAAGGACGCGCTGCTCGCTGTGCTCGGGAGCATGCTGCATGATGCGCCGTATGAGGCGCTGCAGAGATCACACCAGATGTCCAGACCAGGTCTGATCTCTGCACAGCCTCGTACGGCGCGTCAGGCGGCATGCTGTTGAACACATCACGCAGCGCGTCGTTCTGCAACTTGGAGAGTTGCTCTGGCGCTGTCAGCCGCTCAATTAGTGGGTTTGCCAAAACGCGAGCGGCAGCAGCAGCAGCGGCGACGAAGTTGACAGCGAGGACGACTGTCTCTGGCCGTATGAGACCTGCATGACAATCCTGAATGTGGCAAGTAGCGCGCCGTTGCAAAATGTCATTGACAGTTCCAAGCAACTCGTCCTCGGTGAGGGGGAGGGACACTGCTGCCATTTCCCCACGCTCTCTGCGCTGGGAGAGGCGCTTCTGCACGCAAGGTTTGCGCCTGCACAGGGTGCACTGTGTTATATATAAGAAAGGCCCCCTGTCGATGATGTGGTGAGTACACATCTGGTCACAATCCTGAAGTGGCGCCGCATGCTGTGCGGCAGGCACAGCAAGGCAGCATGTCGTGGTTCCTGCAGTACCTGATTGGCAGGAATAGGACCGCGATAGAAAAGAAGCAACTGACTGTGGCCAGGGACCTCGATGCCGTCTTCAACTTGCCAGGTTGGTACCCAGCGCGCAGCATATGCATCAAGATCTGCGCATGTCGCTGATATAACTCATGCGTCATCAGACGGTGCCAGAAACCTGCCTCACCGCATGGCCTGCTTCTGTACGGGGCGCAGTGGGGACTATCAGCGGTGCAGACTGGAGCAAGGCGCTGCTGCAGGCGCGCGAGCGCTTGAAAACAGATCACAGCGCGACCTTTGAGGCAGTGGTGCGCGACATGGCCAGTGCAGTGGATGTGTACCGCGCAGACGGAGCTCCACAGCGCGCCGCGCGGCTGCCGCAGGCCTACGCGGCGCCGCGCCTGGTGCACCTGCTCGCGTTCTTCCTGGGTGCGGCCCGGGGCTCCCCGCGCTCAGCGCTTTCTGCTGATGTGGGTACTGCAGTGCGCGTGCGTCGCGCACGTGGGAGCGTGCGGAGGTAGGTGTCAGCTATTGTGCGTGCACAGGCTCCGGCTGGATGCACCTGGCGGGAGGCGACCCTGGCGGCCTGCGCGCCAGCGCGGACGCCGAGCGCAGCGCAGGCTTCTCTGCCGTGGAGCCGGCTGCCGCCGGGGGCGAGCGCGACGGCAAGCCAGGACAGGCGGGGCCGCCAGAGGCAGAGCCTCCAGGCCGCGCACCCGCGGCGCCTGCGACCAAGCCGCCCAGCGCTGACTTCGGTTCACCGCCACTGGTGACACTTGGCACTTGCATATTTTACTTGCATATTAAGTGCAAAATCATCACACTTTCTTTGCATCATGGCTGCCTGTGCATCTGCAGTGCAGCCCATGTATCGCACTTGATCCAATGTAAGTGCCTGCGCATGCAAGCATCCTCACGCAGACCCCCAGCGCTGTTTGAGACACGTGGAGTGTACGCGTGCAGGAGGTCCGGGCACCAAGCCATGACGCAGGGCGCAGGCTCTGGGCCAGCCTGCGAGCATGCTGCCGCTGTCCGCCATGCCTGGCAGGCAGATGATTAGACACTGCAGCTTGGCGTGGACAGTGTAGTCAGGCTGTGCAGCATTGCTCCAGCCTCTGCGGTACTGCCAGCAGCGCAAGAGGAGCTGGCATGAGGGAACGTGGTACCTGTCACCCGATTGTACAGGCTTGGTGCCTTGCTGATCGCAACGTGGCCCTTTGTCACTGTGCATGCATGCATGTAGATTTGAGGAGCAGCACTTGAGCACCTTCATGCAGTGCAAAGGCATGTGTGCACGCTGCAGCGGCCCCTGTCTAACGCCGCCCTGCGGCGGCCTAAGGTAGGCCTCTGCAATGGCTTGTTGCGCTCTATGTCTGGGGCTCTGCCGTGCTGCTGTTCACACAGTGTCTGCCTATGCATATGGCTAGCTACCTATCTGTCTGTCCAGGAGCTAGAAAGTCAGCGCTGAGTGGCCCTGCTTCAGTGGCTGTTGTATACTTTACAGTGGCCAGGGCAGGTCGTTTCAAAGGACAAAGTTACAGCGCCTTTTTTCTGAAGAAGCTATGCCCTAAGGCTTGAAATGCTCACAAACAGTGTGCCTGCCTAGCCCCCCACAACACTCAAATGTATCATGACAAGCTCCTTCCCGCTGCAATACCGTACCTGCTTTCCCGCATCACACATGTGCGGGCCAGCATGGTCACTAGACGACCCGTTTCCAGTCCTGGACGCCATGTCCATTTACTGGCACTGTGTACAGACAGTGCACCTAATCGATGCCTGTTGCATGTGGCGCCCCGCCTCCTAGAAACACCACCGAGCCTGAACAACAGTTCTGTAAACTGCACCATGCACGCCTAACCTATACACCATTGGCCCACTAATATCTCACTGCCATTGACTTGCACCAGACTCATTTCTCCTATACACTATGTTCGCTGCTGCTCTGTCCTAACCTACACCACACTGAACCTCACTCCCAGCACAACCAAGCAGCCCCGTGCGCGGACCCATACTGCCCTCAATATATTTCTGAGGTGCTTGCCACGCTTGTGTGGAGGGCATGCAGGCAGCACCAGCTCGACCGCTGAGGCTCAGCGATGCTGCTGACACCCACATCCTCACCTTGACACACTCCTAACATCGTGACAGCATGCTCCCGCCGCCAACGCTGCTGCTGGAGCCGGTGCCGGCGCCGCCGGCGACCAGCCCTGCAGACCCTGCAGGGTCTGCCCCTGGCCCGGCGCTCTTCTGTGCCTCACTGCTCCCGGCTGCTGGCAGCGCTTGGCCAGGGCTGGCGCTGGGCCCGTGCGCGCCAGACCGGGCGGGCGCGGGCGCCGGTGCGCCCTTGCGCACAAACTCGACGCCCTTCTGGATGCTGGCGGCCAGCTCGGACTTGAGCGCCTCCAGGCCGCGCGCCTCCAGCTCATTCATGCGCCCCAGCGGCAAAAAGTCCTGCGCGCTCAGAACACCCACATTTGCCTCCTGCACGCTCACACATGCTGTAATTTTGTATGCGCTTAGTGCTGCTAATGCTCTGACTTAGCTTACGGGCTGCTTACAGGCCGGTGCAAAACAATCAGACACGACATGGACGCACAGGCTAGCAACATCTCAGGGTGTTGGCACAGTGCTCAACACCCATGGAAGGATGTATATATGTGCCCATGCACAATAAACCCTAGCCGCAAGAAGGAAACCAGCAGGATGCCGTATCTACATGGAGGCACTGCAGGACGTGCGCGCGCCTCCACGCCGTTGCGGCCGAGGCGCACGGGCGAAGCAAAGAAGGGCAGCTCGGTCAGGTGGCTCTCCACGTACGCGCACTCGACCACGTCGGGCTCGCCGTCGAGCGCGCGCAGGCACGAGGCCGCAAACTCCGCCGCCGCGTACGCCATCGACAGCGTCGCAGAGCCCTTGCCGGCCTGCGCGGTCGCAGGCGAGCCTAAGCGGGGCTGCTGGCATGCATCCTAGGCAGCACAATGTCAATAACAAGATGACACTGAAGCGCAGCGCTTCATCTCAGACACGCTTGTACTGCAGCCACTGAGACGCTCACTCCACAGCCAAAGATTAAAGCACAACCGTCTTGGGTTACAAGTTGTAATGCCCCATGCCACTTGAGATCAGGGCAATCATCAAGCGCTCCCACCTTGGCCTTAACGACCTCGGTGCCGGCGTCCTGGATGCGCGCGGTCAGCGCCTGCGCCTTGTCCGCCGGCAGGTCGACGCGGGGCTGGGCCTGCGCCAGGTTTTGCAACCCATCACAACCGCTTCTGACATATATACATTCTATCCGAATCTATTTCTTGTCATCCACATTGCCGTCAGTCTGTCGAGTGAGGCCGGCGCCTGGTGTGCGGTCAGCATGGAGCTGAACTGGCGCATGTCTGTCACTGCAGCCCACCTCGGGGCGGCACAATGGCCAGGACCAGTAAGCACACGCACGTTCTGCATGCACGAGCTTGGCGACCACCACCGCCCAACCGCCTCTGCCAGAGCTTGCAGGTGCGCGCAGACCGCCCATGAAGCAGATTCAAATAGACTTTCAGATTGAGACACGAGGCGAACCAACCCAGACAGGGCAGCCCGGACGCGCCTGCGACAGCAGCGGCAGGATGGTGACGCCCGCATGGCCGCCGACGACCGGGACGGACATGCGCTCGGCGCGCACGCCGGCGGCCTCCGCCACAAACGCGTTGGCGCGCAGCACGTCCAGCTTGGTCACGCCCAGCAGGCGGCGCGGGTCGTAGGTGCCGGCCCTGCGCGTCAGGAGTTGTCAGGGTTTCAGCAGGCAATGGCGCGCAGCACGTCCAGCTTGGTCACGCCCAGCAGGCGGCGCGGGTCGTACGTGCCTGCCCTGCGCGCCAGGGGTTGCCGACGACTGAGCACGCAGACGGGCGGGCCTTGCGGGTCTGCCCATGTGACAAGCTACCAAACGGGCTGAGCGGTGGTTGCCACCCATGAGCTTACAAGCAGGCAGCGTGAGAGTCCTTTGCACACCTCCTACCCATCGGTGGTAGGTTGTGGACCAAATGACGGGGCACCACATGTGTGGTCATCGCCGCAGACTCACCGACACGCACAACCCAGGACTCCTTGACATCATTCACCCATACACCAGCGCGTATATGGGTGACCGGCGCACCGCTTGAAGACCTCCGCAGCGATGGGCACAGTGGAGTTGACCGGGTTGGAGATGATCGCCACCCAGGCCTTGGGGCAGCTCTTCGCGATCGCCTCGCACAGCGCCTTCACGATGCCTGCCGCGCGGGGCTCCCGCCACGTGACCTCGAGCGCAGCGCTGAACAGGGCGCCGCAGCAAGCCGCATGCTTGGTGACATCGCGAGGCCCTGTGGCAATCGCTGCACCAGCGGCAGCAGCAGCAGCAGCAGCGTTCCAACAAAGACACTGCTAACACCATAACCTGCTATGTATGACGGCCAACAGCGCTGCAGCCAGCCTTGCAGACTACCCCTTGTACCAGCCCTTCACTTAAATACCTTAGGTGGCGAATGACAGCCACAACCGCTTTCTGCTCAGAGCCACACAGGGCACAAGCCGCTGGCCACGCCTGGCGTCCGTGGTCACACCCTGGCCCCGGCGACACGCACGGCGCACCAGCGTTGATGTTGAAGAGGTCGTCGCGTGTCATCCCCGGCTTGCGCGGCACGCCGGCCGGGATCAGCACCAGGTCCGCGCCGTACAGCGCCGCCGGCAGCTTCTCCGCGCCCACATAACTGCGCACCTGCGCCCCCAGACGCGCGCGTGTGCCGCAGGCATAGGGACCTAAACCTAACCTAAGCTTCAAGCCCATCTAATTGAGCTCGGCGGGGCTCACACTCCCAGCAGGCACGATGCAGGGGCGCAGCCACGCCGTCTGCAACGCCGTCCTGCTGCACGTACTGGCCGGGCGCTGCGCTCTGCATGCGAGGGTACGTACGCAACACACCTGCAGGTCTGAGTATCGCCCTAACTACAGGTAAACGCTCTAACTGAATTTGTACGTGGTCAGCTCTCCGTCAGTGCTCAACCTCGCCGCGCCGCCAGGACATGCAAGAGTCCAGAAATGTGAGCTCAGGGAGACAGGTGTGGAGCCCTGGCAGGCGATTCACAGCAATCCAAGAGGTAGGCAATGTGCGTGCACATGCAGGACGGGGCGCGCCTTGGCGGACGTGTTGATGTGCGACAGGTCCGCGCCCACGCCCTCCGTGCCGACAATGTCGTACAGGCTGCCGGCCGCCCGCGCACCCCGGTCGTGTCGCGACTAAAGATCGGCTCCAAGCGGATAACAGGAGCAAAGCCCGGTCACTCGGCTCGGGCGGCCTCTCGGGAAGTAACTATATGCGCACGCAAGCAGCGCCTGTGCTTGCGCACACTGCCACCATGACCTTGGGCAGCACTGTTTGTCCGCGACTGGTTCACAGCTCGCAAGCGCCTGCAACACCAAGGACGCGCGACGCAGCACTACCACCACAGTGTGTCGGGACCGCGCAGCGGCGCGGCGCGTGGTGCGAGGACGGCGCACCTCAGCTCGCCGACCTGGGGGTAGGTCTTCAGCAAGAGCGCCAGGGGCTGCCCGATCCCGCCGGCCGCCCCTGCCCAGGTTTCACAGCACTTCAGAATCAATCGCCAGCTATACCAAAGCCTGTACGGCAGGCAGGATACGCTGCTGCTGTGTTATACAGCCCTGCAAGATGCGCACCCACTCCATCCCCGACCGCCTGGGGGTGTCACACTGCCAAGCGGGTGCAGGGCGCCCTATTAGGTGCACAGCTAACCTTGCACCGAACTTGTTCTTCGTGAACTAGTCACCACGCACATACTCAGGCAAGCTCCACCACTTTCAGCAGCACCGCCTGCATCCTCCGCTGCAAATACATCAGCTCCCCTTCACCGCCATCCGACGCAGGTGCTCTCCTCTACACACGAGCCTCACGGGACGCACCCAACACCGCCACCTTGGCCTTGGCGCCCTCAGACGCGCGCGTGTGCCGCGCGCTCACTGCCGGCGCCTGAGTGACAGGTCCATGTTAGAAAGCAATAAGGGTGCTGGGTAACAGACATCCTGCCTGGTGAGCCAACAGCCGACGGCTCACCTGCACCTGGGTGCCTGCAGAGAGGTGCGCTGCCAGGCGCGCAACACGATCCGCCTGTGTCTGTTCCATAGTGAGGCTGTATTTCCTGGCCTCTGGTTGACCACTACAGCCTCTTCCTCGGTGGGTGTGGAAAAACACGGAGCCACATGAGCTGACTCGGCCATGCCAGGTTATGACCCTAGCACCTGCCTCCCTCGAACCGCCCAACGACAGCTACATCTGTGGATGCAATATCTACGTCCTGCTGGTGCCTACTGCCTACTGCCTACGTACTGATATGAGTCTGAACGTCTGACTAAGAGCCTCACTTATCGCGGACAGTCTGCTGCTTCCAGCGCTGTAGGTGGTGTTGAGGAAACACCGGTGGTTGTGTGGAGCGTACGCGCTGCGCGTCAGCCTCCTACACCTCCTGGCTGACGCTGCCGCTGGTCTTGTCCTTGCCAGTCTTCTTGGGAAGGAGCACGGAGTGGATGTTGGGCAGCACGCCGCCGGCCGCGATGGTCACGCCCGACAGCAGCTTGGACAGCTCCTCGTCGTTGCGCACGGCGAGCTGGATGTGGCGCGGCACAATGCGCGTCTTCTTGTTGTCGCGCGCCGCGTTGCCGGCCAGCTCCAGGATCTCCGCGGCCAGGTACTCCAGCACGGCCGCCAGGTACACGGGCGCGCCGGCGCCCACGCGCGTGGCGTACTGCGCGTAAGTGCGGTAGGTATCAGCAGCTATTGAGGGCACACAGGCGGCGTCCACGAACAGCAGAACCAGACCAGCTGCTTGTCCTATCTGGCTTGTCTGCTGCAGAGCACTTGCGGCATTGCAGAATCATGCAACATATCCAACTGATACTATGGTAGCAAAGACACGACGTCCGCACTAACTGCACGCTCGAGCAGGCGCTCACCTTGCCCTTCTTGAGGTAGCGCGCAATGCGGCCCACCGGGAACTGCAGCCCGGCCTTGGACGAGCGGCTCACAGCCTTCTTGGCGGTCTTGCCCTTGCCGCGCCCGGACATGGCTGCTAGCTAGTTTGATTGAGAGCAAGGAGTAGCTATCTGTGTTGATGTGTGACTGATTGCTGCGCAAAGTTGTGAGAAAGCAGTCAAGCTGCGTAGGACATGCAGGAAGCTTGCACGGCCCGGGCCAATAGGCGGCCGTTTAACTCATTCCCAAGCTTTAAGGCCTCGCGATTGGCCGGCCGGCAGCGAGGGTATGGTCAGGGTCTGGCTTAACGTTGTGACGCGCTTTGTGCTTGCCACAAACTGCTATCAGCACCTCCAGCCGCTGCTCCAGCCTGTGTCGATAGTCAAAGGCACTCACATTGCAATGGCGCCTAAGGCTGAGAAGAAGCCCGCCAAGAAGGTGGCCAAGTCCACCAGCAGCGCCGCCGCCAAGAAGCGCAAGCTGGCCAAGGCCGAGACGTACAAGATCTACATCTACAAGGTCCTGAAGCAGGCGCGCACAGCGTGTTTTGCCTGAGCCGGGTGTGATGTGAGCACTTCCATTTGTGCCTGTGCTGTGACTGTCGTGGAAACACTGTTTCCGCTGCTGGTTCTGTGAGGCAAAGCACTGGCGTCTCTGATGCGCCGCGCGCCTCCGCCAGGTGCACCCCGACACCGGCATCAGCTCCAAGGCGATGTCAATCCTGAACTCCTTCATCAACGACATCTTCGAGAAGATTGCGACCGAGACCGCGCAGCTGGCGCGCTACAACAAGAAGCCCACGGTGACCAGCCGCGAGATCCAGACCTCCGTGCGCCTCATCCTGCCCGGCGAGCTGGCCAAGCACGCCGTGTCGGAGGGCACCAAGGCGGTGACCAAGTTCACGTCCGCGTGAGCGCCGACCTGCGCTGGAGCGCCTGACCAAGCCTCAAACCATCGGTGTTTATTAAACACCACCACACGGCTTGGAGCCCGGCTAGCTATTCTTTGTGTTACCATTGTTTCTTGTGCATCATATCATGTGCACTTGTGCTGCATATGCTGTGCGTTAATTGCATGCGCAGGGCTATCATAGCTACGTGATCGTTTGACTCTGTATTAGCCAGCTGCGCGTCTTCACGAGCGCAGCCCAACACAGGGCTGCTAAATGCACTGCGCTGTTGCAAGCATGCAGCAGGCAAGCACTATTACCCCCTGGTGCTTGGATGTAGAGACACAAAGCAAAGCATGCCACCCAGTAGGAGGCTCATGTGCTGCAGCCCATCTCTGCACTGTGGGCAAGCAGAGGTAATGCCTCAGTGCACTGCCATAGGATGACCTAGGACCCAAGGAGTGAGAGCAATGCTCCTCCTTGCCGCGCTGAAGTATAACAGTGCCTGACACAGTGAATGATAAGACCAGTGCATGCTGCCTTCGTGTAGAAAGTGCACCTGGTTGTGCTTACTTTCTGCAACTCTGTTGCGCTTGATAGGGTCATTTGAGACGTTGCAAGAGGCTGGCTTGCTCATTTCCTTTCAAGAATGATTGCCTTCAGGCTATGAAGGCTTCATTAGGGCACATTCCAGACCACCAGGGAGGTGAGTAAGAGACAGGCTGAGCGCTCTGCCAGCTGAGCACAGCATGGCGCACACGGCGAGGCTTCCAGCGCCCGGGGTGGTGTTCAGAAACACCGGTGGGGTTGAGCTTGGCAGCAGGCTCAGTGCGAGCCTAGCCACCAAAGCCGTACAGCGTGCGCCCCTGGCGCTTGAGCGCGTACACGACGTCAAACGCGGTGACCGTCTTGCGGCGCGCGTGCTCAGTGTAGGTGACCGCGTCGCGGATCACATTCTCCAGGAACACCTTGAGCACGCCGCGCGTCTCCTCGTAGATGAGGCCGCTGATGCGCTTGACGCCGCCGCGGCGCGCCAGACGCCGGATGGCGGGCTTGGTGATGCCTGCGGGGCGTTGCTGGCGGGTCAGCAAAGCTGAGTCTGGTGAACAAGACACGGAGAGCGAGCGCAGCACATTTCGCAGACGGGGCCGACAAGGCCCGCGCACCCTGGATGTTGTCACGCAGCACCTTGCGGTGGCGCTTGGCGCCGCCCTTGCCCAGGCCCTTGCCGCCCTTGCCGCGACCCGACATGGTGAGCGCTGCTGTTGGTCTTGGTTGCTGGAGGTGTGATGAGCTGCAGGCTGCTTATTGCACTTTGAGAGTCTGGTGGCTGTTGTACTCTTAGGCAAGTAGTTGTGTGGAGTGTGTGCTGTATAAACTCGTAAGTCCGTCAGCAGGGCTCAGTTATACAGGCAGGCATTGGCCGGTCACCACGGCCTCTCACCTCCGCGCAGAACCTTATGACCGAGTGTTGCTGCTCAGGGTGGCTCTATTTTTGCTGCTTTACGTGACTATCTGCCGAGCACGGCCTGCTCAGCAGGCAAATCACAAAGTCAGACCTTTGCACGCTCTTGCCTCAAGTACAGCAGCCATGGCCCGCACG
>JAABUZ0100004362.1_pt1 | contig 19607 bp, 18 predicted proteins | sample 5562091 | NCBI WGS metagenome assembly JAABUZ01 (sample SAMN12813069, study PRJNA571459) | rock metagenome | isolation source: Antarctica rocks | place: Antarctica: Victoria Land, Linnaeus Terrace sud | collected 2015-12-21 | reverse complement strand
AATGCCACCACGTTCCCGCGGCCGGGTTCGCACACGCCGTCAAACAGATCCCTGCCCGCCGCTGGCTCGGGCTCACCGCGACCCCCTACCGGCGCGACCAACTCGACGACCTCATCGGACTGCAACTCGGACCGACACGACACACCATGACCACCGCCCTTCCCGGCACACTGCCGACCCGCGCCGACCAGACGCCGCCCCCGCAACCCGTCCTGCACGTGCATCCCACCGCCTACCGGTACACCGGCGACGCCAACCCCTCAGCTCCCGGCGGCATCGCCGCCATCTACCGCGACCTGACCGCCGACGACGCCCGCACCCGGCAAGTGTGTGAGGACGTGCGCGCCGCGCTCGAACAAGGGCGGCACTGCCTCGTCCTCACCCAGTGGACCACCCACCTCGACCGGCTCGCCGACGCCCTGCGCGAACGCGGATACGACCCGGTGGTCCTGCGCGGCGGGATGGGTGCCAAAGCCCGCGCCGCTGCCCTCACCCGGCTCCAGCCCGGCGCCGCGGGACCGTTGCTCGTCGTCGCCACCGGCCCCTACATCGGCGAAGGCTTCGACTGCCCCGCGTTGGACACCCTGTTCCTCGCCGCCCCCATCGCCTTCAAAGGCCGACTTGTCCAATACGCCGGACGCATCCTGCGGCCCTACCCCGGGAAAACCACCGCCGAGGTCCACGACTACCACGACATCCTGACCGGGGTGCTCGCCTCCTCCCTTACCCGCCGCGCCCCCGGCTACACCAGCCTCGGCTTCCCCAACCCCCGCAACCTCGTATAAGTCAGACCAAACGCCACCGCCCCCGTGGTCGGCGCCAGGAACGTTTCACCTCGCTGACCTGGGGGTGAAACATTGCCTAAACAACCCTTTCACCGTCGAATCCGGCAGTGGTGAAACGTTGACTCATGGCTGCCTGCGCTGGCATCAGCCCTGGGCATCCAATTCCTCGTGAAACGCGGTGGCGATGGGTCCCACGATCCTCTGAGCCCGCTTGGCGATCAGTGGATCAATGCGACTGCCCGCATTGATCAGAGCCTGGACAAGGCGGTCGATGGCGCCACCGTCTCGGTATGTGCCCACAGTCCGATTGCAGTGCCGACCCCCGACGCCCAGTCTGTCGATGCCGCCGATAATCCTGCGTGCTGGCCAACAACCCCGGAAACGAGATTGCGTAGAAGGTACGGCTGGTGTCGTGAGCTTCGACCCGTCGACCACGTCGACCACGTCGACCACATCCGGGTCCCCGACCCGCGCTGGTCGGCTGCTCATTCAACCGCCGACCGGCACCAATTCAGCTTGTCGAAGGACGCCTGAGACTGCCAGACAGCCAGGATGAGCCTCGACGCACCGCCGGCCGCTGACCTGACTGGGGGCTGTCGGCGCTCGCAAACTAATTCGCCTCCACGACGGCTAAAACCGGGGCTGCTCGTACGTAGTTACATATCCCCGGAAATGGAGGCGACCGATGACTCATCGAAATGACAACGAACGGCGCAACCCCAGGACAGCCGTTGCGGTGAGCCCACTGTGTGTCTGGATACCCGCCGGGGCCCTGCCTACCGAACCCGTCCGTCACCGGGCCTACGCGGAACTCACAGCGTTCATGCAGCGGGCAGGCGAGCCTGCTGCCAACTCCACTTCCGCCGTGCTGGCCATTCCGGCTCCGGAAACGCCCGCTCGAGGCGCCGACCTGCGGGCCTGTAGTCCGCACGGGGTCACCGGATGCGGTACCCGCCGCACTCCGCCAGCCTGGGCCGCCGCATGACGCGACGCCTCGCGGTACCCCGACCAGCATCAGTGTCTCCCCGCGGCTTTGTCCATCTCGGGGTCTACCGCGAGCCGCTCCTCGCCGCGCGCACCGTGGCCGAGCCCACCGTGGCCGAGCAGTCCCACCAGCAGCTCCTGTCGCGGCCATCGAATCCGTGCTGGCCGCGTCGAGTCTCCCCGCCGCGGACACTTCATCCCTGCAGACCGGGTTCCATCGACGTGCCGGAACTGGCAGTGCCCATCGCACCCGCGGTGACGGAACGCGGTGACGGCACAGTAGGACAAAGAACTGGTCGCATGGCGCTTCACACATGACCAACGATGGTCCGCGGCGCTAATCAGCTGCACGGTGCTCGGGCCGTCATAGACCAGCGGCCCCATCGCCTCCCGCGGCTGCGCACGGGCCCACTGACGGGCCATCTCGTCGAGATGGATCTGGCCGTTGGTGTTCAGGCCGATGGCCACCCATCGGCCCGGGAGTCGACACGAGGCACGCCCGGCGTGCGGCGATGACGACAGCACCCCCGTGAATGCCCAGTGCGTCCGGCGCGGACCAGGTGGCGGTGATGATGGCCGGCTCGGTGCACGGGGCGTTGATCGTGGTGCGGGGGACACTCAGCAGCTGGGCACGCTGCCCGGTGAACTCGGTGTTGGACTCGTCGAACACGGCGGGCACCGCACCCCGGGAGGACCACCGGGACAGGCGTTCCTGCTCGGCGCGGGTGGGCCGCTGAGCCGTTTCAGGGTCCCAAGTTCCGGCATGGTATGGATCGCTTCAATGTTCGCAGTGATCCGCTCGTGCGCCCCGCTGGCCCGGATGGGATCTGCGTGCCACGTCAGCGTCGGTGGGATGTTGGGGTGTTCTTCGCCTCGTCGGTCATCGCCCTACACCGCCTGCTGCCTGTCGTTGAGCACCCCCAAGCATCGCGGTCGTCTTCTCGGCCTCCTCCTCGGTATCCTGCTCGATCTCCGGGGGAATCAAATAGACCCCTGCGCCGCCATTACCCACTCCGAGGCCCGCAGCCGGGCCCCATGTTCCACCGGCCACCTCCTCCAAAAGCCCTCGACGGGGCGGTCCGGTCCCGCCAGCGCCCGCTCGGTGGTCTGCACCTGGTCCTCGACCCTCATACCGAGCTCGCGGAAAAGGCGCTCTGGGTCCGGGACCTGCCGACACCTGTTCGGGAGTAAATCACCGTAGTAGCTTCGGGCTCGGCCCGCGTACTCCATGTCGCTCATCGTCTGCTTCCTTCTCCTCGCCCATTTCGACGTTGCCCCAGAGAAAGTCCAACGACAGCTGGTTGTCATCACTCTCGCGGGGGTTGTGCCGTCCACGCTGTGCAACAGGTTTTCAATAACCCAGATGGGAGCCGTGTCCTTCGCCCTGGTGTCGGTCGGTGTAGCCGGTGCCGTAGCCGAAGCCGTGTTCGTCGGTGATGCCATCCTGCGTGACCCGCTCAGCCTGGCTGTCCTCCTCTGCGTGGGCGGCGCGCGCCTCGTCTGCTGCTCGGGCGGCAGCACGCTCCCGCAGACGGTCGAGTCCGGGCTGGATCTCGGTGTCCACATCACCGCGGTGAAGACTGTTCTGTATGTCGCTCGTGGTCACTGCTCTCCACTCTCGATCGGTAGCCCGGTAGGCGAATGCTTGCTCGCTGCCCGGGGCCGGCGGTGGACCGAGTGGAGTCGCGGGGTCGGTGCTGGCGATGTGATAGGCGGAGCGGTAAGCGCCCACCACCGACACCGTGAAGTTCCACTGCCGGGCCTGTGCCGGGTCGTCGGGTCGTGGCCCCAGCACCGTTCGCCACCCCTTAAGCTGCTCATCGGAGACCGCAGTGGTGTCCCGGTGTTGCGCTGCCTGCTCAGACGGTGTGGTGAGATGCACCCGGCTGTCGCGCTGCTCGCTGCGGGACAGTGCCTCTTCGCCTCGCTGCTCCCGTGCGTCGGTGGCGAGCAACGCGGGCTGGCTGAGGATGTGGTCGCGGGCTGCGTGCGTTTCCGCCCGTAGCAGTGCCCCTTCCAGGACTCGGACCCTGTCTCGGTGCAGGGTGAGGGCGGCGAGGTCGAGGTCGGTGGCCGCGATCCGGGCGAACTCCACGTCCTGACCGGTGGTGATACCGGCGGGACCCGCTTGTTGCACGAGGGCGGCATGGGCGGTGTCGTAGTCGGTGCGGCGTGCGGTTGCCTCGCTGCGGGCGTAGCCCACCCGGTTGGAGGCGAGTGCGTGCAGGGGTTTCAGCTCGTCAATCCGGCCGTCCTGCCCCGCGGTGCGCGCGGCATGCAGCTCACGCCCCAACTGGGTGGCGGTGTTCTCGGTGGTTTCCACTGTGTGGTCGGCGTCGATCCATTCCTGGTGGGCGTCGGATTCGGTCACGGCGTAGGGCATCAGGTCGTCGGCGCGTTGGCGCATTGCGGCGATCATGGGCATGGTGGCCTGCAGGTGCGGTGATGTGCCGTCGAACAGTTGCTGGCGGGCGTGGCGCAGCTGCTCGCGGGCGGCGGCCAGGTCGGTGGTGATGGCCTCAACCTGCTCGGCGGGGGTCAGGTCGGTGTAGGGCAATTCGGTCAGCAGTGCCCCATCCCAGTCGCCCCCCGCCTCGGTGGGGTGCCCGGGCGTCGCGGGATCCCCGGCGGGTTCGGTGGCGGTCACCGCGGCGAGGTAGTCATCGTCGGTTCCGAGCTCGACGTGTTCCCCGGCGAGCGTGGTGTCCGGATTTTCTTCCCCAGATGAGGGGGCAGCGTGCTCCGCGCGGGCCGCGGCCGCCTCTTCGTCCTCGGGGTCGACCGGTGCGTCGTTGAGTAGGGACGTCACGGCCTCGTCGTTCGCCGCGGTGGTGGTGGGGTCGTGGCGGGCGTCGGTGAGGAGGGCTTGCACCCGGGACACCAGGGCAGGGGCCACCTCCGCGGGGCGCAGCAAGGTGCCCTCGTCCAGGGTGGCCAACAGCAGCTCGTGCGCGGTGCCCAGCACCTGGGCGGGTTCCCACCCGGCGTGGGTCGCGTGGGTGACGGCGGTGACCAGTCCCGGCCACGCCGGGTCGGCCAGGACCCGCTGCGCCACGGTGTCCCCGAGCACCTCACTCAGTGCCGGGGTCCAGTCCGGACGCAGTGTGTGCGGGGCATTGACCGCGGCGGCGTCCAGCACGGAGGGGGCCAGGTGCTGGGACAGCCGCCACCACAGGGCGGCGCCGGGTAGCTCGTCGGGAAGCGGCCGGTCGTGGGCGGCGGTCACGGCGAGGCGGCCGATGTCGATGCCGGCGCGGTCCGCGGCGCTGAGGTGCTCGGCCAGGACCGGCCAGTAGGGGTCGCTCACGAGCCGCTGATCGATGCTGTTCGCCAGCGGTGTCCAACGTTGGGCGGCGGCGTGGGGGTCGCCGAGCACCTCGTGGACTTGGGCGTCCAGCGTCTTCTGGTAGCGGCGCACCGCGACCCGCAGGGCGTCGGGCCCGGTGGGTCGCCGATCCGCGTCCGCCACCCCGGTAGCAGCCCGCCACACCGCGAGCCCGGCCAGCAGGTCAGGCTTCTCCCCGACCAGCGGGCGCGCCCACAGCGGCGCCGAGGTGGGGGTGAACTCGCGGGCCTGCGCCGCCACCGCGGCGGCGGTGTCGGTGACCGCTCGCTCCCGCGCGGACAGGTAGGGACCCCACTGCGGGTGCTCGGCGAGGGGGGCAGGCAGCCCGGGTAGCCACGGCAGCGGACCGGTCTTGCCGGAGTGCCGAGCGGTGGTGTCCACTCGCCAGTCCAGCACCGCGGCGACATCATCGGCGGTGGCCAACTCCCGGAACTGCGCCGCGGTGCGCAGCGCTGTTTCGGGCTCGCGGCCGGCCAGACTGATGATCGCCAGATGAGCCCGCAACCTCGGATACGCCTTGGTCTCGGTCAGGCGTGGCCGTACCTGGTCGGCGGCGGCGTCGATCGCGGCGAGGGTTTCCGCGGCCACTCCCACCGCATCCTCGTACGCCCCGGCGGCGTGGGCGAGTGTGCCCACGGGGTCGGCGAGGTCGCGGGCGGTGGTGGCCGCTGAGCGTTGCGCCCCGTCGTAGCCGAGGATCCGGGTCAGCAGGTCCACCGCTGTGGGTGGTGTGACCGTGTCGGGGGTGATGACACTGTGCGGGTCACCCTCACCCACGGTCTGCACATACAGGTGGTTGGTGTGGCGGCCGCGGGTCATCGCCACGTAAAGCAGTTGCCGGGACTCCTCACCGGTAACCACACTGTGCGCGGTGTCGGCGGTCAACCCTTGGGCGGCGTGCACGGTCCGGGCGTACCCAAGATCAACTTCGCTCGTTACATAACTGGCGGGCAGGGTGATGATCCGGTTCGTGCCAACATGCTGGGCGGTCACCGAGCCGTCGGCACTGACACCGCGGACCGTCCACCGGTCCCCGTTTCGCACCCAGTCGTTGCGGGTGAGGACCAGGCGGCGGTCGTTGCGCCGGGTGGTGATCAGGTCTCCAGCACTGGCTGTCGACCCGGTGCGCAAGGTGACTTCGCGCCCGATCGGGGTGTCCTGGGCGGCGAGGCGGTCGGTGCGGGCCCGCTCGTTCAGGGCGGTGACGGTCTGCGTGGTGGGGGCCAGCATCACCGTGTCCAACCCGGCGGCTTCATCGGCGGCCCACCCGGTGTAGGCCTGATCCAGCACCGTGGTGGGGTCACCGACTCGGACCCGGTGGTTGTCGAGGTAGAAGCCGATCCCGGCCGGGTCCCCGGCCCGGATGGCCAGCGACGCGGCCCCTTCGGCGGGGTCGTGAAACCGCATGATCTCGGTGAGGGTGACCGCACCCACGGTGTCGGCGATGTCGCGGACCACCCCGCCCGCACTGACCGACGCCAACTGCTGGTTGTCGCCGACGAGGCGGACACTGCCCCCACACCCGAGCACATAGGCCACGGCGGTGTCGAGGTGCGGGGTCCCCGACATCGCCGCCTCATCCACGATCACCAAGGTTTTAGGGCCGATGTCGGCGACCCAGTGCGGCACCCGGACCGGGGTGTCCGCTCGATCCGGGTCGCCCAGTTCGTGCAGGACGTGGACGAGTTTGTCCACCGTGTCGGTGGGGGCGTGCAAGTCTTCGGCCAGCACGGCGGCGGCTGCGGCGGTGGGGGCCAACCCGATCACGTGGCCGCCGTCCTCGGTCCACGCCCGGGCCAACGCCCTCATGGCGGTGGTCTTCCCCGTCCCAGCCGGGGCCAACGCGACTTGCAGGCGGGCACCGGAGGTGGCGAGCTCGCGGACCAGGGTGACCTGGCCGGGGTTGAGGTCCACCCCGTTGGCTGCGGATTCCAGCAGGGCCATGTCCACCGCGCGGCTGGTGGTGACGCGCCCGTCGGCGCGCTGGGCGGCGGAGAGGAGGCGGGCTTCGGCGTCCATCACCGCCCGGGACGTGTACAGCTGGGTGCGGGCCGTGGTGTACACCGAGGCACCGTCAGCCCGGCGCAGGGCTGCGGGTTCCGTGGCGCTGATCAGGGTGGGGGCGGACAACCGCACCGACTCGCCGAGTCCCAGGGCGGCGGTGACGATCGCATCCACGGTGGTGTCCAGCTCGTCCAGTCGCACTCCGGTGCTGCGGGCGGCACGTTCGGCCTCGGCCCGGATGTGGTCGGGCTGCCACGTCGCCCGCGCCCCGGACACTGTGCCGATGACCGCTGCCGCGGTCTGATCAATCCACTGCTCATCCACCCGGGCAGCAACCTGCGGGTGCGCGGCGGGCACCGCAGAGTGCAGCATCGCGGCCAGCTGGTGCGCACCGCCGAGGACGTCCACGGCTTGGGTGCGCCACTGCTGACGTTGCTCGGCGTGGGAGCGGGGTTCGTGTTTGGCGTCGCGGGTTTCCAGGGTGGCCTGCTGCGCCAAGGCGAGGGCTTCCACCGTGGAAGGCGCCCGCCCCTGCGCAGCCTGAAACGCGGTGGCCAGCTGGGCGCGTCGGGCGTCGATGCTCGCCCGCCGCGCCGACCACACCCCGGACAGGCCCTCATCGACCCCCACGATTTCTCGGACCGTCCGCTTGGTGAGGTCGGTGCCGGCCCGTTCGGTGAAGGCGACTCCGAGCCGGTCGATGAGGTGGGCTTCCAGGCGGGTGTTGTACCGCTCCGAAGCCGCCACCGCCGCCTTATGGATCACCCGCCCATCCAGGGCCAGCCACCGCAGGATGCCATCCGTGCCCCGGGTCTGAACCTTGTTACTGATCGCCACGTGGGTGTGCAGGTCCGGGTCACCGCACCGGGAGTCGCGGTGGGTGAACACCGCCCCGACCAACCCTTCGGTGTCGACCTGCCGCACCCCGTTGGCACCCACCCGGGTGTAGGCGGCGTTGGCTTCCAGCCAGCCGATGACGTCTCCGATCGCCGCGAGGTGGGCCGCCTCGATCTGCTGGCCCACCTCCCGCGGCGCGACCGCCCACAGCGTGGACACACTCTTCACCGGGCTGAAGGTGAGGTCGTACCCGGCGACGGCGGTGGTGGCTTGGCGGGAGCCTCGGGCGATGTAGCCGGACAGTTCCCGCTCGTCGGCCGGTGGCCGGCCGTACTCCTTACGGAACAGGTCGGTGCCGACCTCGGTGCGGATCCGGGCCCGGACGTCCTCGGCGATCACCGCGTTGCCCTTCACATTACTGGCCACGTTGTGCGCCACGAACCGTTGCGCCACCACGGTGCGGAACTCGGTGGCCCCTTCAAACACTTTGAACGGCACCCCGAGTTGAGTGGCCGCCATCGCGGTGGCGGGGCGTTTGCCCTGCGCGATCATCGCCTGGGTGATGGCATCCGCATCCGGGTGTCGCCCCTCCCCGAACAGGGCTTTCATCTGCGCCTCGGACACCACACTGCCCGGCCCAACACTGCCCAAACCGTCGAGGCCGGCGCCCATCCACTGACCGGGCGATTCCCCCTTCTCCGTGTAGTACTCCCCCAGACTCGACGAGCCACGCTCCGTGCTGTCCACCACGGCGACCTGCCGGGTCAGGTACGTGTACCCGTCCCCCGCCGTCAACTTATGCAGCGACATCACCAGCACAGCGTAACACCCATAAACCACTATCTCACGTCAAACACACCTGAATGCAAGAGGTGTGTCACGAGTGCCGTCGACTGGAGATGAAACGAACTGCCCCGACTGGCGACCTTCCGCCGCGTGAGGTGAGAAGGGAAATGCTCTACTGCGGTAGTGTCCGTGCCGTGGCCGGCGACGGGTATCTGGATGTGCCGTTCTCGCAGACGGATGATGCGAAGCGCCAACCGGTGGCAATCTCGCTCCAAGGCAGGCTGCGCCCTGGACATGAGCATCCTCACCGGCGTCGGCATGACCCCACAGCCACCGCCCACCCCAGCACAGCGCCGCACCCAGGTCTCGCCACTGACCGAGGCCGCTACACCGACCCCGCAAGGCCAAGAGGAGTATGCGAGGCATGTCCGCAGCAGACAATCCCACCAGGAAGTCCCCCGTCAGCGCGCGAGAGCGGGCTCGACAGGCGACCACACGACGCCTCGCCGCAGAACACGCCCGGTTGCGCAAGAACGAGAACGACCTGGTCACACTCTTCGACGCGGGCAGGACCACCGACAAGATCGGCGCGGACCTCGACGAGAAGATCCACGCCATCAGCGACGACGCCGCCATCAAGATCACCGCCGCCGAGCTAGAACAAGCGACCGCCCTGCGCACCATCAAAGACCGCGGCGAAACCGTCGCGAGCATCGCGGAGGCGACCGAACTATCCGCTGCCGAAGTCCGCAAACTCCTCAAGCGGGCCTCGGCCGGCGCACCAGGGACGGTCTCGCCGCCGAACGAGGAACCAACCACCGCGACGGGCGACCCCGAGGGCCTGCCACCGGCGGCACTGGCGGGTTGACGGCTCGGGCCGGGAGGCGTCATGTGCGGTGATGGCGCTACTCCCCAGGGCCCCGCCGCTGCCATGGCGGTGAGATCGCGCGGTCCGGTCCCGTGCACCCGCTGATCGGAGAGCTACTTAAGGCAAAGCTCGCCGCTGATGACGACGACGCCGCCGCCGCCGCCGATCACACCGACACCGCGGGCACAGGCGAATCACTCACCCAGATTCGGTCCCGTATCAAAGCCGCGATAGCCCTGGTGCCGTTCTTCAACTCCCACCCCACGACCACGGCGCGCATCGAACGCCACCAATGCCGTGTCATTCCCCCGCCGCCCGGACTGAGTGACTGCGATCTGTCGGTGCCACCAGCTAGCGCCCCCAAACGAGCAATGCAGTGGGGAGACCGGGCGATGGGCAACCAACGACCAGCAGGCCAAGCAGCAGCAGCAGCAGCGGCTGATGTCCCGAGCAAATCTGGAATGGGAAGCCACCAGGACGCGTACCAGCACCGGGCCGCCGGGGCCAGGGGCGTCGCTGCGTGCCCGCATCGCCGAGGAAATTGCGCGGGCTCGGTCCCGTCCACTGCGCCCAGCCGTCCTCCGAGCGCTCACCTGCAGCCTCGCCGCCGCGGTCCTCGCCGCGATTCTTTGGGCACTCGCTTCACCGAACCCGGCATGGGTCCTGACCGCTGCGAGTACCGCCACCGTGGTGGGCTGCATACTCACCGTGGGCACCCAGGTGACCACTCGCTTCGGGTATGACCCCGCGACCCGCGATCTGCGTCACCAAGCGCGACAGGAAACTCGGACCGCAGCAAGACTGCAGGCGCTGGAATCCGCCGGCTGGGTGCTGTTGCATGATCGCCTGGTCGTCGCCCACCGGGTGCCGCACATCCTCGTTGACCCGGGGTCGTGCTGGTCTACCCTTAATACGCCGGGGTCCACCCCACCCTGCGCTACCACCTGCGCCGCACCCGAGCTTCGGCGCACACCCTGCTGGCCTTCACGCTGGCGCTGCCGCTGGTGGTGCGGGCCCGCCCCTTGCCGCACCTCAGTGCCGCCACACCGGTCACACAGATTCAGCCCACCGCGCCCGCACAGGACACAGCCGCCTGGGCACGCCAGGAACTCGCGACACGACTCGGGCATCGCCCCGCCCTGGACTCGTGGTCGGTAATCGTCTACGTCTACTACGCCGTCCTGAACCGGCCACCCGACCGTCGCATCACCGCAGGACACCGCCTCGGCCACAGCGACCCCGGCGCCACATTGCGGGCCACCCTCGACACCGGGCTATCCGCCGGACTCCACCGCGCTGCTATCGCCTTCCTCGCCACCGAAGTCGACGACACCTGCCCGCCTGACTGCGCACCAACCGACGACGCCCGCGCTGCCGGCGGATGGTGCGTGGCACTGTGACACCGTCCGACGGCCGAACGGCGCACTCCGCTAAACTGGCAACCCAGCAGTCGGAGAGCCTGCTCACCGGTGATTGCCATCGCGCCACTGATGCTTTCCGATGGCCACCGAGCTCGGAGAAACCTGTCAACCGACGTGGAGGTCACAGGGCTGCCGCCGGCGCATCGGTCCCCACCGTCAACTTGCCCGGCTGCTCGGCCGACCACTGCTGTTCTAGCTGGGCGAGCACGTCCGCCAGACTGTCGGCGTCGTACTGGCCGGCGACAGTGCGGCCAGGCCGGATGAGGATGGGCTCCTCCTCGGCGAGGGTCAAGGACGCCAACGGCATCAGCCCGTCCTCCGGGAGTGCATCAACCCGTGCGAGGGCGTCGTACCAGCGTTGGGCTAGAGGGCTGCGAGCCCCGTCGCCGATGTGCGCCCCGGACTGGGCAGTGAGGTAGCCGAACTGAGCGTCCCGGTCGATGTTGACACAGAGGGCTGCCCTCGACCTGCTTGGCATTACCCTGCAGGCTGAACCCCTGCTCGCGCAACAGGTTCGCCACCGTTCACGCCGAAACCAGGTGGCCGCCCCGGGTCAGTTGCTCGGCAAAGATGCGGGGGGACTTGATCGTCCAGCGCAGAGGCGAGCCCGGATCGCCGCGCTCGTCGCGCTCGACCAGTCCCAGCAGCGCGGCCACAAGCCCAGGGTCGCTGGACGTGAGCGGTTTGCGTCCCGCACCCGGTTGGCGCACCCGCTCCAGCGGTTCACCACCGGCCTCGAGCTCCGCAGCACCCTTGGCCACCGTGACCGCGCTGACCCCGCTGCCCTGGCGACGACCTTGATCCCGCCGTGGCCCAGCACCCGCGTGCAGATGTCGCGCCCGCGCTGCTCTGCCGGCGTCTGGTCGACCGCGCTACCCGCTTAAAGTAGGCCACCGCCAAGCCGGGATCGCGCCGGCGATTCACGCCGGCTCCTTCGATGTAGCTGTACTACGGCGCCACGCTAGGTTTGGTCCGAGCGCGGCGGCGGGAGGCCGCCTGCTCCGCTGCGGTCCAGTGGGTATCGGCGATCCAGCTGTCGGCGAAGACCTCAGCGGCGGCGGCGGCGAGATCGGGGTTGACTGGGCTCTGCGCCCGGCTGGCCGTGGCCTTGATTCCCACCAGGGTGGCGCGCGGGACACGAGCGAGACGCTCGATCAACGTGCCAAGCCGAGTGTCAAAGGCATTGCGGTCGACGACTTCCTCGACCAGTCCCCAAGCCAGCGCGGTGGACGCGTCGATCGGGATTCCGGTAGTGGTGAGGTACAGTGCGCGGGATCGACCGGCGAGCGCCTGCAGCCGTTCGATGCCACCCCAGGCGGGGGTAATCGCCAAATCGACTTGGTTAAACGCCATGCGCACGTCGTGGGCCGCGATTCGGAAATCGCAGGCGACTGCGGTTTCGCAACCGCCACCGAAGGCGTGGCCGTTGACCCCGGCGACGACCGGGATCGGAAGCGTCGCCAGTCTGTCTAACAGCGACCGCATCCGCAGTGCCATATCTCGTGCTTCGTCGTGGCGGCGGATCGTGGCAAGTTCGTTCAGGTCGCCGCCGGAGATAAATGTTCGTGTCCCCGCTCCGCGTACCGCGAGGACACGGGTGTCGGATGCAGCTACTTCATCGAGGGCCTCCGCGAGGTCACCCATAGTCGCGCGGCTGATCGCGTTGTGCACCGCCGGGCGGTCAATCGTGAGCACCGTGGCGTCACCGACACGGTCCAGTCGCACCTCACTCACTGGCGCCACCATCCGGTCCGGTCGGGCGTGTCCAATAACCGGTCGTGGAAAAGTGGGCGGTTAGGAGTGCTCCGGCGTCGCGCACATGCGCTTCGGCCGCCACGCGGGCCGCCGGTGGATCATGGTCATGGAAAGCTTTCATGATGTCGTCATGGCCGTTCGTGGATGCGTCAGGCCAGCCGGGTAGGAGCCCGTAAAACCCGCCAGGGATGAAACGCAGACTATTACCCAACACCAACAGCAACTTCGGAGCGGCAGCAGCAAAGTTAATTTCGCGGTGGAACGCCCAGTTCGATACCTCCATCCCTTCGGTGTCACCCTCCTGGTGGGAGTGCTCGCACCGGTCCCGTAGTTTCCGCATCGTCTGAAGAAACTCGCTGTCGGACCGGGCACATGCACGGCTGGTTAGTTCACCGGCCAAGGTTGCGTGCAGCCAGTAAATATCGCGAACGTCATCTGGGGTGGTGCGGACGACGGCGAACGATCGGTTCGGCCTGGCCTGCACAAAGCCCTGCGCTGCTAGCCCTAGCAGCGCCTCACGCACGGGCATCGTGCTCACGTCGAGCAAGCGCGCAAGTTCGTCCTGGGTCGTGTGACTTCCTGGGGCGAGTTCGCCGATAAGGATCATCCGACGCAGCCTCGCGGCTACCTCATCGGATAATTTGCGCCGACGCAATCCTACCGGCGGGTCGATAGGGTCGGGCGCGCCCGGCATGTCGTGCACCGAAGGTCTAGCCACCTGTGCTCTACCCACCTTTGCTCTGGTCACTTTTCCGCCGTTGTTGCGTGCTGCTGCCCGGATCCATCGGTGATCTCGCCCGACGTGAGGTATTCGATCCCTTGGGGGTCGTAACCGAGTTCTTGGAGCACTTCGCCAGTGTGTTCACCGAGTAGAGGAGCCCCGAGGTGGATGTGACCCCCAGCGAGTCCGGGCAACGGACCCCGGACGCAGCGGTAGTCGCCGTAGGAAGGGTGCGAAGCGGTCACCACGAGCCCACGGGAGGTCACCTGCGGATCCCGTAAGGCGTCACCGAGGCTGTTGACCGGCGCGCAAGCTACACCCGAGGCGGCCAAAACGGTGACCCAATGAGTGGTGTCTTTGGCTGCGAACAGCTCCGACAGCACACGCACCACGGTGTCCCGGTGCTGCAACCGTCCGGCGCCGGTTTGAAGCGCCGGGTCGCTCAGCTGCGATCCGCCGAGTGCGGAGGCGAATCGCGTCCACATCGCATCGTTGCCTATGAACAGCGATAGAAACCCGTCCCGGGTGGCGAACGTCTGTGCTGGTACGAGGGAAGGGTGGGCGCCATCGCTGATCCTGCTTGGCTCGTAGCCCTGATTCAGGGTCCATGCTGCCAGGTAACTCAGCATCGATGTTTGCACATCGAGCAGCCCGAGGTCTAGGTGCCGCCCGTGGCCGGTCCGGGTGCGTTCGACCAGTGCGGCACACACCGCCAGTGCCGCCGCCAAACCACCGCTGTGGTCGACGTAGGAGACACCGGCCTTACCCGGTGGGCCGTCAGGTTCGCCGCTCATGCTCATCACGCCCGCGAGGGCCTGAATGGTGTAGTCATAGGCAACTCGCTCTGCATAGGGGCCGGTGGCGCCGAACCCGCTCAGCGAGCATGTGATGACTTCGGGATTGATCTCGCGGATGGTGCTCGGGTCCAAGCCCAGCTTCGTCATCACGCCCGGACGAGAATTGTCAACGACGACATCCACGCTGGCGAGGAGGGCGCGCACCACCTCACGCCCCTCGGGTCGACTCAGCCTCGCGCGGACTGACCGTTTACCGCGGTTGAGGGCGGCAAAGTACAGGGACTGGCCGCCCTGGAAGTACGGGCCGACCTGTCGTGCCTCGTCCGGGTGTTCGGGATCCTCGAATTTGATCACATCAGCGCCGAGCTCGGCGAGGATCATCGTCGCGTACGGGCCAGCCAGAAAGCGGCTGAAGTCCAGGACCCGGATACCACCCAGCGGACCGGCGTCGGCGACGGCGGAATTAGCGGCCGACGTCTCCCGGTCAGGTGTCGGTTGGCGAGGCGATGAGACCACGAATACCTCCTACGAGCTTTTCGAGGGTAGTCCCGGTGGGATACACCGCGCGCGCTCCAGCGGCCAGCAGGCGTTCGGTGTCTGCTATGGGAATCGTGCCGCCGACGACGATGAGGATGTCCTCGCCGCCGTGCGCACGTAGCGCATCGGCGACCTTTTGAGTCATGGCCACGTGAGAGCCGCTGAGGATGCTCAATCCGACGAGGTCGACGTCCTCCTGGATCGCGACCGCGGCGATCTGTTGGGGTGTTTGGCGGATCCCGGTATAGACGACCTCGAATCCCGCATCACGCAATGCCCGGGCCACCAGCTTGGCGCCGCGGTCGTGGCCGTCCAGACCTGGCTTGGCGATCAGCACTCCTGCCCGCATCAGAAGACCGCGGGCTGTTGGAATTCGCCCCACACACTGGTCAGCACGGTCGTCATTTCTCCGACGGTGCAATATGCCTTCGCGCAGTCGACCAGCAAGGGCATGAGGTTGACGTCATCGGTCTGTGCAGCTTTCGACAGCTGTTCCAGGGTGCTCGTCACCGCACCTGAGTCGCGAGTGCGTTTCACTTCCACCAGGCGCTCGCGTTGCCTTCGCCGGCTTTCCTCGTCCATCTCGTAGCCGTGCACGTCGGGGGACGGTGCGTCGGACTGGAACCGGTTCACGCCGACGACAACCCGTTCCCCCGACTCCAACGCTTGTTGCGTCCGGTAGGCTTCCTCGGCGATCAGCCCCTGGATGTGCCCCTCTTCGATCGCGTGATCCATGCCACCCCACGATTCAAGTTCGTCCATGATTTTGGCGATGCGCTCCTCCATTTGGTCAGTGAGGGCTTCGACGTAATAAGAACCACCTAATGGGTCAACGGTGCGGGCCACACCAGTTTCGTAGGCCAAGATTTGCTGGGTGCGCAAGGCGAGCGTTGTGGTCTCCTCGCTGGGCAGCGCGAATGGTTCGTCCCATGCCGCGGTGAACATGGACTGCACACCACCTAACGCTGCGGCCATCGCCTGGTAGGCCACCCGTATGATGTTGTTATGCGCCTGTGGCGCATACAGCGACGAACCACCGCAGACGCAACCTACCCGAAACATGCTCGAGCGGTCGTCCTTGGCGCCGTAGCGTTCACGCACTATGCGCGCCCAATGGCGGCGGCCGGCACGGTACTTCGCGATCTCTTCGAAAAAGTCTCCGTGGGTATAGAAAAAGAACGACACCTGTGGGGCGAACTCGTCGATCGTCAACCGGCCCCGGGAGACCACCTCATCGCAGTAGGTCACCCCGTCCTGCAGCGTGAATGCCATCTCCTGAGCTGCATTGGCACCCGCATCGCGGAAGTGCGCCCCGGCGACGGAAATCGCGTTGAACCGTGGGACGTCGCTGGCGCAGAACTCGATCGTGTCAGCGATCAATCGCAGCGAAGGCCGCGCCGGCCAAATCCAGGTGCCCCGCGAGGCGTACTCCTTCAAAATGTCGTTCTGGATCGTGCCCCGCAACGCGGAGCGGTCTACCCCCTGCTTCTCCCCCACCGCGACGTAGAGAGCCAGCACGATCGCCGCGGTCCCATTGATCGTAAAACTCGTACTGATCTGGTCTAACGGGATCCCGTCGAAGATGATCTCTGCATCGGCCAGCGTGTCGACCGCCACACCGACGCGTCCAACCTCCTCCTCCACCTCCGGATCGTCAGAGTCATAGCCGCACTGCGTGGGCAGGTCAAACGCCACAGACAAACCCGTGCCTCCCTGCTCTAACAGATACCGGTACCGGCGGTTGGTTTCCTCCGGTGTGCCGAAGCCCGAGTACTGACGGAAGGTCCACAACCTGTCCCGGTAGCCACCCGCAAAGTTTCCGCGCGTGAACGGAAACTTGCCCGGCACCCCGATCGCCGAGTCCGGATCCCCGACATCACCGGGCCCATACATCCGGGCCACCGGGATGCCCGACTCGGTTGTACTCGAAGCCTCTTCGTTTGGCATTGCGATATAATATCAGATCACGATTTGTCGAACAACCCACATCGGATTCGGCGGGACGGCAGATGTCGGCTCCGTGGCCTGACGCATTCAGTGTCCAGCCTGCAACTGGGCGATCAACACATCGGCGGCGGCATACGAGTCGAGTTCACCGGCAACCACCCGTTCGGCCACGGCGGCTAACGCGTCGCCCCGAAGCTGACCCAAGCGCTCGCGCAAGGCTTGCAGCGCGATCGCCTCCACCTCGCTACGTGCCCGATCCGTACGTCTACGCTCGAGTTCGCCGCAGGTGGCCATCCAGTCACGATGGGCCCCAATCGCCTCGATCACCTCGGTGATGCCCTGGCCCTTGTCGGCGATGGTCCGCACTACAGGCGGCCGCCAGGACGGCCCGCTGTGTTCGCGACGACCGAGCGAAATCATGTACCTCAGCTCCCGCGCAGTCCGTTCCGCACCTTCACGATCGGCCTTGTTGACCACGAACACGTCAGCTACCTCAAGAATGCCGGCTTTCGCCGCTTGGATGCCATCGCCCATCCCCGGCGCCACCAACACCAGTGTGGAGTCGGCGAGCGAGACGACGTCCACTTCTGACTGGCCGACCCCCACGGTCTCGATCAGCACGACACCGTATCCCGCGGCGTCGAGTACCCGCAGCGCCTGAGGTGCTGCCCAGGACAACCCACCGAGGCGCCCACGAGCAGCCATCGAGCGGATGAACACGCCGGGATCGGTGGCGTGGACCTGCATGCGGATGCGATCACCGAGCAGCGCGCCACCGGAGAACGGTGATGACGGATCGATGGCGAGCACGCCGACGCGGTGGCCAGTCTCCCTGTAGGCCGAAACCAGCGCCGCGGTCGACGTCGACTTGCCCACTCCCGGCGCACCGGTCAGACCGACTACCTGCGCGTGACCGGCGTGAGGCACGAGCGCCGCAGTCACCTCCCGCAGTTGCGGACTCGCATCTTCTACCATTGAAATCAGCCGGGCAACGGCGTGGGCCTGACCGTCGCGGGCACGCTCGACGAGATCGGCAACCTTGACCTCCCGGCGCTGTGCGTTCGCCATCACGGTCTCATGGAACTGTGGGCAGACACCCACGGGAACAGGGCGTCGCCTGCGTGGCCGCCGGCCAGTGCCCCCTCGCCCTCGCCCTCGTCCTCGTCCTCGTCCTCGGCGATGCTGAACTGGCGTCCTTGCGGAACGAAAAGCGGCGTTTGCCCAGCGACTCTGCGGTGGTGGTGGCCGGGCTCCGGCGTTCGACTCGAACTCGAGCGCGACACCCGCGCCGCCGTGGTCGAGGAGCACGTCCTTCTGTGTCTTGACCGGCCGCTCATGATTGGGTCGGCAAGGGAATCCTGCTTGTCACCGTTGCCATCCCGAGTGCCCGACACGGTCGAACACAAAGCACATTCATTGGCATCCCATAATTATATGGGATGCGGCTCTTTTGGAGTGACCGTAGAGCCGGTTTGTGGGATGAGGGCGTCGGCGTAGCGGGATTGGTGGATGCGGCGTCGTTCCTGGGCGAGGTGGTAGGTCCAGTAGTCGTCGAAGTCGCCGTTGCTGCGTAGGGCGCGGAGTTCGAGGATGGCTTCGGCGCAGGGTAGGCCCCAGCGGGCGCCGGTGATGTCGAGCCGGTCGGCGACCATGTGGCGCAGATGCCTTCGACGATGCCGGTGGCGATGGGCCAGCCGTTGGTCAGCGCGGTGGGACGGCGTCCAGCACCGCCACATCGAACCCCGCCGACAAGAGGTTCGCAGCCATTGGCAGCCCCATGTTGCCGATGCCGACGAATCCGATGCGCCGGATATGCGGGGCGGTCATTCGTCGATCGAGGTGATAGCGACCTCTGCGGGCAGCACCTCGTGGGCTGCCTCGAAGGCGTCTAGCCCGCGGGGATTCCGCAGTCTACCGTTGCGTGCAACAGAATCTCCTTGATCTCCTCTACGGAGACGCCGTTGTTGAGTGCTCCCTCGACATGCAGTTTCAACTCCTGACTGCGACCCAGTGCAGTGAGCATGGCCAGATTCAGCATGCTCCGAGTCGTCAGCTCAAGCCCGGGCCGGGTCTAGCGATAGCGGCCCCAGCACCATTCGGTGGTGGCGCTGCATTGCCGCCATGAAATCGTCAGCCTTCGCCAGGCTGGCGTCGACGTACGCCCCACCCAGCACCTGCCGGCGTACGTTCAACCCGTCTTCAAACATCTTGCTCTCAGCTATGTTTTCCTTCGTGTCAGTCCACGTGTTCGAGACACGCGGGTCGATTATTCTGTTTCGCTGTAGCTCAGTTGCAGTACAGTAGGAAATCAGTCGCTCGGGTCGCCGAATATACTGGGCACCATCATGCTAGGCCGTGTCTGTGAACATATTTTTGTCGGGGCGCGCAGCTAGATTTTTAAGAATCGCTCCGCACATCTACCGCATTGCAACAATTCGCGGGACCGGAATTTGTCAAGGTGGTTGAGACCAGTGGGTGTCAATCTCTGCAAACACCGGAGTGGGACACGCCACCATCAACGCGAGTCTTTCGTCTCGCGCACCTGCCACACCCCCACTCACTGGAGCGTCTATCAAAAGGACATCGTGCTGCGCCAGGGCACCTGATAGTTCGATAGTTGTGGGCACCCCTGTGGTCGAAAGATCGACGACGGTACGTACTGCCTTTCCGGTAATTAGACCCGAGACACCCATGTCGCCTGCCATGAGCATGGGACCGCTCTGAGGGGTTTTCTGCCAAGTTCATGGGACCACCTGGAGTGCCAGTCATGGGACCACCCGGTGCGCCTTGCCGGTGGGTGCTTGGTCTGCTCGTTGACT
>JAABUZ0100004360.1_pt1 | contig 19613 bp, 16 predicted proteins | sample 5562091 | NCBI WGS metagenome assembly JAABUZ01 (sample SAMN12813069, study PRJNA571459) | rock metagenome | isolation source: Antarctica rocks | place: Antarctica: Victoria Land, Linnaeus Terrace sud | collected 2015-12-21 | reverse complement strand
CCGGCCTTGAGAGGCGCGGGAGAGCCACAATGGAGGCAGGGGATGGGCGACATGGCACACCTCCGAGGATACAGGGATCGCCGACGCGACCAGTATCCCTCGACTCGCCTCTTTTAGCCACTCCCAAAAAACCTAACCCCCCGCCCCTTCCGTTACTCGGCGTGGGAAAGGGTGCCTTATCGTAATATCGAGGCATTCCCGATAATGCCCTTACCTCAAGAAGGCTCGCTCTCCCTTCCTCGCGGGAAGGAGGCTAGGGGGTTAGGTTCTCCGTCGTGTCAATACCTGCGCCAGGAGCGAACCGCCGAGCGCGACGAGCATCAGGACGAGCGCGAGGGCGGCGGCGGGCGCAACGACGCCGCTTTCCAGCAAGTTGAAGACTGCGACACCGACTGTCTCATGCCCCGCCGAATAAAGGAGTGCGGAGACAGTCAATTCCGCGAGGCAGGGCACGAAGACAAAAAGCCAGCCGCCGAGCAGCGCGGGCCGGATCAGCGGCAAGACGGTATCACGCTGCGCCTGCCACCACGACGCGCCGCTGACTCGCGCGGCGGCGGGGAGCGTCTCCGATACACCGGCGAGCGCCGCATTCGCCGTGCTAATGCCGAAGGTGAGGAAACGGGCGAGGTACGCCACCAGGATAATCCAAAGCGTGTTGTAGAGCCGCAGCCCGAAGACCGGCCGGGCGAAGGCAAGGATAAAGGCGAGCGCCAGGACGGTGCCCGGCACGGCATACGGCAAGGTCGCCAATGTTTCCAGCACACCGCTGCCCCGGACGCGACCGCGCAAGCGAAAATAGGCCAGCGCGGCACCGAGGATCATGATGATCGTCGCGCTTAGGGCGGCGAGCAGGAGACTATTGCGGATCGCACGCTGCGTAGCGGCGGTCTCCACAAAGGCGATGTGGAAGTTGTGCAGCGTCAGATTCCCCGGTGTTGGCGCGTACCCCGCGACCCGCGTCAGCGCGGAGAGTGTGATAGCGACGAGCGGCGCGATGAGCACGCTGACCGCGAACAGAGTGGCGAGCGCCGCCACCGGCGCACGCCACCGACCAAGTGGCAGGCGGTCAACAGCTCGGCCCTGTGCGCCCGTAATTGTGTAGTTTCGCCGTGCCAGAAACTGCCGCTGCATGAACAGCGCGCCGCCTGCCACGGCGACGAGCAGCAGCGACATCGCGGCGGCGAAGGCGAGGTTGTTGCGCGTGTCGTAATCGAGTGCCACCTGATAAATGCGCGTCGTCAGGACGAAGTACCGCCCCGGAATGCCGATCACCGCCGCGATGCCGAAGTCCGCGATGCAAGTGACGAAGACGAGGAACGTCCCCGCGAGTACGGCGGGCGCGAGCAACGGCAGGCTGACATCGCGGAAGGCGCGGCGCGACGACGCGCCCGCTACCCGCGCCGCGTCTTCCAGCACTGGCTGGAAACGGTCGAGCGCTGCAACGACCGGCAGGTAGACGAGCGGATAATGGTGCAGGACGAGCAGGAAGATTACCCCACCCGCACCATATGGATGAATCAGCGGGTCGCTTGCCCCCGTAAGGTGCTTATACGCCTGATTGACGTAGCCTACCGGCCCGATAATTTGCAGCCAGGCAATCGCGCCGATAAACGATGGCACATAGAATGGCAGCGCGAAGATGAGCCGGAAGACGGCTGCTGCCGGGAGATTCGTCCGCGTTACGAGCCACGCGAGCGCGACACCTACTACGGTGGCAGCGGCCGTCGCGCTGACGCCGATGACGAGTGAGTGGACGAATGCAACGCGCGTCAGCGCATTGGTGATGAGATCGCGATAGGGCACGAATGTGATACTCGCCGTCGCGCCAACGTGGAACGAGCGCCAGACGAGCCGGTACGCCGGATAGAGTACGACAAAGGCGATCACCGCGACGAGTAGCGCGTAGGGCGCGGATTCCGGGCGCACGAGGCCGCGCCCCCGCACCTGCCAGGCATCACCACGCGGTCGCCGGGCCTCGCGCGCAGCAGCGCCGACAAGGCCCGGCACGATTTCCGGTGGATCCATGCTATGCCCCGAAAATGGCGGTAAACTGCTTCTTCGCGTCCGGCAATTGCTTCGCGACCGCTACCGCATCCACGGGGAACTCCTTGAGAGTGGCCGGCACACCGGCGGGTGGCGCGACACCCGGCAGGAGCGGGATGTAGTTCTGGGTAACGATCAGCGCCTGCCCATCCGGCGAAAGGACAAAGTCCACAAACGCCTTCGCGGCATCAAGATTCTTTGTTCCGGCGACGACCGCGATTGGCTCCGTGACCGGCATCGCGCCGTCGGTTGGGTAGATCATCTCGATGGGCGATCCCTTCGCTTTCGCCGCCCGCACGCCGTTGTCCGTGACGATGCCGACGGGCGATTCGCCGGAGATGATCTTGTTCAGCGCGTCGCCGTTCGCTTGCACGACGGTCATGCCATTCGCCTGCAAGCCCTTGACGAAGTCCGTGCCGTACGTTGCAGTGTTGAGGAAAACGGCGTAGTTGAGCGCCGCCGCGCCAGAATATTGCGGGCTGGGTGAGACGAGTTTGCCCTTGTAGTCGGGTTTCAGGAGGTCTTTCCACATCACGGGCTTCGGTAGGTTCGCGGTCGTATTGATCGCGATGCCGCTGTTAATAATCTTCGTGCCCGTGTAGTACCCCTCCGGGTCCACAAACTGTTTGTCGAACGCGCGCGCGAAGGGTGATGGATACGGCTGGAGGAATTTATCCGCCTTGAGGTTCTCCATCGTCGGCGCGTCCGCGATCAGTAGGATATCCGCGACAACGCTCTTCGCATCCTGCTCGGCGCGCAGTTTGGCGATCACTTTCTCGGTGCCGTCGCGATAGATCGTGACAGCGACATTCGGATATTTCTTGTTGAATGCCGCCTTGAGGCCGTCCGCATCTGTCTGTACTGCCGAGGTGTACAGCGTCACTTTACCGGCGATGCTCGACGCGGCCACCGAGCCGACCGGAGCGGCCGTTCCATTCGTACTCGCCGCGATCGCGGGCGTCGAAGCGCCGCTTGTTGCTGTGACACCCGGTGCCACCGTCGCGGCGACGGTCGCCGCAGGCGCGCTCGGCGGCACGGTTGGGCTGCCAATCGGCACGGCGGTACCGTTCGTGCTCGCGGCACTCGCCGGTGTGGATGCTCCGCTCGTCGGACTACTGGCGGGCTTTGGCGTCTCGGTCGCCTTCGACCCACCGCATGCCGCGAGAACAGCCGCCGCGCTCGCCGCGATCCCATTGAGAAATACCCGCCGTGACAGGCGCTGCACCATTATTCTTGCTCCTTCATTCGGATGGTCACACATGACGATGCTGTGTATCTCGTGTGAAGTATGGCATACCAGTGTGAGAGAAGCATTATTTGGACCATTTCCGTGTAGGACTTACGCAGATGCGGGGAGGATATACTATGGATGAACGAGAGAGGAGCGTACCGCACGGCGGATGATCCCTTCCTTCGCCATGCCCCACCCGATGCCCGTCCGTACTCGATGCCATTCCAATCGGACAAATGCCCGAATCGCCAGGCCGATATGATTGCGTTGCGCCCGCCCCGCCCGCACCATTGCCCGTTCTCCCCCGCATGCCTGCTTCAACGCCCAATGATGGACCTCGATTCCCCACGCCATCTCCGCGTACCGCAGCCGCGCCAACTCGTGCATTTCCTCATCATTAGTTGCCCAATGCTCCGTCTCACCGTCTGGGGTGACGATTCGGAACACCCGAATCATCCCATATCCTTCCAAATGCACGACCGTGCCGCTCTCGGTGATTGCGCAATCGCGCACCGCCCGGTTGCCCGTCCGATCCGGGTTGACGCGGCGATTCGCTTTCAGTTGCGTCAGCCACCGCCAGCCACAATCGCGGATTTGCCGCATGCCACCCAACGGGCACCCGTCCACGCTCGCGTACCAACTATCGAAGAGGACACATTGCGGGGTGAAGCCCCGCTGCCGGGCCGTCAGCAGCATGGCGAGCAAGTGCTCGTTTTTGGTGATCCCGTCGCGCGCCTTGTCGTAGACCCAGTAGTCGATCGGGATGATGCGGTCGCCATCGGTCCAGACGAGGGTAATCAGGTTGATGCCATCGACAACGGCGTGATGCTTGCCCGACCAGTGGCGGGTAACGAGGTCCATCTGCGCGGCATACGGCTTGTCGAGCATCGAATTATCACCGACGAGGATGCCTTGCGTCCGGTCAACGAGCGGGGCGGCACACTATTCGCCGAGTTTTCGTCGCTATAATGAAGTTGGACTGCCTTTCCTTTAACTCGGTATACGCAGCACGTTCGATCTGAGCGAAAGAGGATCTCAGCGGCAACCGCCAGTGGCATTTCGATACGGTTCCGTTTTGTAGCCATGGCCTTAAGTCATCCTCTGTAAATCTCAATCGTCGCCGGTGGTAGTGGAGGGGGTAGATTTGGCGGACTGGCGAGCGGCTCGGCGGGCAGCACGGCGTTCCTTGCGTTCGGCAGTGGCGGCGAGGACGGCAGCGGTTTGTTCGGCGGTGCGGCGGTGGATTTGCGCGGCAATTGGCACGGCGAGCAGGGTAATGAAGCCGAGGACAATGTATGCGCGGTGGATCGAGGCGACCGGATGGCTCGCATGCTGCGAGGAGATGATCGCGCCCGTCAGGGCGGAGCCAACGGCGATGCCGATATTTGTGCTGATCGAGAGCACTGCCATGCCCGTCGCGCGTTCGTCGGGGCCGACGGCGTTCGCGGTTAGGTAGCGGAGCGGTGTGCCAAGGAGCGACGAGAGGCCGATGCCGCCGACGATCAGCGCGAGCAGGAATGTCCAGGTGCTATTGACCATGATACTGAGCATGAAGAGGCCGAGCGCGGTGACCAGCGTGCCAATCACGAGCACCGGGCGCGGACCGTAGCGGTCGAGCATGATGCCGACGGCCGGGGTGGCGAACCCGAGCGTGATCGCAGCGGGCGTCAGGAAGTAGCCCGATTTCTCCGTGCTGAAGCCGAGGACGATCACCGCAAGCGTCGGCATGAAGACGAGGCTCGACTCGACGATCCCCGCGATCACGCCGAGGCCGTCTGCGATGCGCAAATCACGATGCCGGTAGAGTGCAATCGGGATGATCGGTGACTCCGCGCGCCGCTCGGTGAAGATGAACAAGTAGCCGAACCACAGGAAGGCGGCGAACGAGAACAGGACACTCTGCGAGACGAGGCTGTGCCAGAAATCGTCCCCGCGCACCTCATTCAGCGCGCCCATCAGGCCGACGAGTGAGAGCGTGAGGTAGATCAGACCACGAATATCGAGCGGCCCGCGTAGGGCAGGACGTAGATCGGGCAGGGCGCGCATGCCGAAGATGAAGACGATTACCGCGAGCGGTAGGTTGATGATAAAGAGCCAGTGCCACGAGGCGTGCTGTGTCAGGATGCCGCCGAGGTTCGGCCCGATGATCGCCGCCATCCCCCAAAGTGAACCCGTCACACCATACGCGAGGCCGCGACGCTCCTTTGGGAAAGTATCGCCGATGATCGCGTTCGCTGTTGGGAAGATGCCGCCCGCACCGATCCCCTGGATCGCCCGCGCGAGCAGGAAAATGCCGAAGTTCGGCGAGAGCGCGGCAAGGAGCGACCCGGCGCCGAAACAGACGATGTCCGCGAGATAGACCGCGCGGCGGCCGTAGCGGTCGGCCAGTTTCGCCATCGTCGGCTGGCTGAGGACGTTGAAGAGCGCGTACATGCCAATCACCCAGGCAATTGCCCGCGCCGAGACATTGAAACTTTGCTGCAACGCGGGAAAGGCGGGCGCGACGATGGTCAAATCGAGTGCCGCCATGAAAATGCCGAGACCGAGCACGGCGATGGACATGTATTGCTTGCGTACATCAAGGTCAGGCGATGGTGCGGAAGCAGTCGAAGAGGTAGTCGAAGTCATATGCTCTTATATTCTTTCACAATAGCCATGTCGTGACATCCTGCTCTGCCAGTATTGTGTAGGGGCGGTTCGAGCACCGCCCACCCTGGATCATCAATACCTTTCCTCCATGCATTCAGCCACAATAAGAGGGTGGTTCAAGCACCGCCCGAACGAAGCATTATGCCACCTCTACTGCGAAGGAGTGTTACTTCCCCTTCCTCGTAGGAAGGGGGCTGGGGGGTCAGGGTTTTCCCGCTAGCGCAGCGCATGATCGAGTACCATACCGAGAAAGAGCAGCGCAAGATAGAGGTTCGAGTAGACGAAGACCCGCTTCGCGGATGCCTTGTTCGTCTCCTTGAGTAACCGCCCGACGTAATAGAGAAAGCCCGCGCCGAGGAGCAGCGCGACGGCAATATAGAGCGTCCCCATCACCTGCCCGATGGCAAGCAGGAGCGTCACGACGATCAACACGACAGTGTAGGCGGCAATGTAGCGGGCCGTTCGTTCTTCCCCGATCACGACGGGGAGCATCGGAATGCCAACACCCTCATAATCCTTGCGGATCAGGATGGCGAGCGCCCAGAAATGTGGCGGCGTCCAGAGAAAGATAATCGCGAAGAGCACGAGCGCGGCGAACGAGAGATGATTCGTCACCGCCGCCCAGCCGACGAGAGGCGGGAAGGCCCCCGCCGCGCCACCAATGACGATGTTCTGCACCGTGCGCCGCTTCAGCCAAAGCGAGTAGACGTAGACGTAGAAAAGTAGCCCCGCCAGTCCGAGCAACGCACTCAAGACATTAACGAAGACGAGGTAGAACGCGAACCCAATGGCCCCAAGGGCAATGCCGAAGAACAGCGCATTACGCGGCGGTATCGCCCCGGTGACGACCGGGCGGGTGCGCGTGCGCTTCATCTCCTGGTCAATGTCGCGGTCAATATAGGCGTTGATCGCGTGCGCGCCGCCCGCCATCAACGCCCCAGCCAGCAGCGTCACGACGATCAGGCCGAACGACGGCACGTCCTTGGTAGCGACGAGCATTGCGCAGAGTGTCGTGATGAGCAAGAGCGGGATGACGCGTGGTCGGGTGAGTTTGAAGTAGAGCGACGCCAGGGACGGCTCCTGCTCTTCCCGATGGGCAGGTACGTCCGCTTCGCTGTCGCCGTTCATGCTGATACCCGAATCACTTGCCATCGTAGTGGCGCGGGCGCGGAAGGCGAATCCGGTGGTGAGGACGAGCGTTGCGAAGAGGGCCGCCGCGTTGCCGATATGCAGCGAGACGAGCCAGCCAGGCAGCAGGTTGACGACCTGTACGACGCCAATCGTGATTTGGAGAAGCACCAATCCGCACGCGATCCCCGTCAGTCGCGCGAAGAGGGGAAAGATTGCCTTGTTCCGCCGCGCTCGGAGATACAGGGGGATGAGAATGAGCGCAAGCGCGTAGGCGAAGAGCCGATGAACCATCTGCACACCGGTCACGAAGAGCGTACCATCGAGGGGGACGAGCCGCCCGTTACACAAGGGCCACGTCGTGCAGGCCGCGCCCGCGTGCTGGCTCGTCGTGTACGCGCCACTGAGCAGAACGATGTACGCGAACATGGTGCCGCCGAGGGCGAGCGCGGGGAAGCGGTCGAATCCGACGAGCCGCGCCCCACGCGCTGGCACGGGGCGTGGGAAGGTATGCACGGTCAGGACGCCGAGGGTAGCGAGCAGAAGCATCGAGGTCGCGAGATGCACCATGACGAGCCCGGACTTCAACGAAAACCAGACGACAATCGCGCCGAGCAGCGCCTGGACGATAAAGAGCACGACCGCGAGCAGCGCGGGGCCGAAAAGCCACCCGTTCCGCCGCTGCGTCCGCCAGATGACGACAAGCAGCGTCGCGACCAGGACGCTGATTAGCAGGGCAATGAGGCGGTGAATGTATTCGATCAGGACGGGTTGCTCCCAGAAGGGATAGACCTTGCCGTTACAGAGAGGCCAGTTATCCGCGCAGCCGAGGCCGCTCTTACTGAGGCGAACGACGCCTCCCCAGAAGATTTCCGCCCAGGCAGTGCCGAGGGTGGCGGCGGCGAGGATTGGCAGCGAGATCGCGAAGCGGCGTGTGCGTGTCCCGGGATCATGGTGCGTGCGGGCGATCAGCATGCGCATCCGCACACCTTCCCCGCGTAGCCAGACAGCGACTGGGCGCAGCGACAGGCGCGCACCGGCGTGTGGCGAATGTTCATGGCTCCCTCCGTGACCAGCAGATCGCGTGGCTGGTGTACGTTGATCGTCGGCGACCAACAAATCCCCAAACAGGACGTTTACGGATGCGACCGACATGCGCCGTTGCGTGCCATCGCAAGGAAAAGTGTGCGCCTATTGCCATGTGCTGTCAACCCGATGGCAGTTCGGAGTTCGAGAGAGGAACTGGTGTCTCCGAACTCCGAACTCCGAACTCCGAACTCGCTGTCTCTTTCTCATTGAACCAATCGAAGAAGAGTTTGCTCATAATCGCGAGGTAGATGATATTCCCCGGCACCCACATGATCGCGCCGCCGGCCTGCTGATCCACGAGCGGAGAGATGTTGCCGAGATGCAGCGCGCCCGCGTAGACGCCGTAGAAGGCATGCGGCGCGAAGACGAGTACCGCGCCGAGGATGACATTCGGCTGGCAACTAAGCGCGAGGTAGCCGACCTTGTTCGCGCGGGAGAGGCGCGGTAACTCCGGCAACGGGCTGTAGATCGGCCACCAGAAGAGGATCGCCGTAGTGATGAAGCACAAATGCTCCAGCGCGTGAATCCGCGCGTCGAGGACGGCGGCATTGTAGAGCGCTGGGATGTGCCAGATCAGAAACGCGCCGGTGGAGATGAGCCACGCGACGCCGGGGTTGACGAGCACGCGCGCAACGGCGAAGAGGGCGGGCTTTCGTGCCAGCGGGCGAAGAAAAGCGGCGGGCGTGCCGAGAAGCAAGAGCGGTGGCACGGCGAGAATGAGGAGCAGATGCTGGACCATGTGGACCCAGAAGGCATTGTCCGCGTACGTATCAATCGGCGACTGGAGGGCAATGAAGATGACGAGCAAACCGCCGAGGAAGTACCACATTTGTTTGGCTGTCACCGCTTCAGGATCGCACTGCTCGATGATCCCCGTACCATAGAAGTACGTTGCGCCGATCAGGATGAGCGCGAGCCAGATGAACGGGTCGAACTGGACGATGCCCGGCCCGCCACCGCCGTGTGCCGAAACTGTCGTTGGCACAAGCGCGGCGACAATGACGAGCAGACAAAGGGGACGGCGCCGAAATGTGTGGGAAGAAGAGAGGAGATTTCGGGGCATGAACAACCTCATAGCGAGGATCACCGACGAGCAACACGCATGCCTACGTCCTTCCACCACAGTATAGACCTGCCTGGCGGGAGCGTCCATGCGGATTTGGTAGTGACGTCGATGCTCCAAGATGCTGACAATCTCCCATTTCGCGTGTCGGTTCCTTGACACGGGCGCGTTGCGTTCCTATCATTCCCTCAATAGTCTACGGCTTGCACACGGTCTCGCTCCGCCGCCCTGTCCCGGAGAAGAGCCTTCATCGCCGGTGATGACGGTCGTGTGGTAGCATGAAGCCCTTCGCAATGGCGCGATTCGGGGGAGACACTAAAGATGCGCGGATCTCGTTTGAAACCCTCAACGTCCCGACGTTCCTCGCTCTCGCTGCTTCTTGCACTCGTCCTACCCATTCTCCTTTCCGCCTGTACATGGGGCGGTAATCACTCGCCCCTCAATCCCGCCAGCGGTCCCACGGAGACGGTCAACCGCCTCTGGTGGATCATGTTCTGGATGTCCATCGTGATCGAGGCGTTGGTTGCGGGGATCGTCGTCACTTCGCTGATTCGCTTCCGCCGCAAAGCGGGCGATCCCGACCCCGTGCAGATCAGCGGCAACACCCGCATCGAAATCGCCTGGACAATCGCCCCCGCAATGATCCTCGTCGTCCTGCTCGTGCTGACCCTGACGACGATGGTCAACATCTCGGAGCCGAAGGGCACGACGATGCGCGTCACCGTGACGGGTCATCAGTGGTGGTGGGAGTTCGACTACCAGGGCATGAACATCGTCAGCGGCAACGAGATGCATATCCCCCTCGATGAGCCGGTGCATATTGATCTGCGCTCCGGCGATGTCATCCACTCCTTCTGGGTGCCATCGCTCGCAGGGAAGCGGGATGCCATCCCCGGCCACGACAACACGCTCTGGATCAGCGCCAACAAACCGGGCACCTACCGAGGCGAATGCACTGAGTTCTGCGGCCCCGAACACGCGAACATGGCCTTTATCGTCGTCGCCCAGCCGCGCGCCGAGTTCGACGCCTGGGTGCAGGGACAGCAGCAATCTGCCGCGACAGGACAGACGGGCCTCGCCGCTGAGGGCGCGCAGACGATCCTCACGCAGGCGTGCGCGGGCTGTCACATGATTAACGGTGTCAAGGGATACAACGTTGGGAAGATCGGGCCAAACCTGACGCACGTCGGCAGCCGCCAGTACATCGCGGCAGGGACGCTGGAGAATAGGCCGGAGAATCTGGCGCGCTGGATCCGCAACCCGCAGGAAGTGAAGCCTGAGAACAAGATGCCGAACCTTGGTCTTGATGAAGCGACGATCGCCAAATTAGTGGCCTATCTCGAAAGTCTTAAATAACCGCAGTCGAAGTCGAAATTGCGCCCCACGCATCAAAGGGAGTCTGTTATATGGCGACGATTACACGGCCCGGCGTTTCCATTGCCCCCCCACCGACCTATGCACCGGGCAAAAGCGCCGGTGCGGTGATCTGGGACTGGATGACGACGGTAGACCACAAGAAGATCGGTATCATGTACGTCTTCCTCGGTGTCATCTACTTCATTGTCGGTGGCCTCGAGGCGCTGCTGATCCGCGTGCAACTCGCAAAGCCGAACGGTACCCTCCTTACCCCGTCCCAGTATGACCAGGTCTTCACGATGCACGCGACGACGATGATCTTCCTCTTTATCATTCCAGTGTTTGCGGGCTTCGCAAACTACTTCATTCCCTTGATGATCGGCGCGCGGGACATGGCCTTCCCACGCATGAACGCCTTTGGCTTCTGGATGCTTCTCTTCGGTGGTCTTTTCCTCAACAGTAGTTTCCTTCTCGGCGGCGCGCCCGATTCCGGGTGGTTCGCGTATGCCCCGCTGACTGAGCCGCAGTTCAACCCCGGTCGGAGCATGGACTTCTGGGCCGCTGGGCTTACACTGCTCGGCATCTCTTCGATTGCCGGTTCGATCAACGTTATTGTCACAACCCTGAAGATGCGCTGCCCCGGTCTGCGGTTCAACAGGTTGCCGCTCTTTGTCTGGACGACGCTTGTGCAGAACTTCCTGCTCCTCTTCGCACTGCCGAGCCTGACGACAGCGGCAATCTTCCTGCTCTTCGATCGCCACCTCGGCACCAGCTTCTTCAAAGCGGAGAATGGCGGCGACCCGCTCCTCTGGCAGCACCTCTTCTGGGCATTCGGTCACCCGGAAGTGTATATCCTTATCCTGCCGGTCTTCGGAATTATTTCGGAGACGCTGCCGGTGTTCTCGCGCAAGCCGATCTTCGGCTACATCTTCATCGCCTGGTCGTCGGTGGCGATTGGTTTTCTCTCCTTTATCGTCTGGGTGCATCACATGTTCGCGACCGGCCTGCCGGACGTGGCGCTCGCCTTCTTTGCCTCCTCGACGACGCTGATTGCCATTCCTACTGCTGTGAAGGTCTTCAACTGGACGGCAACGCTCTGGGGCGGCAGTATCATCACGACGACCGCGCTGCTCTTCAGCGTCGGTTTCCTGACGATGTTCCCGATTGGTGGCCTCTCGGGTGTCTCGCTCGCTGTCGTGCCGTTCGACTGGCAAATTACCGACACCTATTACGTCGTCGCGCATATCCACTACGTCTTCTTCGGTGGCTCGGTGCTCGGCATCTTTGCTGCTGTCTATTACTGGTTCCCAAAGATGACCGGGCGGATGTTAAGCGAGAAGTTAGGCCTCTGGAATTTCTGGCTCATCTTTATCGGTCTGAACCTAACATTCTTCCCCATGCACATGCTCGGCCTTCTGGGTATGCCGCGCCGTCAGTGGACCTATCATGAGGGCTTAGGCTGGAACCTGTATAACTTCGTCGCATCCATCGGCTCATTCACGATTGCCCTCGGCGTGCTCTTCTTCGTCGTCAATTTGGTCGTCTCCTTCCGCAGTGGCGCGCGTGCGGGCGCGGATCCGTGGGATGCCTGGACACTTGAATGGGCGACCTCCTCACCGCCGCCGGAATATAACTTTATCAAGACGCCGGTGGTGCGCTCGCGCCGCCCACTCTGGGACCAGAAGCATCCAGACGATCAGGACTGGATGCGTGGCGGACACTAGAACGAGTGCTGGGTACTGAGTACAGAGTACTCAGTACTTTCAGTCCCTTCGTGGAGGGCAGGAACAGTGCAGGGTGCGGAGTATGGTGGAGATCAGGAGCAGGATACAGAGGCGCGGCGTAGAGCGCTCGTCAGCACGGATGGGCATGCGGATGAGCACGAGCACGGCCATGATGAGGAACACGAGCACATCCACATCCCGCCAAACAGTTTCTGGCCGATCATCCTCGCGGCCTGCATCACGGTCATGTTCGTAGGGTTCCTCAGCACGCTGGTTATCTCGGTCATCGGCGCCCTCCTTGTCTTGATCGTGATGATCGCGTGGGGGTTGGAGGGGAATGAGAGCGCCCCGACAGCGTTCACCGGCGTCCCCGTAATTGGCGGCGGCGACGCCGAGGATAAACTCGTGCCGGGGGCGCGGGTTATCACGAGTGACGGTCGGTTGGTCGGGCGCGTCACGCGGGCTTCGGAGGATTCACCCCTCATCAAAGCAGGCTGGATCCCGACGCGATACGGCTACCTCGCGCGCGCTGCGATTGACCATATTGAGGAGGGCGCGATCATCCTGACGCTGACTGAGCAGCAGGTACGGGAACGTGGCAATGTTGATACGACCCCCGCCGGACCTGTCACGAATCGGGCGGTGACGACGGAACGCGGTCTCTAACCTGAAGACGAGAGAGGACACGGGACGATGGTAGTTGCACGGGCTGCGGCACAGGACCTTACGCGCGCGCCACTTGCGCAGCCGGAAGTGGCGGGGCAGGGGCGGAGCGTCAACTGGTGGGGGATGCTCGCCATGATCGCCTCCGAGGTAATCTTTTTCGCCAACCTGATTATCGGCTATCTTTATCTGCGCGTACGTGCTGGTCAGTGGCCGCCGCAAGGGATTGAACCGCTCGAACTGCTCCTGCCAACGATCAACACAGCGATTCTGCTTTCGAGTGCCCTGCCGATGCACGGCGCGCATCTCGCGATCCGCCGTGGGGACCGCAAGGGAATGCAGCGAGGACTTATCCTCACCGCCGTGCTCGGCATGATCTTCCTCAGCGGCCAGGCATGGGAGTACACGCACGCACCCTTCTCGCTCAAGAGCGGCACCTTTGGCTCGACTTTCTTCACGCTGACTGGCTTCCACGGCCTACATGTGGCTGTCGGCATCATTCTGATCTGGATTTGTTTCTTCCGCTCGCTGCGCGGTAGTTTCAATCGCGAGCACCACTTCAATATCGAAGCCGCCACTATGTATTGGCACTTCGTGGACGCGGTCTGGGTGATCCTCTTCGGCGTGCTGTATTTGCTCTGAGGGAACCTCACGCCCCAACCCCCTCTCCTTTGCTAGAGCAAGGGAGAGGGGGAAAGGATGCGGAGATTGACGCCGGAAAAACGTTATGACACTTCAGACAAATCCCCTCCCTCTCTATTGCTGACAAGCAATGAAGAGGGGTCGGGGGTGAGGTTTCCTTATGTCAGATACTTCTTGAACCATCCGAGCGTCCGCGTCCATCCTTCCAGCGCGGAGGCGGGAACATAGCCAAAGCCGTTCGCGAAGGGCCGGGTGTCGTTGTTAAATGCGTGACCGGTGTTCTCGAAGACCTTGAAGTCTACCGGCTTGCCGGATGCCTTCGCTGCGTCCTGAAACGCCGGTATGCCTGCCGAGAGTTGATCGAGCGCGCCGTAGTTGCCCATGAGGGGACAGGTGAGGCTCGCGGCCTCTTTTGTCGGGTCCACGCGGCCCGGCGCGTTGTTGGTGGAGAGCTGCCCATAGAAGGCAACAGCCGCGTCCAGCCCCTTCACTTTCTCTGCCGAGATGATAACGATCCGGCCGCCGAAACAGAAGCCGGTAATCCCGACCTTCGGCGCGCCGACACCTGTGCCTGTGAGATAGGTAATCGCCGCGTTGACATCACTGAGCATCTGATCGTCAGTCAGACGGCCAATCGCGGCAGTCGAATCCTGGGGCGTGTTAAAGGCCATCGTGCCGCCCTCGCGCGAGAGCAGGTCTACCCCGAGTCCGACATACCCCTCTTTAGCGAGGCGACGTGTTACATCCTTGATGTGATCCGTGAGGCCCATATTCTCGTGAATGACGATCACCGCTGGGAATGGGCCAGCACCCGTCTTCGGGCGCGCTTCGTAGGCAATGATGTCCGTCGTGCCGTTCTTGAACTGCACCATTTTTGCGTTCACTTGATCCGTCGGAACACCAGTCGCGACGGGTATTCCTGCCGATGCCACGGCGGAGCCAGAGGTCGTCGTACCCACCGGGGCAACGGCTGATCCGGCAGGCCGTGTTCCCGCAGCTGCGCTCGCACTGGCGGCGGTCGTGCCGGAAGGCGCTTGCGTGGCGGCAACGGTCGGGACGCTCGTCGCAACAGCAGGACTGGCGGTGCTTGGGCTTATGGCCGGTGCGGCAGCAGAAGCGGCGGCGCGGGTAGCAGCGGTCGTCGGGGCGGGTGTCGCGAAGGGTGTCGCCGTTGGGCCGCTGCCGCCACAGGATTCGAGGAGCATTGTTGCGGCGGCGAGTGTGCCGAGTGTCCCCGTCGCACGCATCAGGAAATCGCGCCGCCCGATCGTGCCCGCATACCATGCGGTGACGAGTGATTGGACCTCCGGATTCTCATCGGTGGGGGAACTCGGTGGAGAAGAAACGGTCGTTGCCACGATGGGTGCCTCCTTTGGTGAAGCCGCATTGGGAGTGTACTGGCCTTTGTCTATTAGTGTCTACATCAGAAATCGCTGCATGGATGATGCCAAAGAGGAGTAGACAGTAGTCGGTACTCAGTAGACGGAACGGCAATCGGTCCTTCTGGCTACTGACGACTGTCTACTGACTACTTCGTTCTGGTATGCTCATTCCCGCAACGTGGCGCGCGGTCGGAGCGCGCAAAGAATCATAGCGGGGAGGAAGCGCGATGGCATGGACATTTGAACTGCTCGCGGGGCCAATGACGATCACCGAAGGGCCGGCATGGGATGGCAGCGGCCTCTTCTTCACGGCGATCCACCAGAATCGCATCCTTCGCTATGACCCCAAGACAAAGGCGCTCATCACCGTTTATACGGAGACGGGTGGGACGAACGGCTTGCTCTTCGCGCCCGATGGTCGTCTCTTTGCCTGCGAGGGAGGGGCGGGTGCGATGGCCTGCTACGGCACGAACGGCAAGAAGACTGTCCTCGTCAGGCAGTTCGAGGGGAGGCGGCTCAATGCCCCGAATGATCTCGCCCTTGACCGCCGGGGGCGTATCTGGTTCACCGATCCACGCTACGGTGAGCAGGAGGGACGCGTACTCGACCACGATTCCGTCTACCGCCTTACGCCGCCAAGCGACGGGTCCGCATCGTGGGACATTGCGCGTGTAACATTCGATACGACCCGCCCGAACGGTATCCTGATCTCACCGGACGAGCGCACCCTTTATGTCGCGCAGAGTGACTACATTCCGACCGAGAAGCGTGAGTTACGTGCCTATCCCATCCAGGATGACGGGTCGCTCGGCCAGTATATGGTGATACACGACTTTGGCGCGAATCGTGGCATTGACGGCATGTGCTTCGATACGGAGGGAAACATCGTCGCTACCTGTGGCTGGGAACTCGGCGGGCCGGGCTGCCGCATCGCCGTCTTCGCGCCGGATGGCACAGTGATCGAGGAGCATCCCGTCCCCGCCGGTCGCCCAACCAACTGCACCTTCGGCGATGCCGATCTCCGTACCCTCTACGTCACGACAATTGATGGCCATCTCTACCACGTCAAAGACACTGGTCGTCAGGGCTATCTCCAACCACCCAAGCAGCAACCTTGGCTTCCATCCTAACGAAGCATGTCAGGGAATTTTTTAGCGCACGGAGGCTGTTTGCTCGCTCATCGCGGTAATCCGCGCCTCAATCGCTTCAAGTCGCCGCTCGACTTGTGTGTGCACATCCCGTCGTGCGAGCAGCATTGTGACGTACTGATTCAGGCTTACCCCTTCCTGGGCAGCCGATTCAGCAAGCGTCCGATGCAGAGATCGCGGCAGTCGCAGATTGAACTTGCCACTGTATCCCTCAGCGTATGAAGGGGAGGGGATATCCGCACCCGCTTCGTACTCAGTTTCAATCCAAAGTGTGCGAATCTCCTCAGCGATACCCCCAACGTCCGCGAGATCGTCGGTCTGCGAGACGCAACCCGGTAGATCAGGGAAACGAATAACGTAACCCCCATCAAGACTGGCAATAACTTGGAAGGGATACTCCATTGCCAAGTACGCTTCGAGTGGTTTGCGATATGATGTGACCATCTTATTCATCCGATCCCAGGAATGCACGAATATCCTCATCGGCATTCTCACAAATATCCACGATGGCATCTTGTCGAACCATCTGCCCGCCAACGAGTGAAATCGTTATGGCTTGGCGACCGTCTTTCCTCAATGCTGCGTGACTACCCTTTTAACGCGTCAATTCCCACCCCAACATTTCAAGAGCCTTACGAACATCATCCCACCGCATTCCCGAACAAGGACGCTGAAGCAACTGCTCAATGAGCTTCTTATCGCGGCTCATCGGCACATCGTTATGGTACTACATATGGTATCGTTGTACAATACTGACAGGGATGATTCTCTTCGACATCGGTATATACCCAATTCCCGCATAACAAGAAAGAGACCAGGCATATCTCACCCCCACCGCTTACCGACGATTCTCCATTTGCACCGCATAAGAATGACTGAAACGGCACGAGAGATAGAGACTACGTCATAGCCATGTGAATGGAGAGCGATCTTCCCAGCCGCGACCAATCTTGGGGGCATAGAAGTGGCGTTTGATGCGCCAGAGGAGCGAAACCTTCACCCAGTTGCGCTCGGTAGCGTAGTCCATCGCATGGTGGAGTGTCATACCGAGTGCAAGCGCGCCGAGTGTAGGGCTTTTTCGCCATGCGGCGACGAGCGCGATGGCTGCAACCACATCGAGTCCATGGAGGAGGACGAAGGTGCGATTCCGCGCCCTGCCCGCCCTATGCAGCCCAACATCGAGAAAGTGATCCACATCAATAAGCACCCCGCCGATTAATACCGGTAGACGGTATTTCGGCGGAATCGCCGCGATCAAAGGAATCGTCACGGCGAGATGTTGCGTCGGATAGGGCATGAAACCTCCGAGGGCTAGGACTCAGGACAACGAAGCATGCGCCCCCGCTTGTTCCTCGTTCTGCCTGATAGATGCGTCGCATGCTAGCCTCGATTTCTGGTTCCTCGATGGTCAGATACAACGTAAGAAACCCCCTTCCCATCAGGAGAAGGGGGCAGGGGATCAGGGCCGCTCACCCCATCGCCGCGATGATCGCATTCGCCATTTGGGAGGTGCCGACGGCGGTCGGGTCGTCACGATTCGGCTTGAAGTCGTACGTGACGGATGTTCCTTCCTCGATGACGCGGCGCACGGCCTTTTCGACGCGCTCCCCGGCGGCATGCTCGCCAATGTGATGGAGCATCATCACGCCAGAGAGGATTTCCGCCGTTGGGTTCGCCTTGTTCTGGCCGGTGTATTTCGGTGCGCTACCGTGGATCGGTTCGAAACACGCAACGCCGTCGCCGATGTTCGCGCCCGGCGAAATACCGAGACCGCCGACGAGGCCCGTCACGAGGTCCGAGACGATGTCGCCGTACAGGTTCGGCAGCACGAGCACGTCATATTCTTCCGGCCGCTGGACGAGTTGCATGCAGACATTGTCTACGATGCGGTCATTGAACTCGATCTCCGGATATTCCTTCGCCACTTCCTCGGCGACGTGGAGGAAAAGGCCGTCCGTGAACTTCATGATGTTCGCCTTATGAACGGCGGTGACGAGGCGGCGCTTGTTCGCGCGAGCGTACTCGAAGGCGTAGGTAACGATCCGGCGCGAGGCTTCTGGCGTAATCATCTTGATCGAGATCGCCGAAGATGGGGCGAGTTTCCGCTTCGTGAGCGGGTTGATCGCCTCGATTACCTTCCTGGCATCCTCCGTGCCGGTATCGAACTCGACACCCGCGTAGAGATCTTCCGTGTTCTCGCGCACGACGACGATGTCTACGTTCTCGTAGCGCGTGCGGACACCGGGGAAGATGCGCGCCGGGCGGACATTCGCATAGAGGTTGAGCGCCTGTCGCAGCCCGACATTGACGGAGCGGAAGCCCGTACCAATCGGCGTCGTGATCGGCCCCTTCAGGCCGAGTTTCGTCTGACGAATGCTCTCGACGGTCGCCTCCGGGAGTGTGTCGCCATACTTCTCCAGCGCGTCCAACCCGGCATCCATCGTGTGCCAGGTGAAGCCAACGCCCGTCGCCTCGAGCACGCGCCGCGCCGCCTCGACCACTTCCGGCCCGATCCCGTCACCGGGGATAAGTGTGACATCGTATGCCATTGCTGTTTCCTCCACTACCAGACCACCGGCACGGTGGCGCTTGCGACGATCTTCTCGTCCTTCGTCACGACCGAGGCATTGTATACGAGCGCAGTCGCCACGATGGTACGATCGTGAATATCGAGCGTAGTCGGCAGTTAGTAGAATTGCCTCAATACCGGCTCGTCAAAAGCCAGCAACTGAAAGCCAGTCTGCGGAAGATAATCAACAAACGCTTCGTGGTCTCTCCGACAGAACTGTGACCATCATTCCTCCACCGATCCCGACACATGACAGTTCGCGGACGATCTCATTCTACCGCAACATGAAGAAAACAGTGGTTCAGAAACACGTTCTTATTGCTGCTGCCACTCGCCCCAGACGGCGGTACCGTAGGCAATCACTTCCGTGGTGTTCTCCATCACTTCAGAACTATCGTAGCGGATGCCGATGACCGCGTTGCCGCCGAGTTGTGCGGCGTGAGCAATCATGATCTGGTACGCCTCTTGCCGTGTCTGCTCTGCTAGTTCCGTGAGCAGCGTGACATTTCCGCCTTTCATTGTCTGAAAGGCGGCACCAATTTGCCCGCCAATCGAGCGCGAGCGCACCGTGACGCCGCGCACGACACCCATATTGTACCGAATCTTGAAGCTGGGGATCTCGAACGCCGTTAAGGTGGCGCGGGGATCAATAGCCGGCGCCTGCGGGGGTTGCTGCATACGAAATCCTCCTCATCGTTGCGACCCATGCCGCACCTTCCATACCAACATTCAGTCTATCACGCGGCTTGCCGTGTGCATGAACCCTCCGCGCGTCCGTTCCTTGCGTGCGGTTCACCCGTGTTGTTGTCCAGCGATTCTGTCACTCTAATTGTTCAGCGATTCTGTCCTGTCGCTGTCGATAGCCCTGTTTCCACGGATGATGCGTTCCCGGTTTCCCGTCGTTTCCTCGTGGGATGACCCGCTGA